>OLSE01000009.1_pt1 | contig 301102 bp, 289 predicted proteins | sample 1673191 | NCBI WGS metagenome assembly OLSE01 (sample SAMEA3136764, study PRJEB25190) | human gut metagenome | biome: human gut; feature: human-associated habitat; material: faeces | place: Austria | collected 2013
TGGAGCGTATTACCGAGCGGAATTTTGAGATGATGTCGGGGAAATACCAGAAAGAGCAGCTTGAAATTGAAGCAAGGCTGAAAGAGGTGACGGAAACTCTTAATGAAAGCTACGAGAAATCACGGGGAATCCGTGACTTCCTCGCCCTTATCCGAAATTATCAAGGCTTAAAAGAACTGGATGCAACAGTTATAAACGCACTCATAGACAAGATACTTGTTTCGGAGCGTGAGAAGATGGCAGACGGAACAGTGAAGCAGGAAATCAAGATTTACTATAAATTCATCGGCTTTGTCGATGAATTACATATCATACCTACAAAACGGTGGGCAGCAATGCCCGCTAAAAATTGTACGGTGTGCGGCGTTGAATATGTCCCGGGCTCTGGTGCATCAAGGTATTGTCCTGCTTGTGCCAAGAAGATACGGAGGGAGAAATCAAACGAGAGCAAACGCAGGAGCAGAGAACAGAAAAGGATAGCATGTATGAACTGTCCGCAAAAAATGACCGACTGAATATGAGCCGTCCGGACAATCTGTATGGCGCTATCAGCGCCTGGTCCTGGGCAGTCAGCAGAATCATTGATTATATAGAGACGGATCCGGATTTGGATGAAAACCGGATTGCCGTTGTAGGCCACTCAAGGGGAGGAAAGACGGCTCTCTGGACGGCAGCCAGAGACAAGCGGGTAACAATGGCTGCTGCAAGCTGCGCGGGAAACAGCGGAGACGCATTATCCAGGGGCAATACGGGAGAACGGATTGCAGATATTACGGATAAGTTTTCGTATTGGTTCTGTCCAGGATATAAAAAGTTCAGCAAAAGGGAAGAAGAACTTCCTTTTGATCAACATATGCTTTTAAGCTTGATTGCACCGAGACTTCTCTATACATCAGCCAGAACCAGGGACAGCTGGGCAGACCCTGAGGGGCAGTTTCAGTCTTTGTTAGAAGTCAGTTCTGTTTATGAACTCTATGGAAAAGAGGGAATCAAAAAAGGCAGCCGCCAGAAGCCGGAAACTCCTTTGCAGGACAGCTGCATTGGCCACCATATAAAAACCGGCTTTCACGGACTGGACGAGTATGACTGGAACTGCTATCTGGACTTTGCGGATCGACATTTATAATGAAAAAGATAGCTTATGAAAAATCTTATTAAATGAGATAAAATAGTTGCATTTGACAGAAATGGACGTATAATGAATCCATATCATTTTCTAACGGAGGACTTTTCATGAAGATTTTTTTAACTGGTCAGAAGCAGATTGGAAAATCCACCTGTATCCGCACATTTTTAGAACAGCATAAACTTCCGGTCTGCGGCTTTTGCACCCTTCCTGTCTATGAAGAAGGGAAACGGGCCGGATTCTGTCTGCACGCGCTGGTGGAAGTGGAAAACAATGACCGGCAGTTTTCTATCCAGCATGAGACGTATAATGAAGTAATACCAGGAATGTTCGATGAATTTGGCTGTGAAATTTTAGAAAAAAGCCTGGAATATCCGGAACGTATTCTGGTGTTGGATGAAATCGGAATTCTGGAAAAAGACGAACAGAAGTATCTCCATCTGCTAAAAGAAGCCATTCATACCCATAAAAACGTAATCGGTGTCTTAAAAAAGAAAGAAGCCCCCCACAATGCCTGGATGTGGACGGATCCGGAGATTCAGATTCTGGATTTGGACGAGATTTCGTTTGAAGAGGCGCTTAGGATTCTGGAAGAGAGGCTTATATGAACCGGCCGCCCTCCTGCAGTTTTGCAGGACAGGGCGGCCGATGCGGTTTAGATCTCAATTAAATGATATTCTTTACTTCCCAGTCCAAGTTTTACTGCATGGTCGATGCAGCTTTCCCAGTTGGTTTCCGGATGAGTATCGGTAAAATGGTCGTGGTGGCAGTGGTTCTGTTCTGCCAAGATGCTTCCAGCCATAACCGGCTGGCGGTTAACAGCGTCCACACAGGCCATATCCAGGGCTACTGGGTCAAAAGATGCAAACATACCGATGTTTGGAACGATAGGTACGTCATTTTCAGAATGGCAGTCGCAGTTAGGAGAAACGTCAACGACCAGGCTGATATGGAAGTTTGGACGATCTTTTAAAACGGCCAGGGAATACTCGGCAATCTTGCAGTTTAAGATATCATTTGCTTCATCGTAGTCCGGAGAAACGGCATCAGTGGGACAGGCGCCGATACAGCGTCCGCAGCCAACGCATTTGCTGTGATCGATAGAAGCTTTGCGGTTTTCGATGGTAATGGCGCTGTGGGCACAGTTCTTTTTGCACATACCGCAGCCAATGCACACATCCTGCTCTACATGCGGTTTTCCGGCACTGTGCATCTCCATTTTTCCAGCTCTGGAACCGCCGCCCATGCCGATGTTCTTTAACGCACCGCCAAATCCTGTAGACTCATGGCCTTTAAAATGAGTTAAAGAAATAACAATATCTGCATCCATTAAGGCGCGGCCGATCTTGGCTTCTTTTACATACTGGCCGTCAACAGGAACCAGGGTTTCGTCGGTTCCTTTTAAACCGTCGGCGATGATCACCTGACATCCGGTCGTAAATGGATTGTATCCATTTTCATAAGCTGCATCCAGATGATCCAGGGCATTTTTGCGGCGGCCTACATATAAGGTATTGCAGTCTGTTAAAAAGACCCGTCCGCCCTGGGCTTTAATCAGGTCGGCCAGAACTTTTGAATAATTGGGACGAAGATAAGCCAGGTTTCCTGGTTCTCCAAAATGGATTTTAATTGCTGTAAATTTGTTGTGAAAATCAATCTGGTCCAGCATTCCGGCTTTTTTGACCAGGCGTTCCAGCTTCTGAAGCAGATTTTCGTTTAAAGTTGTTCTCATGTTTGTAAAATAAACGTTCGATGGTGCCATAAGATCCTCCTTATTCAAATTGAAACTGAAATGATTGTAGCCTAAGTTTTTAGTATTTTCAATATGCGGTTTTTGTGGTACACTGTTGCTAAATGCAGAAAGCATAGAAAAGAGACAACCAGGAGGAAAAAGCAATGGAGAAAACACAATCCCTTGACACAATTTGCATCCAGGGCGGATGGAAGCCAAAGAATGGAGAATCGCGGGTGCTTCCGATTTACCAGAGCACGACTTTTAAATATGAGACCAGTGAGCAGATGGGCCGTTTATTTGATTTAGAGGAAGACGGATATTTTTATACCCGTTTAGCCAATCCTACCAACGATGCAGTAGCAGAGAAGATTTGCCAGCTGGAAGGCGGCGTGGCAGCCATGCTAACCTCTTCCGGACAGGCGGCAAATTTTTACGCAGTATTTAACATCTGCTCCGCAGGAGACCACGTAATCAGCGCGGCTACCATTTATGGCGGTACGTCCAACCTGTTTACCGTAACCATGAAAAAAATGGGGATTGAAGTAACCCTGGTGGATCCAGACGCATCAGAAGAAGAGCTGGAACAGGCATTCCGTCCAAACACCAAGGCGGTATTTGGAGAAACCATTGCAAATCCGGCGCTGGTTGTCCTGGACATTGAAAAATTTGCCAGACTTGCCCACAAACATGGAGTTCCTCTGATTGTAGATAACACCTTTGCAACACCGATTAACTGCCGGCCGTTTGAGTGGGGGGCTGATATTGTAACCCATTCTACCACCAAGTACATGGATGGACACGCAATGTGCGTTGGCGGCTGTATTGTAGACAGCGGCAATTTTGACTGGAACGCCCATGCAGAAAAGTTCCCAGGACTTACTACGCCAGACGATTCTTACCATGGGGTTATTTATACAGAACGTTTTGGAAAGAAGGCATACATTACAAAGGCAACTGCCCAGATTATGAGAGATTTAGGATCGATTCAGTCCCCGCAGAACGCATTTTTATTGAACGTTGGTCTGGAAACCCTTCATCTTCGGGTTCCGCGCCATTGTGAAAACGCGTTAAAGGTGGCATCTTATTTAAAGAGCAGAGAAGACGTGGCATGGGTCAACTATCCTGGGCTGGAAGGAGATAAATACCATGAACTGGCTGAAAAATACCTTCCCAATGGATCCTGCGGCGTAATCGCTTTTGGCTTAAAGAGCGGAAGACAGGGCGCCCAGGTATTTATGGACAAGTTAAAACTGGCAGCCATTGTTACCCATGTAGCGGATGCAAGAACCTGTGTTCTCCATCCGGCCAGCCATACTCACAGACAGTTAAACGATGAACAGCTGGTAGAGGCAGGAGTGGATCCGTCTTTAATCCGTTTAAGCGTTGGCATTGAGAATGCAGACGATATTATTGAAGATCTCCGTCAGGCATTATCTTAAAACAAGGGCAGAGCCTCAAAAACCGGCTCTGCCCATCTGAAACAATTTCTATCCCTTCTTATCTGCAAATTCGTTTGGCATGAAATCAAAAATAGATAATTGGATATTCCTGTCTTTTTCTTCAAATGTACGCAGATATTCAAATATTTTATCATTATCATGAACGATATGGTGTTTATCGCATATCTCATGGAATATCTTCGATAACTGTTTTTCATTGGGACTGGGTAGAATATACTGATTACCATAATAAGCAATATATTTTTCTTTCAATCCTGGAAACAACCGTTCTAATTGTTTATAGAAATATTCACGATTTCCATCACGCAAAGTCATACCCATGCCAAAATTTATAATTCCATACACGTGCGCTTTAATGCAATAACTTAATATACCACGCAGATTTTCTTCGGTATCGTTGATAAATGGCAGAATGGGACACAGCCATACAACGGTAGGAATTCCTTCCTGCTGCAGGATCTTTAAAGTTTCAAATCGTTCTCTGGTTGTACTGACAGCTGGTTCTAATTTCCGACACAATTGTTCATCATAAGTCGTCAATGTCATTTGCACGACACATTTAGTTTTTTCGTTAATTCTTTTCAATATATCCAGATCCCGAAGGACTAGATTTGATTTTGTTATCAATGTGAATCCAAATCCGTATTTTTCCGCAAGAAGCAAAGACTTTCTCACATATTGCAATTCGTGTTCCAAAGGAATATATGGATCCGTCATTGATCCAGTTCCTATCATACACCGCCTGCGTTTCCTTTTCAGGGAATCCTCCAGCAATTCAAGCGCATTCTGCTTTACCTCGATATCTTCGAACGCATGATCCATGTGGTAACAAGAACTTCTGGAATCGCAATAAATACAACCGTGCGTACATCCCCGATATAAATTCATTCCGTTGGATGCAGACAGGATTCCCTTTGATATTACATAGTGCATTTGCTAAAATCCTTTCATAAAAACTGGAATTGTCAATATACATCCTTCATAACAACATCTTGAAGATAATGATTGAACTGTTCATATTCAGAAGCTTCCAACATCTTAGGCGAGCTCATAATCACAAGTGTATGTCCCGCATTTTCCTTATGGTAAGGCGGATGAATATGAGTATACGGATTTTCTACAAAGCCGCAGCGTTCGTAGAATCCTTTTCGGCGAGTAGAAACCTCATCTACTGGTGGGTCTATTTCCAGAATTAAAGAAGCTGGTTGATAGGCATTCAGAATCTTTTGCCCGTAGTGTTTATTCCTCATAGTAGGCAAAACGCAGAAATGCTCAATATAGTAAGCCCCGCCAATATCCCAGTACAAAATTTCTCCTATAAACTCTCCATTGTCACAGACAGCGTCAAAGTGATAGACCTCCTGCTGCAAAATCTGCATCTGAGAAAAAACTTCACGCTGTTCATGAATAGGAAAGCTGATGCCATAAAGATGGAGTGCTTTTTCATACAGCGGGTCATTCGCTTGTGTAATTCGGTAAATTTCCATTTTTCAATCATCCCTTCTAATTTCCGATTTTATTGTCTCATAAAAATTGGAAGTCATCCGTTATCCTTGATAAGGTCTTACTCGTTCAATCATCATTTCAAACTTTTTCTGCATAGGAGTTCCATAAACAATTTCTTTATCTGGGAACTTCATATCGAATTCTTTTACGCACGTTTCGTCAACATTATAAATTTCATCTTCATAATAACGTCCACTTATTTTGGAAAATGCTCCTTGATACAACTCGCAAACATGAAGTGCATCAGCATACATATTTTCAGCATTACGGATTTTATATTTTTCTGCTGCAATAAAGCCTTGTCGAGTATAATAATCGGGATCTCCACATAAAAGAATACCTTTAAACCCCAATTTCTTTGCAATTTCCTTGGTGTGAGCAATTAACCTCCCACCGATACCTTGATGTTGGTACTCAGGCAATACGCCTATTGGCCCCAGACTTAAAACTTCGTAATGTTTTTCATCATCTCCGGAAATATACGATTTCAAACACATTGAACTTCCAATTATTTTGCCGTCTTTTACCGCAACAATGTCTAATTCTCTAATAAAAGCAGGACAATTTCGCATAATGTGAATGAGATAGTGGTCATTACAAGCAGGCGTGTAGTGATTCCAAAAAGCTTCTCTTATTACATTTTCCGTATCTTTATAATCACAAGGCATTTCTTGTCTTAATTCAATCATGGTAACCTCCCCAATGCTGATTTTGCCGTCACTTATAAACTGGAATTATCAGTGAAATTCTTTTTCTCGCTTATTGCCAATATAAGCTCCATCTTCACAGTAACCAACCAGTTTATAACCCATTGAATCATAGTATTGATTTAAAAATTCATTATCCACTGCACAGTCAAGACGCATAAATTTCATTCCTTTACTAAGTGCCATCTTTTCTGCTGAGGAAAGAATAATTTTTCCTACACCTTTTATTGACGGCTCAGTAACAAGGTTATGCACATAGTATGCTGGAGAATTCTCATTTTCCGGCCAGCGTTCATCATTTTTCAGTAAAACCACTGCACCAATTATAGTATTCTCTCTACTTAAAACATAGAGTTCTTCAAAACTCTGACGCTTCTCATAATAGCTAATTGGATATACATTTAAATAATCTGTCGTATTCCATTGCTGAACACCCGATTTATCCATCCATTGAACTCTTTTTTCATACAAAGAAAAGATAGCAGCAATTTCGTCATTTCTTGCTAATCGAAAATCATAATCCATGTTTTCCTTCATTCCTCAACTTTTAATTTATTCTTCAAGCAATTCCATTCTTTTAATATCAGCAATTTTGATTACTTCGCAACTAACAAGAATGGAACTGTCGTCATAAAATTCATCATTAAATAATCCAATACGCACAGTGCCATCTTTGAAGTAAACTTTTACGAGCCTGTCATGCATATATTCGTATTGTTTATGGAATGCTTCACTTACTTCATACATATAGATACCTCTCCAATTTCTAACTTAATCTCCTTAACCGCCGGTTTTCTTCTAGTTGTTTTTATCTTTCCAAAAGCATCCTCTAATTGATTTATCCTTTCTATTATACCAGTTCCCTATATCCGCTACAACAAAATCATTTTATCATTTTTCCAGAAAATCACAAAATGAACACATTCTTCTGTTAAAGTTATCCATAGGAATGAATAGGAAAGGAGTTTTACATGAATAAGAGAAAATTTTATGCGGCCCTGACCATGATGGCAGGAGCCGCTTCTGTGCTGGTGCCGGTACAAACCCAGGCGGCAGTCGGGTACGATATGAGAGAACGGGTAATTGAGCTGTCCGGTATTACCGATTCTTACAGTACGGGAGCCAGCGTGACCAGAGGGGAATTTGCCAAAATGCTGGTTCGGGCGTCGGATTACAGAAGTACGGTCAGCAGTGAAAGCAGCGTATCCGTATTTTCCGATGTCCCCAAAGACAGTGAATACGCGTCTTACATCCGGATTGCAGCAAAAGAAGGATGGATGAGCGGATACCTGGGCGGCCAGTTTAAACCGGACGAATACATTACCATGCAGGACGCAGAACGGGCGGTTCTGGCTATGCTGGGCTATACCAATGAAGATTTTACCGGCGATCAGGTTCATGCCAGAAGCGCCAAATTCCAGTTCTTAGAGCTGGGAGAAGGAATCGACAGGGAAAGCGGAGAGGTTTTAAATAAAAAGGACTGCATCAACCTGTTTTACAACCTGCTTCGGACAAAGCCGAAAGACTCCAATACCATTTACGGAAGTATTCTGGGATGCGAGCTGACTGAGGATGGAGAAATTAATCCATTAAATATGGTAGACAACAGTTTAAAAGGCCCGAAACTGGTGCGCCGTTCCCAGAAACTGTCCAGTGTGGTTCCGTTTGATACCTCAGAAGCCAGCTGGTTTTTAAATGGAGAAAGCGCTTATGAAGAAACCGTAAAAAGCGCGCTGGCCAATGACGGCTATGGCGTGATCTACTGGAATTCCGATACCAAAACCGTCTGGTACTATTCCGCTGACAGCGACGATGAAGATACGGGAAGAGTGGTAGTACGCGGAGAAGTTACCCATATTTATTATAGTTCTTCCGATGTGATGATCCCAAGCGCGGTGCTTTTAGACAATGACGATGAGGAAGATCCCCAGGCAGAGTACACCCTGACTTCTTCCGAGCTTCAATACGCATTTTCCATGTATGGAACCGTAAAGGTCGGCGATGATGTGGTGCTGATTTGTGAAAAAACCACCAATGCCGATGGGGAACCGACCTATCGGGTGGTAGATTTCTTGGAATTATAAGGCAGGAGAACAGGGATGGAAAAAAAGAGCAGAAAAAGGAAAAAGCTAAATAAAACCGTTATTCTGATTGGAGCGCTGGTACTGATTGGAGCGGCTCTGGCAGGAATTATGGTTTTCAGACAGAAAGCAAAGGCAGCGGCAGCTCCGGTACAGGAAAACCGGACAGCCGCAGTTGTAAAACAAAGCATTACTTCTACGTTGTCGTCTTCCGGCACACTGGCGGCAAAAGATACCTATACAATTACGTCTCTGGTAGAAGGAGAAGTCACCATGGCAGATTTTGAGGAAGGGGATCAGGTGGAAAAAGGACAGATTCTCTATCAGATCGATCCATCTTCCATCGACTCGGAGCTGAGTTCTGCCAACAACTCTGTTTCCAGGGCGGAAAATTCCTATAACAGCGCCAAAGAGGACTACAGCGAGGTTCAGTCAGAGTGGAGCGGCAATACCTATAAAGCAACCGAGACTGGATATATCAAAAACCTGTATGTGGAAGCTGGCGACAAAATTAATAATGGCTCCCAGATCGCAGATATTTACAGCGACGCCATGATGAAGCTGCGGCTGCCGTTTTTAAGAGAAGAAGCGGCTATGATCCAGGTTGGAGACCAGGCCGTTGTAACCTTAAGCGGAACCGGAGAACAGTTGGCCGGTCAGGTAACTACAGTCAGCAGTATGGACGAAACTCTGGCAGGCGGCAGGCTGGTGCGCTATGTGACCATAATCGTGGCAAATCCAGGCGGTCTGACAACCGACATGACGGCCACAGCGGAAGTAGGGGAATTTGCGTGTAGCGAAGAAGGAAGCTTTTCTGTCGCTGTTGATAAAACCATGAGCGCCAGCTTTTCCGGAAATGGCAGTGCAGAGATTGAACAGATGTTAGTCAGTGAAGGAGATTATGTGACCGAAGGCCAGCCGATTTTTAGTATTACATCAAAATCAGCATCGGATCTTTTGGAAACTTATAAAAATGCGCTGGATCAGGCAGAGGAAGGGCTGGAGACGGCGAAGAATAAGCTGGAAAGCACCCAGGACAGCCTGGAAAATTATACCATTACGGCGCCCATATCCGGTCAGGTTATCCAGAAAGCGGCGAAAGTGGGAGACAACATTACCCGCTCTGGAAGTTCGGATACCACATTAGCGGTTATTTACGATTTGTCATCTCTTACCTTTGAGATGTCCATTGATGAACTGGATATTCAGAATGTAAAGGTAGGACAGGAAGTTGAGGTAACAGCAGATGCCTTTGAGGGACAGACTTTTTCCGGAACGGTTACCAATGTGAGCCTGCAGAGCACGTACAGCAACGGAGTTACGACTTATCCGGTAACGGTAACGTTAGAGGAATCTGGAGATTTGCTTCCAGGACGGAACCATTATTATTGACCAGGCAGAAGACGTACTGACCATACCAGTGGATTCCTTAATGAGAGGAAATCAGGTTTATGTAAAAGACGATACAATAACAGAACCTGCAGATGGAGTTCCGGCAGGATTTCGGGCAGTCCAGGTAAAAACCGGCCTTACAAACGATGCCTATGTAGAAATTACAGAAGGACTGTCGGAAGGAGACCAGGTCTATGTAGATGAATCCAGCAAAGAATCCGATATGATGGGAGTTATGATGCAGATGGCGGTTCCTGGCGGCGGCATGGGAGGCCCAGGCGGGGGCGGTCCTGGCGGCCCAGGCGGAAGATAGGAGGCGCTATGGAAAATCAGAAAAAAGGAACCCCATTAATTGAATTAAAGGATATTTATAAGATTTACCAGATGGGAGACGAAGAGGTACGGGCCAATGACGGTATCTCCCTTACCATCTGCAAAGGGGAATTCGTAGCGGTTGTGGGAAAATCAGGAAGCGGAAAATCTACGTTGATGAACATTATCGGAGCGCTGGATGTGCCGACAGAGGGAAGCTATTTTTTAGGAGGCCAGGATGTCAGCGATATGAAAGACGATGAACTGGCAGAAATCCGCAATAAAATGATAGGGTTTATTTTCCAGCAGTATAACCTGCTTCCCAAGCTGAATCTGTTAGAAAATGTAGAACTGCCGCTGTTATATGCAGGAGTGGGCACAGCAGAGCGGAGAGAACGGGCGCTGGCTTCTTTAGAAAAAGTGGGACTGAGTGAAAAATACCAGAACCGGCCCAACCAGCTTTCCGGAGGCCAGCAGCAGAGAGTTTCCATTGCCAGAGCCCTGGCAGGAGATCCGTCGCTGATTCTGGCCGACGAGCCTACCGGCGCCCTGGATTCCAAAACCAGCAGGGAAGTATTGGACTTTTTAAAGCAGTTAAACCAGGAAGGCAACACCATCGTGATGATTACCCATGACAGTTCCATTGCACTGGAGGCAAAGCGGGTAGTCCGGATCCAGGATGGAAAAATTAATTTTGACGGAGATGTAAAAGAGTATGCTTCAATCCTTTAAAATGGCGCTTAGGAGTATATGGGGCAATAAAATGAGATCCTTTCTGACCATGCTGGGGATTATTATCGGCGTTGCCTCGGTAATTATTCTGGTCAGCGTGGTCAATGGCTATATGTCTACGGTCGTAGACAGTTTTGCCAGCATGGGAGTCAATCAGATGACGGTTCGGGTTACTAATATTGACAGCCGTTCTGTAGATGATGAAGAGATGTATGGATTTTATGAAGAACATCGGGATGTGTTTGCCCAGATGAGCCCCCAGGTAACCATATCTACGACCGTAAAGCATGGAACGGACAGCCTTTCTTCCACCAGCGTAGGAGGCTACAGCGAAGAATATCTGGATTTAAAGGGATATGAGCTGGAAACAGGACGCAACATCCAGTATTCGGATCTTGTAAGCAGACAAAAGGTTTGCGTAATCGGTTATTTTGTGGCGCACGAACTATATGGAAGTCCGGAAAAAGCCTTGGGAGAAACGCTGAAAATCGGAGGATCCGCTTTCAAGATTGTGGGAGTGGCAGAACGTCAGGACGATGATGAATTGGAAGAAGGAGGAACCGACGATTTCGTATGGATGCCCTATACTGTAGCCGTAAAAATGTCCAGAAATGCCAGCATTGGCAGTTACGTATTTGCTACAAAAGATGTGTCAGACACCGATACCTGTAAAAATCTGCTGGACGCCTTTTTGATGGAAATTTTTAAAACCGATGATTTATATCGAATTATGGCCAACAGCGAGATGCTGGATTCCCTGAATGAGCAGATTGCCATGATGTCCGCCATGTTAGGCGGTATTGCGGGGATTTCCCTGTTAGTAGCGGGCGTCGGCGTCATGAATATCATGCTGGTTTCCGTAACCGAACGCACCAGGGAAATCGGCATCCGCAAATCCCTTGGAGCCAAAAAACGGGTTATTATGCAGCAGTTTGTGATTGAAGCGGCAGTGACCAGTTCCATCGGCGGCCTGATTGGAATCCTGGTTGGAGCCGTTGCCACCAGACTGGTGGGGCAGGCCATGGGAATTTCAGCTAGTCCCACATTGGGAGCAGTAGCAGTTTCTTTTGGCGTGTCTGTGGGAATCGGCCTGCTTTTCGGATATATGCCGGCCAGCAGAGCGGCAAAATTAAACCCTATTGACGCATTGAGAAGTGAATAATAACCAGACCTTTCAGCCCCGCCCATCCAGGCGGGGCTTCTTGCGGTTTATTTTTAAGTATGTTATACTACGGGAAACGCAGATGCGTGAAAGATAGGTGGTAGGAATGCGAATTGGAAAGAAAACTTCGAAAAAAGAGAAAAAAGCAATGACGGTTTCTCTTTACGGAAATCTGTTTTTTGTTATCCTGGAACTGATTATGGCAGTTGCAACCGGCTCCCAGGCCGTTCTTCTGGACGCGGTGTATGACGGGATTGAGTTTTTCATGCTGCTTCCTTCCGTTTTTTTAATTCCGCTGCTGTACAAGCCAAGCAATGAAAAATATCCCTTTGGCCATATGCAGATGGAAACCTTCTTTTTAGTCATTAAGGGCATTACCATGACGGCCGTTACGGTGGGCCTGATTTCCAACAGTATTCATATCCTGCTTCATGGCGGAAGAACGGTAGAGTTTGAAACCGTTGCCTGGTTTGAACTGTCAGCCTGCATTCTGGGTATTGCAGTGACCCTGTATCTGAAGCAGAAAAATAAAAACATGAATTCTCCTATTGTAACGGTTGAAATGGAAGGGTGGAAAATCGACAGCATCATTTCCCTGGGAATGACCGCCGCGTTTCTTCTGCCTTACCTCGTCCCATTTGCCTGGTTTTCAAAGCTTACGCCATATCTGGACTCTATTTTTACCATTATTTTATCCATGATTATGCTGCCGGTTCCCATCAAGACGGTTATTACCGGAATCAGGGATTTGCTGCTGATTTCCCCAGAAGAAGAAACGGTTCAGGAAATTAAGGACATTGTAGAACCTATTATCAGGGAAAGCAATTGTTCGGAACTTTCTTATGAGATCGTGCGGACGGGAAGAAAGCTGTGGATCAGCGCGTACATTACATTGGAAAAAGACGAACTTTCCCTGCGCAGGTTTAAATGGCTTCAAAACCGGTGTATTGTAGCCCTGGCAGAAAAGTATTCGGATTTTTATTTTGAACTGCTTCCAGAAATTGAATTTAATCTCGACGAAGTGAAAGAACTTGCGTCCACTACATACGGAGGAGAGGAAAAACATGAAAGTAATTGATATGCACTGCGATACCATTGGAGAGATTTACCGCAGAAGATGTTCAGGAGAAAACATCGGACTGGCGTCCAATCCGCTTCAGATTGATCTGGAAAAGCTAAAAGCCGGAAATTACGGGCTGCAGAATTTCGGATTATTTACGTATTTAAAAGAGACCGACCGGCCTACAGAATTTGCAATGGAGATGCTGGACACCTTCTATACGGAAATGGAAGCAAACCAGGATAAGATTTCTCCTGTTACGACCTGGAAAGAAATTGAGGACAACTGGAATCATGGCCGTCTGTCAGCGCTTCTGACGATAGAAGAAGGGGCCGTGTGCAGAGGAAGCCTGAACATTCTGCGGGATTTTTACCGGTTAGGCGTCCGGATGATGACGTTAACCTGGAATTTTGAAAATGAACTGGCGTTCCCCAACCGAGTAATCTGGGAAGGCCCTATGGCGGGAACCGTCGTGCCGGAAACGGAAAAAGGACTTACCGAAACAGGGATTGCTTTTGTGGAAGAGATGGATCGGATTGGCATGATCCTGGATATTTCCCATTTGGGAGATGCGGGGATTTATGACGTGTTCCGATACAGCAAAAAGCCGTTTGTAGCCAGCCATTCCAACGCCAGGGCGGTTGCATCCCACCCAAGGAATTTAACCGATGATATGATTCGAAAGCTGTCGGAACGGGGCGGCGTGATGGGAATTAATTTCGGCGGTATTTTTTTGCGGGATTTTCCAAATGAGGACGATGCGTGCAGCAGGATAGACGATATGATCCGGCATATCAAGCATATCAGACAGGTAGGAGGAATCCAGTGTATTGGAATTGGCACAGACTTTGACGGCGTGGGAGGAACCATGGAAATTGAATCGGCGGCGTTTATGCAGAAATTGGCCGAGGCAATGGAAAAAGCCGGATTTACGGTATCAGAAATAGAAGATGTATTTTATAGGAATGTTCTGCGGGTATATCGGGAACGCTTATAAAGAAAGCGGATTTTACATAGATTTTACATTTGCTACCAGAAGACTTTACAAAGCTTTGCTAAAGTAAAAATTACAATGGCAGAGAACGTCTACGCTTTGTCATAATACATGGGAAAAATTGGAGGAAAGTATGAACATCGAAGCAATTGGAGTATTATTTCAGTTCATCGGCGGTCTGGGTATGTTCTTGTACGGAATGAATCAGATGGCAGACGGTCTGCAGAAATCAGCAGGTCACAGAATGCAGAAACTGCTGGGAGTGCTGACGTCTAACCGGCTGATGGGAGTGTTGTTAGGCGCTGGTATTACGGCGATTATCCAGAGTTCTTCGGCAACTACGGTTATGATTGTCGGTTTTGTAAACGCAGGACTGATGAATCTGACCCAGGCAGTGGGCGTTATCATGGGCGCCAACATCGGTACGACTGTAACCAGCTGGATTGTATCCATGAGCGAATGGGGCGAAATGTTAAAACCGGAGTTCTTTGCGCCGGTATTAGTCGGAATTGGCGCTGCAGTGATTATGTTTGCAAAGGATTCCAAAAAGAAAGAAATTGGAGAAATTCTGATTGGCTTTGGTCTTTTATTTATCGGTCTCAGCTTTATGTCTTCCTCCATTGAACCATATCGGGATGCGCCGGTATTTGCCAATATTTTTGCCGTCTTAGGAAAGAACCCAATCCTGGGTATTTTAGCAGGCGCTCTGGTAACTGCCATTATCCAGAGTTCTTCCGCATCCGTCGGTATTTTACAGACTCTGGCTTTAAACGGGGTAGTAAACTGGCAGTCCGCTATCTTTATTACTCTGGGTCAGAATATCGGTACCTGTATTACCGCAATTTTATCCAGTGTGGGCGCACACCGCACCGCAAAGCGGGCTGCCGCCATCCATCTGTCTTTCAATGTGGTAGGAGCTGTGATTTTCGGAATTCTTATGACCATTGTATTTGCAATGAATCCGGAACTGGCTGCATCTCCTATCAGCAGTGTGGAAATTTCCATTTTCCATACCGTATTTAACGTAACCAATACCATTATCCTGTTCCCGTTTGCAGGCGCTCTGGTAAAACTGTCCGGACTGATACTGGGCGAGAAAAAGAGCTCTGGTACGGAAGCGGCTCCAGACGATCAGATGTCCCGTCACCTGGACAACCGTCTGTTAGAGACGCCTTCTTTGGCAATCGAACAGGTTCAGAACGAAGTTATTTCTATGGGAGAACTGGCTGTTAAAAATCTGGAACTGGCTGGAAAGGCCCTTTTAACCGGAGAAGAAGAAAGCACCAAGGCAGTTTTTGAAAATGAAGTCATGATTAACCGGATGCAGAAGCTTCTGGCTGGATATCTGGTTGGCATCAGCAACGGATCTTTAAATGAAGAGCAGCATCTAGCGGTAAAAAATCTGTTTTACAGCATCAACGATATTGAACGTATCGGCGACCACTGCGAAAACTTAGCAGAGCTGGCGGAGGAAAAGAAAAACAACGAACTAATCTTTTCTCCGGACGCTGCCCAGGAAATGGAAACATTGATTGAAACGGTAAAGGAAGCTGTAACCTGCGCAATCGGCGCCAGAAAGAATCACGATATGACGTTAGTCCGCCAGGCGCTGCGCAAAGAAGAGGAAGTGGACAGCCAGGAAGAGGATTTAAGAGAAAATCACATGAAGCGTCTTGCAGAGATGCAGTGCAACTTTGAAAATGGCATTGTATTCTTAGATGCAGTAAGCAACCTGGAGAGAATCTCCGACCATGCAGTCAATATTGCTGGTTATGTGAAGGAGGAAGCAGCATGGAACGGATCTATGTCATAGAAGACGATGAGAACATCCGTAACTTGTTAAAAGTGGCCCTGGAAGGTTTCGGCTATGAAGCGGAGTGTTTTGAGACAGCAGAGGAAGGCTTGAAACGGATAGAAGAGCTTGTTCCGGATCTGGCTATTTTCGACTGGATGCTGCCTGGGATGGATGGCGTAACCGCCATCCGGAAAATCCGTAAAAGAGAGGAAACGGCCCATATTCCGGTTATCCTGCTGACTGCTAAGGAGCGGGAGATGGATAAGGTAACAGGTCTGGACAGCGGCGCGGACGACTATATGGTAAAGCCGTTTGGAGTGCTGGAGCTGGCCGCCCGAATCAGGGGACTGCTGCGCCGCAGCGGAAAGCAGGACAACGATCAGCAGGAAATCGGGAAACTGGTAATTAAGCGGGCTGTCAGGGAAGTGTATTTTGACGGTCAGTTTGTGAAACTGACCTTAAAGGAATTTGAACTTTTGTGGTACCTGTGCATGAACCGGAATCGGGTGGTAACCAGGGAAGAGCTTCTGGATCACGTATGGGGCTATGAATATGCAGGGGAGACCAGAACCCTGGATATGCACGTTAGAACCCTGCGTCAGAAACTGGGAGAAGAAGGGGCTTCTTATGTGGCTACTGTCCGCGGGGTCGGTTACCGTTTGATTGAACCTCAGGAGGGACGAGAGGGATAATCATGCAGAAGACCATTCTGAGAAAGTTTATTAAGGTACTGGTGCTGGCTCTGCTGCTAAACAGTGTGATTTTTTACGTTGCCTGCAGTACGGTCCTTCAAAAGACCTTTACGGAAAATATGCTGTATACCCTGAAAACCATTGACAGTTTTCTGGACTATTCCAAAGATTTAAAAAGCCAGATTGAAAAAATGGATCCGGTTTTCGGGCAGAACGACAGCCGGATTACTGTGGTTTCCAAAGAGGGAACCGTTCTTCTGGACACGGCAGGACAGGGCGAAGCCGATATGGAAAACCATTCAGAAAGGCCGGAGATCCAGTCGGCAATAAAGACCGGATCTGGGTTTGCGGAGAGACGATCCCTGACCATGCGCCAGTATATGATTTATACGGCTTACTATTCTGAAAAAGGAGACGTGGTTTTAAGACTTTCTGCGCCGTATTCGGGGCTGAAGGAATTTTTGCCTATGCTTTTGCCGGCTGCCTGGCTCAGCTTTGCGGCTGCCATGATTGCTTCCTGTCTGACTACAGAACATTTTGTATCTTCCGTAACCAGGCCGCTTCGGGAAATTGCCAGCGAGATGGAAAAGCTGAAGGGAAATGGAGAAGAGTTCCACTTTGAGCCTTGTGAATATCCGGAAATCAACATTATCGGAAGCACGACCCAGACCATGAGCAATAATGTGAGAGAGTATTTAAAGCAGTTAAACCAGCAGAGAGAAATCAGGGAAGAGTTTTTCAGCAATGCGTCCCATGAATTAAAAACTCCGATTACGTCCATTCAGGGGTATGCAGAGCTTTTAGACAATGGGATTGTGCAGGACGAGGCCATGCGGCAGGATTTCATCCGCAGAATCCGCAGGGAAGCGGTCAATATGAGCAGTCTGATCAACGATATTTTAATGATTTCCAGACTGGAATCCAATCGGGCAGTATTAAATTATTCCAATGTGGATCTGGCGTCAGTGGCGCAGGAGACTGTAGAGGGACTTCAGCCTATTATGGCCCAGAATCAGGTATACGTCCACCAGGACTGCGATCCGGTAGTATTGTGGGCAGACGAAAAACAGATGCGGGAGCTGCTGGGCAATCTGATTGGAAATGCCGTAAAATACAACCGTCAGGGCGGCCAGGTGTGGATTACTATCAAAGAAGACAAAGAAAAAAAACTGGCAGTTATCCAGGTAAAGGACAATGGAACTGGAATCCCAGCAGAATCCCTTCCCAGAATTTTTGAACGGTTTTACAGGGTAGAAAAAGGTAGAAGCAAGCGGGCAGGAGGCACCGGACTTGGCCTTTCCATTGTAAAACACATTGTTACTTATTATAAAGGAACCATAGAGGTAAAATCCCAGGTAGATTACGGCACCACCTTTACGGTTCATCTGCCAGTAACTGGCAGATAAGAAAAAAGGTATTTTCATTTTTATTTCTCTGTGGTATACTTAGCATCAGTTTGGTAGCCAAGGATACCACAGAGAAAAGGAATGAGGATATGTTAGATAATAGAGATTATATCAGCCGGCTCAATAAGGCAAGACGGCGGCGCAACCGGAGATTTGATGTTTCCCATCTGATCATTGGACTGATTGTGCTTGCTGTGATTGCGCTTCTTGTTGGGGCCGGTCTTTTTATTGCCCAAAAGAGAGAACCCGCTTCTTCTGACAGCCCGAAGACTGTACAGGAAGGGCAGACAGCAGAAGAAAGCTCTGCGGAAGAGATTACCATTTCTCCAGAAGAGGCTGCAGAAGCCGAGCGGCTGGCAGAAGCTGAAAAAGTAGTTGGCGCTTACCAGAACCTGGGAATTGTCCAGGTATCCGGTTATTTAAATATCAGAGAAACCCCTGGGCAGGACGGCAAGATCATCGGAAAGCTGGAAGGAGACAGCGCCTGCGAGATTCTGGCCACAGAAGGAGAATGGTATCAGATTAGTTCCGGCGGTCTGACCGGTTATATCAGCAGCGCCTATGTCCTGACTGGAGAAGAAGCAAAGGAAAAGGCTTTGGGACTGGTTAAAAAAATGGCCCTGATAACCGGAGACAGTGTGAACATCCGTCAGGATCCGGCCATTGATCCGGCCAATGTAGTCGGAGCAGCGATTAAAGATGAGCGTTATCTGGTAGAAGAAGAACTGGACGGCTGGATAAAGGTTCCGGAAGGCTATATTTCATCAGATTATGCCCAGGTTCAGTATATGCTCAATGAAGCCCAGAAGCTGGATCTTCAGGCTATGGCCATTAACCAGTACAACAATCTGGTAATTTCCAAGGTAGATACCTATTTAAACGTTCGGGAAGAACCCAGTCCAAACGGCAAGATTATCGGTAAGATGACCAGTAAGGCAGCCGGCGAGATTTTAGACGATTCCGTAGAGGGATGGTATAAGATTAAATCCGGCAAGATTACCGGTTACATTTCTTCGGATCCCCAGTATACGGCAACGGGACAGGAAGCGAAGGATATTGCCACCGGTACGGCTACGTTAATGGCAATTGTAAATACCGATATGTTAAATGTCCGGACCGAGCCGTCTACAGACGCTTCTATCTGGACCCAGATTTCAAAAGAAGAGCGGTATCCGGTACTGAACCAGTTAGACGGCTGGGTGGAGATTGAACTGGATGCCGGAGACGAAGAAGGAAGCGTGGACAAGGCCTACGTCTCTACAAGAGACAATAATGTAGAAGTACGTTACGCGCTGAATGAGGCCATTAAGTTCTCTCCATTAGAGGAAGCGGCCAACGCGTCTGCATCCCTGCGCAACCAGATTGTCAACTATGCCCTTCAGTTTGTCGGCAATCCGTACGTATGGGGAGGCACCAGCCTGACAAAGGGCGCGGACTGTTCTGGATTTACCATGAAGGTCTATGAACACTTTGGAATTTCCCTGCCGCATTATTCCGGCTCCCAGGCCCAGATGGGCAAGGCGGTAAGCTCCAGCGAAATGCGGCCGGCAGATTTGATTTTCTATACAGACAGCAGAGGAAAAGTCAACCATGTAGCAATGTATATCGGAAATGGGCAGATTGTCCATGCGGCCAGCAGGCGAAGCGGCATCAAGATTTCCACCTGGAATTACCGTAAGCCCAAGACCATCCGGAATATGCTTGGCGATTAACATCAAAAGGAGGGACTTGTATGAAAAACAACTATCTTGCGCAATTTTTTGGAAAATCCCAGAACTATACGGATATTCCCAACCAGCTTTTTACGGAGTACAATGTAAAAAAAGGACTCCGGAACGAAGACGGAACCGGTGTCTGCATCGGTCTTACCAAGATTTCTGACGTAGTAGGCTACACACAGGAAGAAGGCAAAAAGACGGATGCCCCAGGCGATTTGTATTACCGAGGGTACAGCATAAGAGATCTGGTGGCCAACAAACGTCCGACCCATGGATATGAAGAAGTCTGCTTTTTGCTGCTGTTCGGTTACCTTCCAAAAAAGGAAGAGCTGGAGCGGTTCTGCGAAGCCCTGAAAGAGATGTACGAGCTCCCTTATGAATTCTTGGAGACAAATATTCTCAGGACGCCGGCAAAAAACCTGATGAATAAGATCCAGCAGGCGGTTCTGGCGCTATACAATTACGATGATGAACCAGACGATATTGACGAGTACAAAACCCTGATCAAAGGCGTTAATTTAATCGCCAAGATGCCGTCTATTATCTGCTACGAATACATGAGCAAGGAGCACTATTTTAACCGGAAGAGCCTGGTGCTTCATTACCCGATAAAGGAGTATTCCATTGCGGAAAACTTCCTCTATATGCTCCGCGAGGACAAGACGTTTACCAGACAGGAGGCCAATCTGCTGGATGTGCTGCTGATGATTCATGCCGATCACGGCGGCGGAAATAACTCCACTTTTACCAATGTGGTAATTTCCTCTACGAATACGGATATTTATTCAACCATCTGCGGATCCATCGGATCGTTAAAAGGCCCCCGACATGGCGGAGCCAATTTAAAGGTTTCCGAGATGATGGATGAGGTCATTGCCCTGATTGGTTATACCACCGACAAAGCGGCGGTAAAATCTGCCATCCGGAAGATTACCGGAAAAGAGCTGTATGACAGAAGCGGCCTGGTTTACGGATTTGGCCATGCAGTTTATACGATTTCCGACCCAAGGGCAGAGCTTTTGCGGGGCGTCTGCGAAGAAGTAGCTAAAGAACAGGGCAAGATGAAGGAGTTTTACTTCTACCGTCTGTTTGAAGAGTGCGTGAAAGAAGTGATTATGGAAGACAAGCATAAGGTCATCCCTACCAATGTGGATTATTACAGCGGATTCGCTTATGATATGCTCCGGATTCCGAGAGAACTGTATACGCCGCTATTTGTAACCAGCCGTCTGGTCGGCTGGATTGCCCACAACATCGAAAACAAGCTTTATGATGGTAAGATTATGCGTCCGGCAACCAGATATGTAGGAGAAAATGTTGCTTACCAATCGGTAGAAGAGCGATAACCAGCGTTTGCTGTCTTAGAAGGGAGTCAGGACATGAGGCGGATCATTGGAATTACCGGCGGAATCGGTTCTGGAAAAAGCAGGGTTTTAGAATTTCTGGAGAAGGAATTCCAGGCAAAGGTAATTCTGGCCGACCAGGTAGCCCACGATTTGATGGAGCCGGAAAAAGAGGGATACCAGCAGGTTATAAAGGCGCTGGGAACCGGATTTTTAAAACCAGACGGCCAGATTGACAGGACGAAGCTGGCAGATCGGATTTTCCACGACCAGAATGCTTTACAGACCATGAACCAGATTATCCATCCCATGACCTGGGCGGCCATCCGCAAGGCGGCATTTTCGGCCAGGGAAGATCTGGTAGTTGTAGAGTCGGCTCTTATGGGAGAGGAACAGAGAGCGGAATACAAAGAAATCTGGTATATTTTTACAGAAATGGAAACACGGATACAGCGTCTGATGGAAAGCAGGGGATATTCCAGGGAAAAATGTCTGGATGTGATTGCCAGCCAGAAAAAAGAAGAGGAATTTCGGGCCATCAGCGACAGGGTCATTGACAACAGCGGCCCATTTGAAGATACAAAAAGGCAGATTGAAGCCATTCTGTCTTTTGAGACAGAAAAAGGAATGAACGAACAGCCATGAGATTTGTAAGTATAGCAAGCGGAAGCAGCGGAAACTGTATCTATGTAGGCTCCGAAAACAGCCATATTTTAATTGATGCAGGAATCAGCGCCAGGCGGATTGAACAGGGATTAAATGAGATTGGGCTCAAGGGAAGCGACTTAGACGGGATTTTTGTGACCCATGAGCATTCTGACCACATCAGAGGCCTGGGAGTACTGGCCAGAAAGTTTGAAAAGCCGATTTATGGAACCAGGGAAACATTGGAAGAGATAGAACGGGCGACTTCATTGGGGAAATTCGATACCAGTCTGTTGACGCCTGTTTTGCCGGATACTGAGATGGATGTGGGAGATTTAACCATCCGGCCTTTTCGGGTGGATCACGATGCGGCAAATCCGGTGGCCTATCGGATTAAGCAGGGCAGAAAGTCTGTGGCAGTGGCTACGGATATGGGGCACTACGACCAGTATATTATTGATAATCTGCAGAATTTAGACGCCCTTTTGCTGGAATCCAACCATGATGTGCGGATGCTGGAAACAGGGCCTTACCCATACTATCTGAAACGGAGAATCTTAGGCGATCACGGCCATTTATCCAATGAAAATGCAGGAAGGCTGCTGTGCCAAATCCTCCATGACGGATTAAAGCACATTTTCCTCGGTCATTTAAGCAAGGAAAACAACTATGAAGAACTGGCCTATGAGACCGTCCGTTTAGAAATTACAGAAGGAGAAACTCCTTATAACGCCATGGATTTTTCCATCAGCGTGGCGGGAAGGGACAGAATGTCCGAGATCATCAGTATTTAAAATTCATTTATATATAAGCGCAGGACTATGGCTTAGAAGGAGAGAGCGTATGAGCAAAGTAATTATTACCGTAGTAGGAAAAGACACTGTAGGAATCATTGCAAGGGTATGTACCTACCTGGCAGAGCATCATGTAAACATCCTGGACATTTCCCAGACCATTGTACAGGAATTTTTTAACATGATGATGATTGTGGATATGCAGAATGCCACCGCATCCTTTGAAGAAGTAGCGGCAGGCTTAGACGCTGTCGGAGAAGAAATGGGAGTTACCATTAAGTGCCAGAGAGAAGAGATCTTCACAAAGATGCACAGAATCTAAATAAGGCGAAAGGCGGAAGACCGATGATTAATATTTATGAAGTAAACGAAACCAATAAAATGATTGAGCAGGAGAACCTGGACGTTCGTACCATTACCATGGGTATCAGCCTGTTAGACTGTGCAGACGGCAATCTGGATACTGTGAATGAGAAGATTTATAAGAAGATCACAACCCTGGCAAAAGATCTGGTAACAACTGGAGAAGCGATTTCCAGGGATTTTGGGATTCCCATTGTCAATAAACGGATTTCGGTCACTCCCATTGCTTTGGTAGGAGCTTCTTCCTGCAAAACACCAGAAGATTTTGTGACTATTGCAAAGACTTTGGACAGGGCAGCGAAAGAAGTTGGCGTTAACTTTATCGGCGGCTATTCCGCCCTGGTCAATAAAGGCATGACAACAGCAGACAGGAACCTGATGCTGTCTATCCCTCAGGCGCTGGCAGAGACAGAGCGGGTATGCAGCTCCGTCAATGTAGGCTCTACCAAGACCGGACTGGACATGGATGCGGTACAGCTTATGGGCCAGATTGTAAGAAAGACGGCAGAAGCCACAAAAGAAAACGATTCCTTAGGCTGCGCCAAGCTGGTTGTATTCTGCAATGCGCCGGATGACAACCCATTTATGGCAGGCGCCTTCCATGGCGTGACCGAAGCCGACGCGATTATTAACGTAGGCGTCAGCGGCCCAGGCGTTGTAAAAACGGCTCTGGAACAGGCAAGAGGCGAAAATTTTGAAGTGCTGTGTGAAACCATCAAAAAGATTGCTTTTAAGATTACCAGGGTAGGACAGTTAGTGGCTCAGGAAGCAGCCAGCCGCTTAAACGTGCCGTTCGGCATTATTGATTTATCCTTAGCTCCGACCCCTGCAATCGGCGACAGCGTAGCAGAGATTTTAGAGGAAATGGGCTTAGAACGGGTAGGCGCTCCTGGCACAACTGCAGCCCTTGCTATGTTAAATGACCAGGTAAAGAAGGGCGGAATTATGGCTTCTTCTTACGTAGGCGGACTTTCCGGAGCATTTATTCCGGTCAGTGAAGATCAGGGAATGATCGACGCGGTTTCCATGGGCGCGCTGACCTTAGAAAAGCTGGAAGCCATGACCTGTGTCTGCTCCGTTGGCCTGGATATGATTGCCATTCCTGGAGATACTCCGGATACGACCATTGCAGGCATCATTGCAGACGAGGCCGCTATTGGCATGATCAATCAGAAGACAACTGCAGTCCGCGTCATTCCGGTTATCGGAAAAACCGTAGGCGACACGGTAGAGTTTGGCGGGCTTTTGGGCTATGCGCCGGTTATGCCGGTTAACCAGTATTCCTGTGAGAAATTCGTTACCAGAGGCGGACGGATTCCGGCTCCGATTCACAGCTTTAAAAACTAGGAGTACTGCGGATGAAGATCTATTTGATTCGCCACGGGCGTCAAAGCAGCAAACTGTGCAACGTCAATGTGGATTTGTCAGAAGAAGGTTTTCGCCAGGCAGCCCTGGTGGGAGAGCGTCTGTTTCCGGAAAAAATCCAGGCTGTTTATTCCAGCGATTTGATTCGGGCTGTACAGACCGCACAGGCGGCCAATCTGTACTGGAATGTAGAGCATATGGTAAGGCCGGATCTTAGGGAAATTTCCTTTGGAGATATGGAAGGGATGTCTGATGGAGAGATTGCGGTAAAATATCGGGATTTTAAACTTCAAATGGAAAAGATGGAAGAAGACCTTCCTTATCCAGGAGGAGAATGCGCGGCGGATGTGGTGCACAGGGCGCTTCCGGTTTTCGAAGAACTGGTCAACAGCGGGTATGAGCGGGTGGCCGTGGTAACTCATGGCGGCGTAATCCGCAGCATGGCCGCCTATTATCTGGGCCTGGATCTGGCAAAATGGAGGATTCTGGGAAAAAGCCTGGAAAACTGCAGCATTACGGAATTTTCCTGGGAGGACAGCCAGAAGCGGTTTACTTTGGAACGGTTTAACGATTACGCTCATTTAGAAAAATATCCGGAGCTTTTAAGAAGCGCCTGGGTAGAAGGGGAAAATTAACAATGGAGGAACAGCTTTTAAAAGCGTTGGATCGGTTTTTAAACGAAGATTTGGAAAAACTGGTATTAAGCAATCCCAGGGAAAAAGAAGGGACGTTTAAAATTCAGATTCGTCCGGTGTCTATTCAGGGAACGTTAAAATTTCAGGCAGAGGAATTTGCCGGAAAGCAGGCGTTTCATAAAAATCTGGAGCCCAATCAGGCAAAATGCTATATTGCAGAACAGCTGTCCCGTCAGTTTAAACAGATGGAGTTAAAATCCAGCCAGGGAAGCGTTCAGGCTCTGGTCAGCAAAAAGGGGAAGATGACGGTAAAAGTAAAGAACAATCCGGCAGCTGCAAATTCCCCTTCTGTCAAAATAGCTGCTCCTTCCAGAAAGGAAAAGCTGGCAGCCCTGTCCCATAACCGCAGCAAGCATTATATCATTGAAGAGGGGACGCCTGTGCCGTTTCTGGCAGATTTGGGGGTTATGACGGCAGAAGGAAAGATTGTCCGTTCCCGTTACGATAAATTCCGCCAGATTAACCGGTTTTTAGAGTTTATCGAAGACGTTCTGCCCCGTCTGGATAAATCCAGGGAAAATGTGATCATTGATTTCGGCTGCGGAAAGTCCTATCTGACCTTTGCCATGTATTACTATCTGAAGGTCCGGATGGGATACCCGATCCGGATTATCGGTCTGGATTTAAAGCAGGACGTCATCGATCACTGCAACCAGTTGAGCAGAAAATACGGTTATGATACCTTGAATTTTTACCACGGGGATATTGCCGGTTACGAAGGCGTCAGTCAGGTAGATATGGTGGTAACCCTTCATGCCTGCGATACGGCTACGGATTATGCCCTGGCAAAGGCTGTCCGCTGGGGAGCAAAGGTAATTTTGTCTGTTCCCTGCTGCCAGCATGAGCTGAACAGACAGATGAAAAACCAGCTGCTGGAGCCGGTGCTTCATTACGGCATTATTAAAGAGCGGATGGCGGCATTGTATACCGACGGGCTGAGGGCGGAAATCCTGGAAAACCAGGGATACCGGACCCAGCTTCTGGAGTTTATCGATATGGAGCATACCCCGAAGAACATTCTGATACGGGCCGTGTACCAGGGAAGCAAAAAAGACAACCAACAGGAGATAAACGAGATTTTAGAGTTTCTTCACGTAACCCCGACGCTGTATCGGGAACTGATGGAACCGGAAAAGTAAGTGATAATCAATTATGAGAGCAGAAGAAAAAACAAATGTAAGAAACAGCATTACCAGAGTCTTTTTTGCAGGACTTTTATTTGCTCTGCAGGTCTATTGGATTGTGCTGGTGGCCATCCGGTTAAACCGGTATTCGACTGCAATCGCAGGAATTACCGGCCTTTTGGCTTTAATCCTGGCCCTGCGGATTAACAGCGGAAGCGAAAATGCAGCTTTTAAGATGCCCTGGATCATTCTGATTCTGGTATTTCCGGTGTTCGGCATCTGTGTGTTTTTCCTGTTTGGACGGAGAGGCGCGACAAAACGGGATAGGGAACGGTTTGGAGCAGAACACAAACGGTGGATGGGCTGCGTCAGCCAGGATCCCCAGGTAATGACATCCCTGGAGCGCCAGGATCTTTATGCAGCCAACCAGTTCCGTTACCTTTCCAGACAGGAAGGATATCCAGTATTCCAGAATACCAGTGTGAAATTTTATGATTTTGCCGAAAAGGGGATTGAAGATCAGCTGGAAGCGCTGGAACAGGCGGAAACCTACATTTTCATGGAATACCATGCCATAGAAGAAGGCCAGTCCTTTGGCCGGATTATGGAAATTCTGGAGCGCAAGGCCAGCCAGGGCGTAGAAGTCCGGATTTTGTACGACGATGTGGGAAGCGTTGGCTTTTTGAATCTGGATTTTATTAAGCGGATGAAAGAAAAGAACATCCAGTGTCGGGTGTTTAATCCGGTATTTCCGGTCTTAAAGATTTTTATGAACAATCGGGATCATAGAAAGATTACCATTATTGACGGAAAGGTTGGATTTACCGGAGGCTATAACCTGGCGGATGAATATTTTAATTTGATCCACCCCTATGGAAACTGGAAAGATACGGGAGTCCGGCTGGAAGGAGACGCAGTAGACAGCCTTCTGACCATGTTTCTGGAAATGTGGAATGGGTTTGGAAACAGTGCCAAGGATTCCGCAGATGATTACTTTGTAAAAGATAAGGGACAGAAACAGGCAAAAGGATTTGTCCAGCCTTATGCAGACAGTCCGTTAGATGACCGCCAGGTGGGGGAAAACGTATACTTAAACATGATAAAAGGGGCAAAACGGTTTTTATACATTACCACGCCTTACCTGATTATCAGCGATGAGATGCGCAGAGAACTGACCCTGGCAGCAGAGCGGGGTGTAGATGTGCGGATCATAACCCCTGGAATTCCGGATAAAAAGATGGTATTTCGGGTAACCCGCTCCTACTATGCAGGACTGGTCAAAGGAGGAGTGCGGATTTACGAGTACACTCCTGGCTTTATCCATTCCAAGCAGATGACGGCGGATGGGGAGTACGGCGTAGTGGGAACCATTAACTTAGATTACCGGAGCCTGTACCACCATTTTGAAAACGGCGTGTTATTGTACGACTGTCCGGCAGTTTCCCATATGGTGGAAGATTTCCATCAGACCTTCCAGGTGTCCCGCGAGGTAACCAGCCAGTATCAGGGCGAGCGGTATGCGGTGGTAAGAGGATTTGACTGTATTCTCCGTCTGGTGGCGCCATTACTCTAATACCAGCAGTTTCCGGTTAAATTCATTTTTTAAAACAGCGTGTCCGGCATCCGGATAGCGCTGGCAGAATGCACATTGGTATAAATGACTGGCATATAAATCTTTCTGGAATTCTTCCAGAGCTGGTCCGGATAAACAGGAAAAAGCAGCAGCGGGTTTCGTAATAAGGGGAATCCGGCTGCTTTTTTTGAGTTCTGCAAACAAAGGGGCAGCGCCTTTGTTAAATCCCAGGATCCTGGCGTAAGGAGCATAGCCAAGGTCTTTCCAGGCGGCGATCGGTTCTTTGGCAATTCCCAATAAGATCTTTGTAAAAGCCCGATTAATGCGGGTATAAGTATACTGCCTGGTTTTTAACTGTGCGATTCTGTCCTCCCATCCGGTTATGTCCAGGGCAAGTCTGGAAAGACGCAGAGCCAGGTCGGAAGAAATGTCAGAAATTTTGCCAAATTCAGCCGCGCCCCGATCTTCTGCCTGGGAAAGCTCCAGGATTTTTCCGTTGAGAAGGGAAGAAAAGTCCTCTGGCCACAGCGGTTTTGACTGGCAAAACAAGTCTCTGACTGTTTCTGGAAGAAAGGAAAGGGCGGGAAACCGGCAGGAAGCGTCTGCGTCGGAACGCTCCGGAAGGCCGTAGGGAAACTGCTGGAAAAGGGCAGTCCGGATGCCGGTGGCAGAAGCAAATGTAAGGGGCTTTTGGCCGGAGTCCTCTCCGACGCCGGAAATGGCGTCGTGATAGCCGTCTCCTTTTCTTAAAATGGCAACTGGCATCAGGCTGGCGTTTTGCCGGAGAATGGCTTTGCAGTATTCCAGTCCGAGGATGTTGTTGGGAGCAGACAGCGAATCTAAAAATTCTGCGTCCTGGCTGCCGCTGTAGATGGCCTTTAAAGCAGCCAGCCTGGCGGCTGGAAAGGTAGCGCCGGTTTTCAGTTCATTCTGGAGAAGTCTGGAAAAAACGCTGGATTCCTGTTCCAGCGCCTCAGCCCCCTTTAAGAGCGCGGAAGTATCGCCATGTTCGCTTCCAAAACACAGGCAGTCTGTAACCCCAATCCGGTCGAGAAGAGCTACTCCGCAGGCGGCAAACTCTTCGGCAGAGCTGCAGGCAAAGGCGGCGGGAAGTTCCAGCACCAGGTCTGCTCCGCTAAGGAGCGCCATATGTGCCCTGGTATACTTATCAAAGACGGCAGGGCCGCCTCTCTGGACAAAATCGCCGCTCATGGCAACGACAACAAAGTCGGCGCCGGTACGCGTCCTTGCTTCTTCGATATGATAAGCATGGCCGGAGTGGAAGGGGTTGTATTCTGCAATAATTCCAGTAACGTTCATGGGAAAATCTCCTTATTTCCAGTCTTACAATAGGTGTTTTCATAATAGCCAATTTTTTGGAGAATTTCAAGAGTACCTCTGTTTGTTTTTTACTTGTGATTTTCAGACAAATGGCATATACTAGAACCATCATTTTATGTCAGGAGGAATTGACCATGAAATTAGTATATGCAATTGTAAGAAATGATAATGAAGATGATGTGGTAAATGAGCTGACCAAAAATCATTTCAGTATTACCAGACTTTCTACGACCGGAGGATTTCTGAAAAAAGGAAATACCACGCTGCTAATCGGTACGGAAGATGATCAGGTGGATAAAGTAATTGATATTATTAAAAAAGAATGCGGCAAGAGACAGAAGATTACGGTCAACGTACCGTATATGTCCGGAACCTCCATGGTTAATTACGGTACCATGCCGATGAATGTAGAGATTGGCGGAGCGACGATTTTTGTAACCGATGTGGATCGGTTTGAGAAAATTTAACAGTTGTTTTGCAAAAAATGCAAAGTATATGACACTGGTACTTGAAAAATAGTGACAAACCACCTAAAATAGAAGATAGAATCACACAACTATGCTGTTGATTAAAATTATACGAAAAATAAGGAGAAGACAGTACTATGAAATTTATTGTTGAAACATCCGCACGTCACGTACACGTAACCCAGGAGACTTTAGAGATTCTGTTTGGCAAGGGACATGAGCTGACCCATAAGAAAGACTTATCCCAGCCAGGCCAGTTTGCCTGTGAAGAGAGAGTTACAGTAGTTGGACCTAAGAAGTCTTTAGAGAGAGTTTCCATTTTAGGACCAGTGAGAAATGCAGATCAGGTAGAGCTTTCTTTATCCGACGCCCGTTCTATCGGCGTAGCAGCTCCCATCAGAGAGTCCGGCGACGTTGCGGGAAGCGCTCCATGCAAGTTAGTTGGTCCTTGCGGCGAAGTTGAGCTGACTGAGGGCGTTATCGCTGCAAAGCGTCACATCCATGCAACTCCGGAAGACGCTGAGAAATTAGGCGTAAAGGATAAAGACGTTGTTTCCGTTAAGATTGATACCGACGGCAGAAGCCTGGTATTTGGCGACGTAGTAGTTCGTGTAAGCCCGAAATTCGCTCTGGCTATGCACATTGACACTGACGAATCCAACGCAGCAGGCTGCGGCAGGGAAGTATACGGCGAGATCGTAAAATAATCCGACCAAATCAAGCTTAAAGGAGAACATACAATGAAAATCTTAGTTATTAACTGCGGAAGCTCTTCCTTAAAATATCAGTTAATCGACATGGAAAACGAGAGCGTACTGGCAAAAGGTTTATGCGAGAGAATCAGCATTGACGGTTCCAAGCTGACCCACAAGCCGGCAGGCAAAGACGAATACGTAGTAGAAAGCCCGATGCCAGACCATAAGGTAGCGGTCCAGTTAGTAATGGACGCCTTGATGGACAAGGATCACGGCGTAATTACCAGCACTGACGAGATTTCTGCAATCGGCCACCGCGTTCTGCACGGCGGTACGGTTTACAGCGATTCCATCGTAGTAAACGAAGATGTAAAGAAAGTAATCCGCGAGTGCTTTGATTTAGGACCTTTACACAATCCGGCAAACTTAATCGGTATCGAGGCGTGCGAGGCAGCGATGCCTGGCAAGCCAAACGTAGCCGTTTTCGATACTGCATTCGGTATGGCAATGCCTGAGAAAGCATATACCTATGCAATTCCTCACGAATACTTAGAAAAATACGGCCTGCGCAGATACGGCTTCCACGGAACCAGCCACAAATTCGTATCCGCAGAGGCAATCAAGTTCGGCGGTCTGGATCCGGAAAACGCAAAGGTTATCGTATGCCACTTAGGAAACGGCGCCAGCGTATCTGCTTCCATCGGCGGCAAGTGCGTAGACACCAGCATGGGTCTGACACCATTAGAGGGTCTGATCATGGGTACCAGAAGCGGCGACATTGATCCGGCAGTTGCCCAGTATATCTGCAACCATGAGAACAAGGACATCAACGAAGTATTAAACATCTTCAACAAGAAGTCCGGTATCTTAGGTATGAGCGGCGGCATCTCCAGCGACTTCCGCGATGTAGGCAAGGCTGCTGCAGAAGGCAATCATCTGGCTAAGGTAGCGTTAGACGCATTCCGTTACCGCGTTGCAAAATACATCGGCGCTTACACAGCAGCGATGAACGGCGTAGATGCCATTGCATTTACTGCAGGCGTTGGCGAGAACGACGTAAATACCAGATATGAAATCTGCCAGTATTTAGGCTACTTAGGCGTTGAGATTGACAAAGAAGCCAACAATGTACATGGAGAAGAGACTGTCATTTCTACTCCTGCATCCAAGGTAAAAGTAATGTTAATCCCAACCAACGAAGAGCTGGCAATCGCAAGAGAAACTCTGGCATTAGTGTAAATATTAGGAAGATGTTTCAAAAATTTGTTGACAAAATAGCAGTGTGTCTGTATAATAGCAGAGGTGCGTATTAGGAGATTAATATGCTGATTAACTTATCAGAGTTGTTTTCCTGCCAAGGAAAGATGAAGACCTATACCCCAGATCTTGAGATGATACAGTGTCCCACCCCAGATGGTGTGTGTGAGATTGTAGAGAAAGGCCCCATTTCATTGACCATTGTCAATGAGGGAGATCGGAAGATGCATATGGAAGGAAGCGTAAGACTGAGCCTGTCCATGCCTTGTTCCAGATGCTTAGAACCGGTAACAGTGCCTTTTGAACTGGAGATTGATCAGGAACTGGATTTAAGCCAGACTGAAGAGGAACGGGTAGAAGCGTTGGATGAACAACCCTATATAAGCGGTTACAATCTGGATGTGGACCAACTGGTTCTCAATGAACTGCTGTTGAATTTGCCTATGAAGGTTCTCTGCAAGGAAGATTGCAAGGGGATTTGCAATAGATGTGGCACCAATCTCAACAGAGGTACCTGTGATTGTGAAAAGCAGTCGCTGGATCCTCGAATGTCAGTTATCCAGGATATTTTTAAACAGTTTAAGGAGGTGTAAACCATGTCTATCTGCCCAAAGAATAAATCTTCTAAAGCTAGAAGAGATAGCCGTAGAGCAAACTGGAAGATGAGCGCTCCAAACTTAGTTAAGTGCAGCAAGTGCGGCGCTTTAATGATGCCTCACAGAGTTTGCAAGGCTTGCGGTTCTTACAACAAGCGTGAGATCGTAAAAGTTGAGGACTAATTTCAACAAAATTAAAATGTGAAGAAGACGCTATTTCATAGATGAATGTTCATTTATGGAGCAGCGTCTTTTTTGTTGTTGGAATATTTGGTGCAAAATACACATATAAATGAAATTGTGACGAGAAAAATTAGAAAAAATTTACAAAAAGTTAATTTTTTAACTATTGATATATCGTCCAGAAAGGAGTATGCTTAGAACGTAAACAGAAGACGTCTTTGGGAAGGCGGCGGAACACCTGCAGGGTTTTGCCGTAAGCTATTCAACAGCAGTTGAAGAAAGGAGACAAGAATGACCAGAACATATTCAGACGAGGTAGGACCGTTTTACACCATGGATACGGTCATGGAGGAGGCACAGCGATGTTTGCTCTGCTTGGATGCACCATGTTCTGCGGAATGTCCTGCAGGAACCGATCCTGCAAAATTTATCCGGAGCGTGCGTTTTCGCAATTTAAAGGGGGCAGCCGAGACGATTCGGGAAAATAACGCACTTGGCGGCATCTGCGCAAGAGTTTGTCCGACCGAGCGTTATTGTCAGCAGGCCTGTTCCAGATGCGGAATTGACCGTCCCATTGATATTGGCGGAATCCAGCGGTTTGTAACGGATTTTGAACATACAGTCGGAATGGAAATCCTGAAAAAGGGCGAAAAGAACGGAAAGAAGATTGCCATAATCGGAAGCGGCCCTTCCGGACTTCAGGCAGCAGCGTCCTTGCTGGAACTTGGATACGAAGTCGATATTTTTGAACAGGCAGAGAAAGCCGGCGGCTATCTGCGGTACGGAATTCCGGAATACCGGCTGCCAAACGCAGTGGTGGATCGGGAAATAGAACGGATTGAAAAACTGGGCGCAACGTTTTACTGCAAGGTCTGCATAGGAAGAGATCGTACCATAGAAGATTTGAAAAATACATATGACGCCGTTTTAGCTGCAGTTGGGTTTAGCGCTGGAAAAATGCTGCCTATGTTTGAAGGAAACGAATATGCTGAGACGGCAGTTGAATTTTTAGCAAGAGTAAAAGCGAATGAAGGAAAGGAAGAAGCGCCGGATCATGCTCTGGTAATTGGCGGAGGCGATGTAGCCATGGATGTGGCCACCACCTTAAAACGCCTTGGTACAAAGCGGGTAACCGATGTAGCGTACGAAGAACTAAGTGAGTTTCTGGCTTCTGAAAAAGAATTGGAAGGAGCAAGGAAAGCAGGGGTTACCATCCTTGACGGTTATGTTCCGGAGCAGGCAGACAAACAGACCGTGACCTTTAAACACCGCCATATGGACGCAGAGCTTACGATTACTGCGGATAAGATTATTCTGGCAGTCGGCCAGAAGCCGGATCTTGACGGGCTTGGCCTGGAAGGAAAGGAAAAAGCAGGAGAGGCAGAAGGGTATGAGACTGCCGATCCGAAAGTATTTATCACAGGAGATCTGGCTCTGGGAGATAAGACGGTTGTCTGGGCTGTGAGAAAAGGAAAAGAAGCGGCGCAGAGCATCCACAAGAGCTTGCAGGAAAGGGGGAGCCGTTTATGATTAACAAGGATCTGTCCATTGATTTTTTGGGAGTTCATTTTGAAAATCCATTTTGTTTATCTTCATCTCCGGTAGGAAACTGTTACGATATGTGCAAGAAAGCATACGATACCGGATGGGGCGGAGTTGTCTTTAAGACTATCGGCCCGAAACATTTCCTGATTGACGAGGTTTCTCCGCGGTTTGCAGCCCTTACAAAAGAAGGAACGCCGTTTGTCGGTTTTAAGAATATGGAGCAGATTGCAGAACATTCCCTGGAAGAAAACCTGGCAGACGTAAAGCGTCTGAAAGAAGAATATCCGGATAAGGTTCTGATCGCATCCATTATGGGAACCAATGAGGAAGATTGGGTAGAACTGGCGCGTCTTGTAACGGAAGCTGGTGCGGATATGATAGAAATGAATTTATCCTGTCCGCAGATGACGTCCCATGATATGGGGTCTGACGTAGGAACCAATCCGGAACTGTGCCGGAAATACTGCGCAGCAGTAAAGAGAGGTTCTTCTCTTCCGGTTCTGGCAAAAATGACGCCGAATATTACCGACATGGTCGGAGTAGCAAAGGCTTGTCTGGAAGGCGGAGCAGACGGTATTTCTGCGATTAATACAGTAAAATCCATTACGGACGTGGATCTGGATCGGAAGATTGGTATGCCGATTATTAATGGAAAATCTTCTATTTCCGGATACTCTGGAAAAGCAATTAAGCCCATCGCCCTTCGTTTCCTGCAGCAGCTGAGAACGGCAGAAGGCCTGGAAGATCTTCCGATTTCCGGAATTGGCGGAATCGAGACCTGGGAAGATGCCGCAGAGTTTATTCTTTTAGGAGCTTCTACCCTGCAGGTTACCACTGCAATTATGCAGTACGGCTACCGGATTGTAGAGGACATGAAAAATGGTCTGATGCATTATATGGAAGAACAGGGCGTGGATCACTTAAGCCAGCTGGTAGGACTGGCAAACCAGAATATTATTCCGGCAGAGAATCTGGACAGAGATTACATTGTCTATCCAAAGATTGACGAAAAACAGTGTATTGGATGCGGGCGCTGTGTGATTTCCTGTTATGACGGTGCACATCAGGCTATGGAGTGGGATGAAAAGACCCGTAAGCCCGCCTGCAATACCGATAAGTGCGTAGGATGCCACCTTTGCGCGCTGATTTGTCCGGTTCATGCGATTTCCAAGGGAGAAGTAGTGATGAAGCCAGGAAGAATGGGAAGCCCGCAGGATAAGAAGGTGTGATAATATGAAAGAAATTTCCGGACCCTGCAGAGATACGTATAAATGTGCATTTGCGACTGCGCTTCTTTGTATGATTTGGATGGCGGCGGCAGGTCTTTTAAAATTGCCTGGATGGGCGGGGTTTGCAGGATGTACGGCATACTTTGCGGCGCCAGGGAAAGGGATAAAAAGTCTGCCTAAGACCTTTGCCTGTGTGGGAAGCGGAATTTTATATGCATCGATTTCTCTTCTTTTTTCCGGAATCATACCTGGTCAGGCAGCAGGGCTGCTTCTGACATTCCTTACTACATTTCTGATGTGTGCAGCCGGAAACAGCAGTATCCTTGGATTTGTGCCAGGGGCTTTTATCGGTTCATTTTCAACCTTTGCATCAGGAGGAGATATAAGAGCAATTGCTGCAATTTTAATAGGGGTTTTTCTGGGACTGGCTTGCGACAGCTTTGGAAAAGCGCTGTGCGGCAGAAAAAGATAAAAGTGCTGTGAGATGACAGCTGAAATAGTTAAGGGCGCTGCAAATGCAGCGCCCTTATACAATATAGATGGATTACTTTCCTAAAATAATGGAGGTCAGTTCCATTGGATCTACGATCTTGCCGTCTTTGTAAACACGCATATTGCCGCTGGCAATTTCGTCAATCAGGATAACTTCGCCGTTGTTGTAACCAAACTCAAACTTGATGTCGTAGAGCTTTAAGCCCTTCTTAGCCAGGTCGTCAGCAACGATCTTGGTAATCTTTAACGTCTGCTCCTTCATGGACTCAAACATTTCCTTAGTCATAACATTTAACGCAACCAGGCCTTCGCAGGTAACCAGCGGATCGCAGCGGTCATCGTCTTTAAACGTTGCTTCTACGTAGCCGCCTGGAAGTTCGGTGCCATCTTCAATGTATGCGCCGTAGCGGCGGATAAAGCTTCCGGTTGCAACTAAACGGCAGATAACCTCAAGGCCTTTGCCAAATACAGTAGCAGGAAGAACTTCCATCGTTGCATCGTCTAAGTTTGCGCTTACATAATGGGTTTTGATTCCGGCCTCTTTTAACAGTTCAAAGAAATGGATGGAGGTCTCTAAATTGGCCTTTCCGATTCCTTCAATGGTTAAACCTACAGAATTTTCGCCTGGATCGAATACGCCGTCTTTTCCGGTGCAGTCGTCCTTAAACTTTAATAATACATTGCCGTTGTCTAACTGAAATACATCTTTGGTTTTACCTTCGTATACTTTCTTCATATTGACCTCCGCATAAAAGTTTTAAACTTACGTACAGGTGTAGTGTAGCACAAAATGAAACAGAATACTATATTTTTATTTTGATAAAATTATTCGAAAGAAAAGGCTGGTTTTTCGGTGTTTTACACAAAAATAAATAGACTTCTATTTGTTTATAATGAAAATTACAAGATAAACATTAGCATACCTTATCAATAAACAGGGATTTTCAGAGACTTCATAATTTTAAAGATTTTTTAAAGAGCAGATTAAGGAATATTACGATATTCTAAAATCTTTGGAATTCTATTGAAATGGAAAAATGACTGCGCTATAATCCAGACTTGTAACAAGACAACCTGGTTTACTAGAAAAAAATGACTGGAAAGAAAAGAGGAGATTATTATGAGAAAATTAGCGTTAGCAGTTACCATTGGAGCAGCCTGTCTTGGCATCGCAGCGTGCGGTCAGAGCGCAGAATCTACAACCGAGACGACAACTGCACAGGCAACAGAAGCGGTAACAGAAAGCGAAAGTACAGAAACGGAAGAAGAAACCAAGACCGAGACTGCTGACAAGGAAAGCGAGACCGAGACAGAAGAAACGGAATCTAAAGATGCAGAAGCAGAAGCTTCCGAATCGACCGGAGCAGAGTAGGCTGGTCTGGATAACTTCTCTGTAGACATGGAAACCGTAGCTGCAATGGGAAAAGACATTAAGGCAGCAGTGGAAGCAAAGGATTTAGATGCGCTTGCAGAGCTGGCTTCTTATCCGGTATATGTAGGATTAGAGGACGCAGAAGATGTTGAGACAAAAGAAGACTTCCTTGCATTAGGAGCAGACGCTGTTTTCACAGACGAACTGGTTCAGTCCGTAACCGGTGCAGATGAAACTGCATTAGAAGCAAGCAAAGCAGGATTTACCTTATCTTCCGGCGATTCTTCTGCCAACATTATTTTCGGCGTAGTGGACGGAGAATTGAAGATTACCGGAATTAACTACTAATTCACACCAAACAGATAATCAGATGACAAAAAGGTGCGCAAGCATATTGCCTGCGCACCTTTCGTGACTTCGGAACTATTTTATGCCAGACGGGCTGCAATTGCCTGGATAAACTGCTGGCTGTTTAATACGGTAGGATGTTCCATGGTAGTAATCAGGGCTAAATCTTTGGTCATGGAACCGCTCTCAATGGTATCTAAAGTAGCCTGCTCCAGTTTATCAGCAAATGCCATTAATTCTGGATTGCCATCCAGCTCTCCACGCTTTCTTAAAGCGCCGGACCATGCGAAAATAGTAGCAACTGAGTTGGTAGAGGTTTCTTCGCCGGCCAGATGTTTGTAATAGTGGCGCTGTACCGTACCATGGGCTGCTTCATATTCATAGTATCCTTCTGGAGAAACCAGAACGGATGTCATCATAGCCAGAGAACCGAAGGCAGAAGAGATCATGTCGCTCATAACGTCGCCATCGTAGTTTTTGCAGGCCCAGATGTAACCGCCTTCGGATTTCATAACTCTTGCTACGGCGTCGTCAATTAAGGTATAAAAATAAGTAATGCCAGCTTCTTTGAAGCGTTCTGCATACTCGGAATCAAAAATTTCCTGGAAAATATCTTTAAAAGTGTGATCGTATTTTTTGGAAATCGTGTCTTTGGTTGCAAACCACAGATCCTGCTTTACATCTAATGCATAATTAAAGCAGCTTCTTGCAAAACTTTCAATAGAAGCGGAGATGTTATGCATACCCTGGATAATGCCAGGGCCGTCAAATTCGTGGATGGTTTCCCGAAGGGTTGTTCCGTCGGCTGCAGTATAGACAAGTTCTGCCTTTCCTGCTGCCGGAATTTTCATTTCTACGCCCTTATATACGTCGCCGTATGCGTGTCTGGCAATGGTAATCGGCTTTTTCCAGTTTTTTACGCAAGGTTCAATGCCTTTTACCACAATGGGGCTGCGGAATACGGTTCCATCTAAAATGGCACGGATGGTTCCGTTGGGGCTTTTCCACATTTCTTTTAAATGATATTCGCTTACTCTGGCAGCGTTAGGAGTAATGGTAGCGCATTTTACAGCAACGCCATACTTTTTGGTAGCCAGGGCAGAGTCTACAGTTACCTGATCGTTGGTAGCGTCCCTGTTTTCCAGACCTAAATCATAATATTCGGTCTTTAAATCAATAAAAGGAAGTAAGAGTTCTTCTTTAATCATCTTCCAGAGGATTCGGGTCATTTCGTCCCCATCCATTTCAACCAGGGGAGTGGTCATTTTAATTTTTTCCATGAAAAGCCTCCTGTATTTTGTTTTTCAATATTTTACTACAAGAACGTCGGATTGTCCACTTGCATAATTACAAAAAGACGGCACAGACTAAGCGTGAAAAAATAAACGGAATCAAGGAGGCGCTTTTATGGGCAGCTTAGAAAAAGAGAAAAAAGAAATCGAAGAAAAGGACAATCAGATGATGGAAGAGTATGGCCAGATCCGTCTGGAAAACAGTAAAAACCGTCACAACATCCATCTGCTTTCCATTATCGGGGAAGTAGAGGGCCATGAAAATCTGTCTGGGAACAGCAAAGCTACCAAATATGATCACGTACTGCCCAAGTTGGCGGAAATTGAAGATGACAAGGAGGTAGAAGGACTGCTGGTGCTTTTAAATACGTCCGGCGGAGATGTAGACGCAGGGTTAGCCATTGCAGAAATGATTGCGTCTTTAAGCATTCCCACCGTATCCTTAGTCTTAGGAGGAAGCCATTCCATCGGCGTTCCCCTGGCAGTAGCTTCCGATTATTCGTTTATCGTTCCTACCGGAACCATGATGATTCATCCGGTCCGTATGAGCGGAATGATCATCGGGGCATCCCAGACCTACGAGTATTTTGATATGATCCAGGACCGGATTTTAAGCTTTGTGTCCCAGCATTCCAAAATCGGATATGAAAAATTGAAAAGACTGATGCACAATACAGAAATGCTGACCAGAGATCTGGGAACCGTACTGGTAGGGGAAGAAACCGTAGCAGCTGGGCTGATCGACGAGGTGGGCGGAATCAAAGAAGCATTAAAAACGCTTCATAAAATGATTGACAGTACAACCGCGGGCTTGCAAATTTTTTGAAACTTTTGTATACTATCAACAATGGGCAACTTTCGGTTTTGCCTGAGTAGGAAGATAGTAGGAGGCAGTATTTCGTGGCAGAAACGAAAAAAACAAGAAAACCATCACAAAACAGCAAGAAAAAGCCAGGGCGTCCCAAAAAGCAGCCGGAGCCCCAGTATGATGAAGGCGCAGAAATAATTCGGGCAGAAGTTTTTATTATCAGCTCCTTTGTAGTGGCCGTTCTGCTGTTTTTAAGCAATTTCAATTTGTGCGGTGCAGTAGGGCAGTTTTTAAAAAGCGCCCAGCTGGGACTGTTTGGAAGCGTCGGATACCTGGTTCCGATTTTCTTATTTATTGGAACCTGTTTTGCTCTTTCCAACAAGGGAAATGTACGGGCAACGCTGAAACTTTGTGCGGCCATTGGAGCGGCTCTGGTCTTATGCGGGCTGTTTCATCTGCTTTTCGGCGGAAAAGAAGCGCCGATCACAGGATTTTTAGAATACTATAAGCTGTCTGCTGCAACGGGAAAGGGAGGCGGCCTGGTGGGCGGCCTGTTAGCAGGCGGGTTAGCATCCGTTGTGGGAACCGTCGGCGCCTATGTGGTGCTGATTGCGGTTCTGATTATCTGCATTGTCTGCATTACAGAAAAGTCGGTCATCAAGGCCATGAAAAACGGCGGGGACAAGGCCTACCACTATGCCAAAGAAGATCTGGACAGACGGATGGAAATTCACGCTGAGCGTCAGGAAGAGCGGCGGATCCGCAGGGAACAGAAGGTGCGGGGAGTGGATTTGGATGCTACGAAGATTGACGATCCGGCAGACGTTCCTTTGTGTACCGACGCGCCGATCCGATCGATGTTTGAGCCGGCTCCGGAACCGCCGTCTTTAGAAGAGATGCTAAAGAGGGCGGAAGAAGATAAAAAGGAGCAGAAAAATCAAAAAGACAAGGAACCGTCTCCAGAACCTCATTCAGCCGATGTGTTTACTGGGAAAATTGCACATTCCGGAGCAGAAACCCAGGAGGAACCAGAGACCCTGGAAAACCAGGATTTGCCTCCATTTGAGGAAGATGGAGCAAATCTGGGGGTGGGAGTCCTTTCTTTTGTAGCGCCAAAGAATACCAGTACCCTGACGGAAATGGATCTTCTGGAACAGACCGGCGATTATTACCGTCTGGATAAAGAAAACCAGGGCATCAATTACGAAGGGGAATTCGATCCGCAGCCAGAAGAAGAGCCGCCCTCTCTGAAGTCTGTGCCGGAGCCTGAACCAGAAGCCATACCAGCGATAGAAGCCAAACCAGATGGGGATCCAGACCCTGTACCATCCTCCGTTATCATGGAGGAAGAGCCGGTAACGGCTCCGGATTCCGTTTTCGTTCCGGAAGGGGAAAAACGGGTGGTTACTGCCACTGGAAAAGTAATTGAAAGCGAGACGGAGCTTCTCCAGAAAAAGCTGGAAAAACGGAAGGCGGAGATTCGGGAAGACGGCGATTCCCAGGCGGCAGTTGCCATGGAAGCCAAAGAAAAGATTGAGGAAGTCCACAAAGAATACATATTCCCGCCAACCAGCCTGTTAAAAAAAGGCAGCAAAGCTGCAACATTTTCCGAACAGGAATACAAGGATACGGCAATCAAGCTTCAGCAGACCTTACGGGATTTCGGCGTCGGAGTAACGGTAACCAATATCAGCTGCGGCCCTTCTGTTACCCGTTATGAGCTGCATCCGGAACAGGGCGTAAAAGTAAGCAAGATCGTAGCCCTGGCTGATGACATCAAGCTAAGCCTGGCGGCAGCAGACATCCGGATTGAAGCGCCGATTCCAGGAAAATCCGCAGTGGGCATCGAGGTACCCAATAAAGAAAACAATATTGTTTATCTGCGGGATTTATTAGAATCAGAAGAATTTAAACGCCATTCTTCCCGTCTGGCGTTTGCAGTGGGCAAGGACATCGGAGGCCAGACGGTGGTAACGGATATTGCCAAAATGCCCCATTTATTGATTGCAGGCGCTACCGGTTCCGGTAAGTCCGTGTGTATCAATACCCTGATTATGAGCATTATCTATAAAGCAAATCCGGATGACGTCAAACTGATTATGGTGGATCCGAAGGTCGTAGAGTTAAGCGTGTATAATGGAATTCCCCATCTGCTGATACCGGTTGTTACCGATCCCAAAAAAGCATCGGGCGCCTTAAACTGGGCGGTGGCAGAGATGACCGACCGATACAAGAAATTTGCCGAATACGGCGTGCGGGATTTGAAAGGCTACAATGCCAGAGTAGAGAAGATTGAAGATATTGAAGATGACAAAAAGCCGAAGAAAATGCCCCAGATCGTCATTATTGTAGACGAGCTGGCAGACCTTATGATGGTGGCGCCTGGAGAAGTGGAAGACGCGATCTGCCGCCTGGCCCAGCTGGCGCGTGCGGCAGGCATCCATCTGGTCATTGCAACCCAGAGGCCGTCGGTAAATGTTATTACGGGATTGATTAAGGCCAACGTACCGTCCCGAATTGCATTTGCCGTTTCTTCCGGTGTGGATTCCCGAACCATCATTGATATGAACGGAGCGGAAAAACTTCTTGGAAAAGGCGATATGCTGTTTTATCCGTCCGGTATGCCAAAGCCCCAGCGTGTGCAGGGAGCATTCGTTTCCGATAGTGAAGTGGCACAGGTCGTTGAATTTTTAAGCCAGCAGGGATTTGGCACGCCGTACAGTCCGGATGTGGAACAGCAGATTGCAAAAGGCCCCCAGGGAGGTCCAGGCGGCGGAGATAATCGGGATGAGTATTTTGCCCAGGCGGCAAAATTCATCATAGAAAAAGACAAAGCTTCTATCGGAATGCTTCAGCGGGTGTTTAAAATTGGATTTAACCGAGCGGCCCGAATTATGGATCAGCTGGCAGAAGCAGGCGTAGTAGGCGAAGAAGAGGGAACAAAACCGCGGAAAGTCCTGATGTCCATGGAGCAGTTTGAAGAACTGATGGAACTGGGCGGTTGAGAAAAAATTAGTCACAGGAGGATGAAGGATGAAAACGGATATTGAGATTGCACAGGAAGCAACCATGGAGCCAATTAAGAATGTGGCTGCCAATTACGGCATTTTAGAGGATGAGCTGGAGCTTTACGGAAAATACAAAGCAAAGCTTGGCGACGAACTGTGGGACAGAATTAAAAACCGTCCGGACGGCAAACTGGTATTGGTTACCGCCATCAATCCAACTCCGGCAGGAGAAGGAAAGACCACTACGTCCGTAGGGCTGGGACAGGCATTTGCAAAAGTTGGGAAAAATGCCTTGATTGCATTAAGAGAGCCATCTTTAGGCCCGTGTTTTGGCATTAAGGGCGGAGCTGCCGGCGGCGGTTATGCACAGGTTGTTCCCATGGAAGATTTAAACCTGCATTTTACCGGAGATTTTCATGCCATTACTTCCGCAAACAACCTGCTTGCTGCCCTGTTAGACAACCATATCCAGCAGGGAAATGCCCTGGGCATTGATCCAAGACAAATTTTATGGAAACGCTGCCTGGACATGAACGATCGGGTGCTGCGCAACGTTGTAGTAGGACTTGGTGCAAAAGCAGACGGAATGGTAAGAGAAGACCATTTTGTCATTACGGTTGCGTCTGAAATCATGGCAATCCTTTGTCTGGCAGACGATATGGAAGATTTAAAAGATCGTCTCGGAAAAATTGTAGTTGCATATAATTTTGCAGGGGAACCGGTTACGGCCGCCCAGCTGCACGCAGTAGGCGCTATGGCAGCCCTTTTAAAGGACGCTTTAAAGCCAAACCTGATCCAGACATTAGAGCATACCGGCGCTATCGTCCATGGTGGTCCTTTTGCCAATATTGCCCATGGCTGCAACAGTGTAAGGGCAACAAAAACGGCCTTAAAGCTGGCTGATATCGTAGTAACCGAGGCTGGATTCGGCGCAGATTTAGGTGCAGAAAAGTTCTTTGACATTAAGTGCCGCAAGGCTAGATTAAAACCGGATGCAGTCGTTTTAGTTGCGACCATCCGCGCATTAAAATACAATGGCGGCGTGGCAAAGACCGATCTGGCAGAAGAAAATGTAACGGCGCTTTCCAGAGGAATTGTGAATCTGGAAAAGCACATTGAGAATCTGCAGAAATACGGCGTTCCGGTTGTGGTCACGTTAAACTCCTTTATTACCGATACCCAGGCGGAATATGAATATGTAAAGAAATTCTGCGAGGAACGGGGATGCGAGTTTGCACTTTCCCAGGTTTGGGAAAAGGGCGGCGAAGGCGGCATTGAATTAGCAGAAAAGGTTCTTCACACTCTGGAGAGAAAAGAAAGCAATTTCCATGTTTTGTATCCGGATGAAATGTCGTTAAAGGATAAGATCCATACAGTTGCTTCCGAAATCTACGGAGCAGACGGAGTCAGCTATGCGCCGGCTGCAGAACGGGCATTAAAGAGAATCGAGGAAATGGGATTTGGAAACCTTCCGGTCTGCATGGCAAAGACCCAGTATTCTCTGTCAGACGACCAGACCAAACTGGGACGTCCGACCGGATTTACCGTAAACGTCAGAGACGCGTACGTATCTGCAGGAGCAGGCTTTGTAGTCGTACTGACCGGCGCGATTATGACGATGCCTGGACTTCCCAAAAAACCGGCTGCAGACAACATTGATGTAAATGAAAAAGGAGTAATCACGGGATTATTCTAAAAAATAACCGGAGGCCGCTTTGGAAGAATCTGAAGCGGCCCAAGGTCTTTTCAGAAATAGGAGGATTTATGGCAGTTAGAGAGTGGCTTGGCAAAATTTCTTATACCCTTCTTCAGGGAAATCTGGATCAGGAAGTTACAGAAGTGATTTACGATTCCAGAAAAGCAGCAGAAAACACTGTGTTTGTCTGCATGAAAGGAGCAAAGGCAGACTCCCACGACTTTATTCCGTCTGTGATTGCGGCCGGATGCAGGGTTCTTGTGGTCGAACATCCGGTAGAGGTTCCGGAAGATGTTACCGTCATCCAGGTAGAAAATGGCCGCAGCGCCCTGGCCCACATTTCAGCTGCCAGATTCGGGTATCCGGCAGAAAAGATGGTAACTATCGGCGTAACCGGCACAAAAGGAAAGACGACAACCACCCATATGATAAAAGCCATTCTGGAGGCCTGCGGGAAAAAGGTGGGAATGATTGGAACCACAGGCGTGGTAATCGGTAAAGAAACCTGGCCGACGGTCAATACCACTCCGGAGTCCTGGGCTCTTCAGGAGGCGTTTGACAGAATGGTAAAAGCAGGGTGCCAGTATGCGGTTATGGAGGTCTCTTCCCAGGGACTAAAAATGCATCGGGTGGATGGAATTACCTTTGATTACGCCTTGTTTACCAATCTTTCCCCAGACCATATTGGTCCCAATGAACATGAAAGCTTTGAAGAGTATTTATACTGGAAATCCCAGATTTTCACATTAGCGAAGGTAGGAATTTTAAACCGAGACGACAGCCATTATGAAGAAATTAAACGATACGCCAGCTGTCCTGTTTATGAATTCAGCCTGGAAACGCCCTGCGATTTCTTTGCCTCCAATATTCGGTGCGTGGCAGACGGAAGCTTTGTAGGCGTTGAATTTGATATTAAAGGAAACTATGAAGCTGACGTAAAAGTAGGGGTTCCTGGACGGTTTAATGTATACAATGCCCTGGGCGCATTTGCAGTGGCAAGCTTTCTGGAGCTTCCCAAAAGCCAGGTAGAGCAGGCGCTAAAAACGCTTCGGGTAAATGGCCGTATGGAACTGGTATACAGCTCGCCGGAATTTTCTGTCATTGTGGACTATGCCCACAATGCAGTCAGCATGGAAAGCCTTTTAAAAACCTTAAGAGAATACCATCCCAAACGTCTGGTCTGCGTCTTTGGATGCGGTGGAAACAGGGCAAAAGACCGGCGGTATGCCATGGGCGAAATGGGCGGAAAAATGGCAGATTTGTGCATTCTGACTGCAGATAATTCCAGGTTTGAAAAAACCGAAGATATTATTGCAGATATTAAGTCCGCCCTGATTCCGACCGGAGGAGCTTATCTGGAGATTCCGGACAGAAGAGAGGCTATTACCTATGCCATTACCCATGCCCAGAAAGGGGATATGATTGCAGTCATTGGAAAAGGCCACGAAGACTACCAGGAAGAAAACGGAGTCCGCCGTCCGTTTTTAGACAGGGCTGTGATTGAGGAGGTTATCGGAATATGCCGCAGTTAAGTGTAGAAGAGATTGTAAAAGCATCTGGAGGAACTCTGGTATGGGGAGAGGAAAAGACCCTGGTTACATCGATTGAGACAGACTCCAGAAAAGCAGGAGACGGGGCTTTGTTTATTCCGGTTATCGGAGAACGGGCAGATGGCCACCGGTTTATCTGCTCTGCCTTAAAGAGAGGCGCTGCTGCGTCCCTGACCAGCAGCCATCCGGATCGGGCATCGGTAGAGCGGGAGTTAAACGAGACAGATGCGCCCAGAGAGGCCGCCTGGATTTATGTAGATGACACGGTAAAGGCTCTGCAGAAAATCGGCGCATTCTGCAGGGACAAGGTTCAGGCGCCGGTTATCGGCGTTACGGGAAGCGTAGGAAAAACGACTACACGGGAGATGGTTGCCTGCGCGTTATCCGGCGGCTACGAACGGGTATTTAAAACCTCCGGCAATTACAACAGCCAGGTAGGCGTGCCCATTACCCTGTTCCAGATTGAACCGGAAGACGAAATCGCAGTACTGGAGCTTGGCATGAGCGAGCCTGGGGAGATGGAAAAGATTGCTTCCATTGCAAGGGTGGATATGGCGGCGGTAACCAATATCGGAATCGCCCATATCGGCCAGTTAAAGACTCAGGAAAACATCTGCAGAGAAAAGCTGAACATCCAGAAAGGCATGAAGGAAGGCGGGACTCTGCTGTTAAACGGAGATGACCCTATCTTAAAGACCCGCACGGCAAAAGAAGGATGCCGCACGATTTACTATGGTACCGGCGAAAACTGTGATTATCGGGCAGTCAATGTGACGACAGAAGATGGATTTCCGGTATTTACCGCCTGCTGTCCGGATGGAGAACAGGCCAGAGTCCGGCTTCAGGTGTTTGGAAGCCACAATGTATTAAACGCGATGCTGTCGATTGCGGCGGCAAAGGAAAACGGCGTGGCGCTGGCCGATGCAGCCAAAGCTCTGGAACGTTTTGCCGGCTACCAGGGCAGACAGCAGATTGTGGAAACTTCCCGCTATACCATTATTGACGATTCCTATAATGCAAGCCCTGTATCCATGAAAGCAGGACTGGAAGTACTGATGTCCATCCATCCAAAACGCCGGAAAGTTGCAGTCTTGGCAGATATGAAAGAATTAGGACCAGATGAAAAAATCTACCACAGAGAAATTGGAACCTATCTTGCCGCTCATTTAAAGGATCATATGGCAGATGAAGTGCTGCTTTTAGGAGAGCTGGCAGAAGAGATCCGCACCGGACTGCTGGAGGCAGATCCAAAGGCGGAAGAAACCATCAAACTGACTAGATTCTCTGAAAAGAAAGCCCTTTCTGATTATTTAAGAAATACGTTAAAAGAAGGGGACTGCGTACTGTTTAAAGGTTCAAATTCTATGGGACTTGGGAGCATTGCGGCAGAATTTACAAAGGAGGCATAGGCTGACATGGCCAGACAATATGCCCGAATCATTATTGATATTTCTCACGAAAAGGTAGACCGGCCGTTTTCCTACCGGATACCTGACCGGCTTATCGGAAGTATCCGGATTGGAAGCAGGGTCCGGATTCCGTTTGGATTTGGCAATCGGGAACGGACTGGTTATGTGGTAGGACTTTCGGAAACTGCCGGCTATGAAGAAGATAAAATCAAAGAAATTTCGGGGCTGGTAGAAGGCAGCGTAAGCGCCGAATCCCAGTTGATTGAGCTGGCCTGGTGGATGAAGGAGCGGTACGGCTCGACGATGAACCAGGCCTTAAAAACCGTCCTTCCGGTCAAGCAGAAGGTAAAAGGGGCTGAAAAAAAATACGTCCGCTGTCAGCTGTCGGAAGAAGGACTAAAGGAAGCGCTGAAAGAGGCAGAACAGAAACATTATCGAGCCAGGGTACGCCTTTTTGAAACGTTTCTGTCGGTTCCGATTCTTCCTTATGAGACGGCAATCCGCCAGTTAAACCTTACGTCAGCTTCCTTAAAAGCTCTGGAAAAGAAAGGAATTCTTACGGTGGAGACGGAAAATGCCTACCGCAATCCGGCGGCTGGCTTTTCTTCTGAACAGACACAGCCGGAAATTCCAGAACTCAATTTCCAGCAGAGACAGATAGTAGAGGATTTCTGCGCCCGTTATGAACGGGGAGAACGGGGAATTTCCCTGATTCACGGCATTACGGGAAGCGGAAAAACGGAAGTCTACATGGGACTGATTGAATATATGAGGACGCTGGGAAAGGAAGTCATTGTCCTGATTCCGGAAATTGCCCTGACCTATCAGACGGTTATGCGGTTTTATAAACGGTTTGGAACCCAGGTGTCGTTTATCAATTCCAGGCTGTCCCAGGGAGAACGCTACGACCAGTTTGAACGGGCAAAAAAGAAGGAAATTTCGATTATGATTGGTCCCAGATCCGCTCTGTTTACTCCATTCCAGAATCTGGGACTGATTATTATAGACGAAGAGCACGAGGGAGCATATAAAAGCGAAAGTTCTCCCAAATACCATGCCAGGGAAGCTGCCATATTCCGGATAGGACAAAATCAGGCATCGCTGGTACTGGGATCTGCAACGCCTTCCGTAGAAAGCTACGAAAAAGCCAGAACGGGAGACTATCGCCTCTATACCCTGACAGAGCGGGCGAAACAGTCCAGCCGCCTGGCAAGGGTTCATGTAGTGGATTTAAGGGAAGAACTGCGTTTCGGCAATAAGTCCATATTCAGCGGCCTGCTTCAGGAACTGATGGAAGACCGGATAAGAAAAGGCCAGCAGATGATGCTGTTTTTAAACAGGAGGGGATATTCGAATTTCATATCCTGCCGTTCCTGCGGCGAGGCAGTAAAATGTCCTCATTGTGACGTAACCCTGACGCTGCACCGAGACGGCCGCATGGTCTGCCATTACTGCGGATACACGATGCCAAAGCCTGTAAGATGTCCAAACTGCGGTTCTCCTTATATTGCCGGATTTGGAACCGGAACCCAGAAAATTCAGGCAATGGTGGAACAGCGTTTCCCAGGAGTGCCTACCTTGCGGATGGATTTGGATACCACTTCTAAAAAAGGCGGCCATGAAGAAATCTTATCTGCGTTCGAACATGGAGAAGCCCAGATTCTGATTGGAACCCAGATGATTGTAAAGGGTCATGATTTTCCCAACGTAACTCTGGTAGGCGTACTGGCCGCCGATACGTCGTTATATGCGCCGGACTTCCGGTGCGCGGAGCGGACGTTCCAGCTTCTGACCCAGGCAGCCGGAAGAGCCGGACGGGACGCAGAGGCAGGAGACGTGGTAATCCAGACGTATGCGCCGGACCATTACAGCATCCAGGCAGCGGCAAAACAGGATTACGCCATGTTTTTTGAACAGGAAATGGCGTTCCGCAGGATGCTTCAGTACCCTCCGGTCTGCGGCATCCTTACAATCCAGGCAGCCGGCAGGCAGGAAGAAACGGTAGGTCAGGCCATCAGCCAGTTAAAATACTGGGCGGAAGCAGAAGATGGAACCGTTTCCATAATCGGGCCGGCAAATGCCCCGATCTACAAAGTTAATGATATCTACAGAAAAATTTTATATCTGAAATCAGAAAACTATGATATACTAATAAAAATCAGGACTCGTCTGGAAGAGTTGTGGGAGACAGCCGGATTCCCAAACGAAACGTCTGTCCAGTATGATATTACGTAAAATCAAAGAAAAGGTGAGGAAATAAATTATGGCAATCAGACAGATTCGTACCATTGGAGATGACATTTTAAAAAAGGAATGCAAACCAGTAAAAGAGGTAACGCCGCGTCTGTGCGAATTAATTGAAGATATGTTTGAGACGATGTATGAGACCGGAGGCGTAGGGCTTGCTGCTCCGCAGGTCGGCATTTTAAAGCAGATTGTGGTAATTGATGTGGAAGACGGCAATCAGTATGTGCTGATTAATCCGGAGATTATTGCGGAAGAAGGAAGCCAGACCGGTCTGGAAGGCTGTTTAAGCGTTCCAGGCAAATCCGGCGTTGTAACCCGTCCCAACAAGGTAACGGTACGGGCATTGAATGAAGATATGGAAGAATTTGAGTTAGAGGGCGAAGGATTTTTAGCCAGAGCCATCTGCCATGAGTGCGATCACCTTCATGGACATCTTTATGTAGAAAAAGTAGAAGGCGAACTGGAAGATACCGAAGAGATGGAGGATGAGGAATAATGCGGATTGTTTTTATGGGAACACCGGACTTTTCGGTAGCCGCTTTAAACAGTCTGGCAGAAGCAGGCCATGAGATTGCTGCCTGCGTGACCCAGCCGGATAAACCAAAGGGCAGAGGAAAGGCCGTTTTAATGACTCCGGTAAAGATGCGGGCGCTGGAACTGGATATTCCGGTGTATCAGCCGGTAAAGGTACGGGATCCGGAGTTTGTAAAAGTTTTAAAAGAACTGGATCCGGAAGTGATTATTGTAGTTGCATTTGGTCAGATTATATCCCAGGAGATTCTGGATTTGCCAAAATACGGCTGTATTAATATCCATGCCTCCCTGCTTCCGAAGTACAGAGGAGCAGCGCCGATCCAGCAGGCTGTCATGGATGGAGAACCGGTAACCGGCGTTACCACTATGATGATGGACGCAGGAATTGATACTGGAGATATGCTGGAGACCGTAACCGTTCCCATTGCAGAGGATGAGACAGGCGGAAGCCTTCACGATAAATTGGCGGCTGCAGGAGGAAGGTTAATTGTCTCCACACTGGAAAAACTGAAAGAGGGGACTCTTACCAGAACCAGACAGCCGGAAGAAGGAGCCTGCTATGCACAGAAACTGACAAAGTCTCTGGGAAATATTGACTGGTCCATGGATGCCGCTGCCATTGAACGTCTGGTCAGGGCGTTAAATCCATGGCCCAGCGCGTATTCTTCTCTGAATGGCAAAACCATTAAGATCTGGAAGGCAGAAGTGTCAGAGACTGAGTATGCGGGAAAGCCAGGAGAGATAGCAGAGGTGTTAAAAGACAGCCTGACTGTAATCTGCGGCAAAGGTTCTCTTAACATTACAGAGCTTCAGGTAGAAGGCAAAAAGCGGATGGATGCCGGCGCATTCCTGCGGGGATTTCCGGTAGAAAAAGGCGCTTTGCTTGAAAGGAGAATGCAGTAAATGTATGGATACTACTATCGGTTTGACCCGACCATGATTCTGGTTTTAATTGGCGTACTTTTGTCTGCCATGGCGTCTGCAAAGGTAAATTCCACATTCAACCGGTATTCCAGAGTGCGCAGCGCCTGCGGAATGACTGGAGCAGAAGTGGCCATGAGACTGTTAAATTCCCAGGGAATTTATGATGTTTCTGTCCGTCAGGTAAGAGGAAGTCTTACGGATCACTACGATCCCAGAACCCGTACGGTCAACCTGTCCCAGTCGGTATACGGCGCTACCTCCATTGCGGCATTAGGCGTAGCGGCTCATGAGTGCGGACACGCAATCCAGGACGCGAGGGGATACGCGCCCTTAAAACTTCGAGGCGCCTTTGTCCCCATTGCCAATTTTGGTTCCCAGTTGTCCTGGCCGTTGATCTTAATCGGCCTGCTTTTGGGAAGAGGCGGCCATATGCTGATTCAGATCGGAATCCTGTTGTTTGTATGCGCGGTTTTATTCCAGCTGATTACCCTTCCGGTGGAGTTTAACGCGTCTTCAAGGGCAGTCCGTCTGCTGGGCGATACGGGTATTTTGATGGAACAAGAGGTAGACGGAACCAGAAAAGTTCTGGGCGCTGCAGCCCTGACCTACGTGGCAGCTGCGCTGGGATCCATTCTGCAGCTTCTTCGTCTGGTACTTTTGTTTGGAGGAAGAGGACGGGACGATGACTGAGAAAAGCAGTGTGACAGCCAGGGAACTGGCTTTGGATATGCTTCTGGAGATTTTGGAAAAAGGAGGGTTCTGCCATATTGTAGAGCGGCAGGCCCTTTCCAAATACCAATATCTGCCCAAAAAGGAAAGAGCGCTGGCGACCCGTCTGACCGAAGGGGTCATCGAGCGGCTCTTTTCCATTGATTATGCCATTAATCAGGTTTCTAAAACCAAGACAGAAAAGATGAAGCCGGTAATCCGCAATATTTTACGAATCGGAGTATACCAGCTTCTTTATATGGATCGGATACCAGATTCAGCTGCCTGCAATGAAGCAGTCAAGCTGGCGGCCAAACGCCGCTTTTCCGGCCTGAAGGGATTTGTAAACGGAGTGCTGCGTTCCGTTGCCAGAAATCGGGATACCCTGGTATTCCCAGACGAGGAAACCAGGCTGTCCATGCCTTCCTGGCTTTTGGATATGTGGAAACAGGATCTGGGAGAGGAACCGGCAGCGGCAGTGGCAGAAGCCCTTTTAAAAGAACGGCCTACCTGTATCCGGTGCAACCTGGAACAGGCAGATGCCGAAACCATAGCAAAAAGCCTGACAAGCCAGGGAGTGACCATCGAACGGCTGCCAGGCTTTGAAGATGTATGGTACATAAGTAATTATGACTATCTGGAAGCGCTGGATGCTTTTAATCAGGGGCTGATCCAGGTACAGGATATAAGTTCTTCCCTGGTGTGTCGGGCAGCCGGCCCGAAGGAAGGGGACTTTGTCCTGGATGTGTGCGCAGCTCCAGGAGGCAAAAGCCTTCACATGGCAGATTTATTAAAGGGAACCGGTATGGTAGAAGCCAGGGATCTGACCTACCAGAAAGTGGCTCTGATTGAGGAAAATATCAGACGAACAGGGGCTTCCAATATCCGGACAAAAGTCTGGGACGCTCTGGAAGAAGACGTATCCATGAAAGAACAGGCAGATATTGTCCTTGCAGATCTTCCCTGTTCCGGACTGGGCATTATCGGCAGGAAGCCGGATATTAAATACCGGATGACAAAAGAAAGCTGCGGGGAGCTTGCCAAACTTCAGAGAGAGATTCTGTCGGTTGTCTGGAACTATGTAAAACCAGGCGGTACGCTGGTGTTCAGCACCTGTACCATTGACAAAATGGAAAACGAAGACAATCGGGCCTGGTTTCTGGAACACTTCCCATTTGAGGCGGCAGATATTTCAGCGGCAATGAAAGGGGCCTTTTTGGAAGAAACCTTAAAAGAAGGATATATCCAGCTGCTTCCCGCGTACCACAACAGCGATGGATTTTTCCTGTCTGTATTTCGAAGAAAGGACTAAACGGATTGATCGATGGAAAAATGTGATATAAAATCCCTGACCCTGGAAGAACTTCTGGGAGTAATGGAACAGGAGGGGCAGAAGGCATTCCGGAGCAAACAGATCTACCAGTGGCTCCATGAAAAACTGGCAGACAGCTTTGATGAAATGTCTAATCTTCCCCAATCCCTCAGGGAACAGCTGAAGGCCGGATATTCTCTTACCAGCTTAAAAAAGGCGGATGTCCGGATTTCTAAAATAGATGGAACCAGAAAATATCTCTTCGCCCTGGAAGACGGCAATATTATTGAAAGCGTCTGGATGAAATACAAACATGGCAATTCTGTGTGCATTTCTTCCCAGGTGGGCTGCCGCATGGGCTGCCGGTTCTGCGCGTCTACCCTGGACGGTTTGGAGAGAAATCTGCGTCCTTCCGAAATGCTGGATCAGATTTATCAGATTCAGAAGGACACAGGAGAACGAGTTTCCAATGTGGTGGTAATGGGTTCCGGCGAACCTTTGGACAACTATGACAATCTGATTCGCTTTATCCGTCTTCTGACGGATGAAAACGGACTTCACATCAGCCAGAGAAACATTACCGTGTCTACCTGCGGCATTGTGCCGAAAATTTATGAACTGGCAGAGGAAAATCTGGCCATTACCCTGGCTCTTTCCCTCCATGCGCCCAATGATGAAGTGAGAAAGACCCTGATGCCCATTGCCAGACGCTACAGCTTAAAGGAAGTGCTGGCAGCCTGTAAAACGTACTTTGAGAAAACCGGCAGAAGGCTTACCTTTGAATACAGCCTGGTAAGCGGCGTGAATGATAACTTAGAAGAGGCAAAAGCGCTGGCTTCGCTGATTAAGGATTACCATGGACACGTCAATTTAATTCCGGTTAACCCCATAAAGGAGCGGGATTTTGTCCAGTCTGATAAAAAGGCCATCGAGGCGTTTAAAACTTATCTGGAGCGCCAGGGAATTGCCGTTACCGTCCGGAGGGAAATGGGGCGGGACATTAACGGCGCCTGCGGTCAGCTCCGCAAAAGCTTTATTGAGAAAGAACAGGATTTGAACTCTTAAAAAACGGAAAGGAGGATGGCAGAATGCAGATCAGCGCATATACGGATACCGGAAGGGTGCGGTCTACCAATCAGGATTATATCTATGCTTCCCAGCAGAAAACCGGCCCGCTGCCCAATCTTTTACTGCTTGCAGACGGCATGGGAGGTGCCAATGCAGGAGATTACGCTTCCCGTTTTTTGGTGGAAAAACTGGTAGCTTACATGAACCGTCAGCCAGACGGCGAACCGGAGATTTCAATTTTAAACAAAGGAATTTCTGAGGTAAACCGCAGACTTTACAACGAATCCTTAAAGGATCCGGCGCTTCGTGGAATGGGAACGACTATGGTAGCAGCGACAGTATCAGATGGAGTTTTATATGTCGCCAATGTAGGAGACAGCCGTCTGTATCTGGTTCGCGGCGGATTAATTCAGGTTACCAAAGACCATTCTTACGTAGAAGAAATGGTTTCCCTGGGGCTTTTAAACAGGGGAAGCAAAGACTACCAGATGAAAAAGAATTATATTACCAGGGCGATTGGCACAGAACCGGAGGTAGAGCCGGATTTTTTCGAAGTTGCCCTTCACGAAGGCGATATGATTCTGTTATGTTCCGACGGCCTGAGCAATATGGTCAGCGACAAGGAGATTTATTCCATTGTATCCGCAAAGGGGACACTCTCTGAAAAGGCCTGGAGACTGTTGCAGAAGGCAAATGACAACGGCGGAAAGGACAATATTTCCGTTATTCTGGCAAACCTTGCAGAAAGCGAGGTGACGCCATGTTAAAAGTCGGGGATTTTTTACAGGATCGCTATGAAATTTTAGAAAAAATCGGTTCCGGCGGGATGTCAGACGTGTATAAGGCAAAATGCCATAAGCTGAACCGTCTGGTTGCCATTAAGGTACTGAAAAAAGAATTTTGTACAGACGCTGGATTTGTCAGCAATTTTAAGATGGAAGCCCAGGCAGCGGCAGGACTGTCCCATCCCAATATTGTCAATGTATACGACGTAGTAGACGATGGAGACATCCACTATATTGTCATGGAGCTGATAGAGGGCATTACCCTGAAAAATTATATTGCCAAAAAAGGGTGCCTGGACAATAAAGAGGCAATCGGAATTGCCATTCAGATTGCCCAGGGCATGATGGCTGCTCATGAGCGTCATATTATCCATCGGGATATTAAGCCGCAGAATATTATTATTTCCATGGACGGAAAAGTGAAAGTAGCGGATTTTGGCATTGCCAAGGCCATCAGTATGCAGACGAAAAATTCCGACGCCATCGGGTCGGTTCACTATATTCCTCCGGAGCAGGCCAGCGGCAATATCAGCGATGCCAGAAGCGATATCTATTCCTTTGGCATTACCTTGTATGAGATGGTAACCGGAATCCTGCCATTTGATGGGAACGATGCAGAGTCCGTCGCCATTGCCCACATGGAGCAGGAACTGACGCCTCCATCCCGTTTAAACAGCAATATTGCGCCAGGGCTGGAAAAAATCATCTTAAAATGCACCAGGAAAAACCCTGATGAGCGGTATGATTCCGCGTCCCAGCTGATCAACGATCTGCGCCATGCCCTTTTGAATCCCAAAGAGGAAAAAAGGGAAACCAGGGTTCGGGCAGAGCGGGCTGGAGAAAGCAAAAAAGCAGAAGAGCGGATTAGACAAAAGCCGGAAAAAGATGTAAACAGAAGTTTAGAGCGACTGTTTTCTGTTGGAGGGATTGCCGGAGCAATCTTTATTGTGGCGGTGCTGATTTTTCTGATTGCCCAGATTACAGGTCTTTTTGAATTGGGGCCAGGTCTTGCACTCCCGACGGGGGGAAATGATGAAAGCAGGGCGGAAAGTACGATTGTGCTCTCAGACAGCCAGACCAATATTCCGGAGCTGTTAGGCATTACGGAGGACGGGGCAAAAGCCAGGCTGGCAGAAATGTCCCTGATTCCAGACGTTCGTTATGCCTACTCAGAGACTGGAAGAGAGGGATATGTGATCTCCCAGGACAACGCGGGAACCGTGGTGGAAAAGGGATCGAAAGTCCGGATTACCATCAGCAGGGGAAGCGGAAAGACAGAAGTGGAATCGCTGGGATTAGTCGGGAAAACAGATGTAGAAGCAAAGAAAATCCTGGATTCCAACGATATTTCTGTCATTATGACGGCAGAAAACAGCGATACGGTAGAAGCCGGAAGAGTTATCCGGACAGCTCCGGAAGACATTGTCTATAAGGGAGGAGACCCTATTGTCCTTTATATCAGTTCCGGCCCAAGCGTAAAAAAGGTGCTGGTTCCCCAGCTGGAAGGACTTCCGGAAGATCAGGCGCTGAAGCTTCTGGAAGATGCAAAGTTAAAGCCTGGAGACGTGGAAATGGAGCACAACGATACGGTGGACGAGTGGAGTATCATCCGCCAGACCATTCCGGCGGGTACGGAAGTGGCAGAGGGGACGGCTGTCGGATACGTGGTAAGCTATGGGCCTGAAGAAGTGCCGGTTCACCAGCCTGTAAAAGCCAGCAGAAACGTGTATGTGGGTTCTATTGATGAAGAGTTTGATTTAAATCCAATTATCGGGCCTGGAAGCGGCAGTACCCAGATTTCCATAAAGATTCAGTTAAAACAAGTGGTAAAAGGAAGAACGGTATATAAGACGCTGATGCCGGCGCATAATGTCAATGGAAGCAGCACGCTGTCCATTGTATTTCCGGAAATTATCGGAGAATACGGAGTAGATGAAGGAGAAGTCGAGGTAATCAATACCCAGACCGGAAAGGTTCTGGAATCGTATGACATTACCTTTGAACTGGAAGAGTAGGTTATGACAGGAAAGATTGTAAAAGGGATTGCCGGTTTTTATTACGTCCATGACAAAAGCAGCCGGATCTATGAGTGCCGCGCAAAAGGGATTTTCCGCAACCGGAAGATTAAGCCTTTAGTGGGAGATGATGTAGAATTTACGATTTTAAATGAAGAACAGTCAGAGGGAACGATTGATGCAATCCTTCCCAGAAAAAATGAACTGATCCGGCCGGCGTCTGCCAATGTAGATCAGGCGCTGGTGGTTTTTGCCATTACCCATCCGGAGCCGAATCTAAACCTTCTGGATCGCTTTCTGGTCATGATGGGGGTTCAGGACGTACCGGTTATCATCTGTTTTAACAAGATTGACCTGTGCGGGGAAGAATTAATGGAATCCTACCGCAGCATTTACGAAACGGCCGGTTATCAGGTCGTCTTTATCAGTACCTACGAGAAATCAGGAATGACAGAATTACAGGAGCTTTTAAAAGGGAAAACTACCGTACTTGCAGGGCCGTCCGGCGTAGGAAAATCTTCCCTTACCAATTTCCTTCTGCCGGAAGCGGGGATGGAGACGGGAGGCATCAGCGAAAAGATCCAGAGAGGCAGACACACGACCCGCCATTCCCAGTTGTTTTGCGTAGAAGAACAGACGTATCTGATGGATACCCCTGGATTCAGTTCTCTGTATCTGGATATGAAGCCCCAGGAGCTGAAAGATTATTTTGGGGAGTTTGCGCCTTATGAGGATGAGTGCAAATTTTTAGGATGCGTCCATGTAGGGGAAAAGGTGTGCGGAGTGAAAGATGCGGTAAATAATGGAGCATTAAGCAAAAGCCGCTATGAGAATTATCTTCTGATTTACGAAGAGCTAAAAGAAAAAGACAGGAGGAAGTACTGATGGAGTACATTTTAGCGCCGTCTGTTTTAGGCGCGGATTTTACAAAATTAGGAGAAGAAGTACAGACTGTAGCAAAGGCCGGAGCCGAATACATCCATCTGGATGTTATGGACGGCGCCTTTGTGCCCAGCATTTCTTTTGGAATGCCGGTAATCCAGTCTTTAAGAAAGGTAACCGATAAAGTCTTTGACGTGCATATGATGGTGGAAGAACCAGGCCGTTATGTCCAGGACATGAAGCAGGCAGGAGCAGATTTAATCTGCGTTCATGCAGAAGCCTGCTGCCATCTGGATCGGACCCTTCATCAAATTAAAGAAGCCGGATTAAAAGCCGGAGTTGCATTAAATCCAGCCACTCCTGTGGAAGTCCTGGAATACGTTCTTCCCCTGGCCGACATGGTGTTAGTAATGTCAGTAAATCCTGGCTTCGGCGGACAGAAATTTATTCCGTATGCAGTGGAAAAGGTAAAGAAGCTGCGGGCAATGATAAAAGCCCAGGGACTTGAAACCGATATCCAGGTAGACGGCGGCGTGACCTTAGACAATGCCAGAACGCTTCTGGATGCAGGAGCAAACATCCTGGTAGCGGGTTCTGCAGTCTTTAAGCAGGATGCCACAGCCAATGTAGCCGGATTTTTGGAAATTTTCAAGGAGTATCAGTCGCAGAAATTATGAAAACTTGCTTAGTCATTACCGGCGGCCCGATTGATTTAGGGTTCGCCGGCGATTTTTTAAAGGATCGAAGGTTTAATAAAGTAATTGCCGTAGACGCCGGATTGGAAGCGGTAAAGGCTCTGGGCATCCTTCCGGATGTAATCGTAGGGGATTTTGATACGGTCAAGCCGGAGGTGCTTTCGGAATTCCGGCAGATGGAGCACATTATCTGGGAAGTGCATCAGCCGGAAAAGGATGAAACCGATACGGAACTGGCGCTGAATCGGGCAATGGCGTCCGGCTGCGGGAAAATCGCTGTTTTAGGCGCTACCGGAGGCCGCCTGGATCATATGCTGGGAAATATTCACTTATTGTATCCCTGCCTTCAGAAGGGGATTTTCGCCTATCTTCTGGATTCCCAGAATAAAGTGTATCTTCTGGATGAAGGAAAAGACTTTTTTGAAGAAACATTGTGGGGAAAGTACGTCTCCTTCCTGCCGTTAAGCCAGGAAGTAAAAGGAATTACCCTGACCGGATTCAAATATCCCCTTTATGAAAAGGACATTGAAATAGGCACCAGCCTGTGCATCAGCAACGAATTGATCGAAGAAGAGGCCAGAATTGATTTTCGGGAAGGCGTTCTCATTTGTGTGGAATCCCATGACTAAACTGGACTGGGCAAAAATAAGCAAACTGGATATTTTGAGCAATCCAGTTTTGTGATAGAATCAACTCCATTCAAGGAAAAAGGAGTGGATGACAGATGAATAAGAATATGACCCAACACGAAAAAACTTACAAATTGGCCCTGGCAGGTCTGATGGCGGCGCTGTGCTATGCAGGCTACGCATTTCTCCCTGCGTTCAGCGCAGATGGAACCAAAATCCATTTTGGCAATACTTTTGTGGTACTGGCAGCCTATCTGTTAGGAGGTCTGTACGGCGGACTGGCGGGAGCCGTGGGACTGACAGCGGCAGACTTATTAGGCGGTTTCGCCGAATCTGCCCCCAGGACGTTTATCTGCAAATTGATGATTGGCCTGATTGTCGGGCTGGTAGCCCACAGAGTTGCCAGGATTTCAGAGAAGCACCCAGCCGGATATGTAACCAAATGGGCGATTCTTGCAGCAGCAGCAGGACTTGGCTTTAACTGCATTTTTGAACCGTCGTTAAAATATATCTGGTATACCCTTTTAACGCCAAATCCGGAAAAGGCGGCAAAAGCGATTGCATCCCTGATGGCCCTGACTACCTATACCACATTTATTAATTCTATCATTAATACCATTACTTCCGTAGTTTTGTATACAGCCCTCCGTCCTGCGTTGAAAAATTCCGGACTTCTGACCATGCTGGCTCCAAAACCTGTACGGAAAAAAGCAAAAGAGGATTAAATTATGACTCCGATTCATCAGAAAAAAATAATGATGATTAACGATTTATCCGGCTATGGCCGCTGTTCCCTGACCGTTGCCATTCCAATTCTGGCGGCGCTGAAAGTCCAGTGCTGTCCGGTGCCGACTTCGATTTTTTCCAATCATACCGGTTTTCCAATCTGGCATTTTGACGATTATACCGAACATATGCCGGCATATCTGGGAAAATGGAAGGAGCTGAATCTTTCCTTTGACGGAATTGCCGTAGGCTTTTTAGGTTCTGCCAGACAGATGGAAATTGTGGAGCAGGCGATTTTAACGTTTCAAAAGCCTTCCGCCAAGGTTCTGATTGACCCGATTATGGGGGATCATGGAAAGGCCTATGCTACGTATACCGATGAGATGTGCCGGAAAATGGGACGGCTGATTAGTCTGGCAGATATTATTACGCCGAATCTTACAGAAGCCTGTATCTTAACGGGAACTCCCTATAAGCCTTCCGGCTGGAAGCGTTCTGAGCTGGAGGCGATGGCGCGGACCCTTCAGTCCATGGGGCCGGAGCAGGTAGTCATTACCGGAGCAAAGGAAGGCAGTTATCTGACCAATACGGCGGCGCTTCCAGATGGCACTATCCGTTTTATCCGTACCAAAACTGCAGGAGAGGAACGGCCTGGTACCGGAGACGTATTTTCTTCGATTGTGGCTGGCGGCATGGTAATGGGAGAAGAACTGACGGCTTCAGTAAAAAAAGCAGCCCGTTTCATTGGAGAATGCATTAAAATTTCGGATAAATTGGAGATTCCCAGAGAAAATGGGGTATGCTTTGAGATGATTCTGGGAAAACTGGCAAAGAGCAGACCATGTACAAAGTCGTAAAATTTAGCCTCCAGATACATGGCTGCCTTGCAATTATGCAGGATCTGTAGTATAATCCTACCCAGACTATACCGTTTTCCTGAACTTTCCAAAGCAGGAAAAAGTGGACATACCAGGAGGAGATCATGTTAGATTTAAAGTTTGTCAGAGAAAATCCGGAGATTGTAAAACAGAACATTAAAAATAAGTTCCAGGATGCAAAACTTCCGTTAGTTGACGAAGTCATCGAATTAGATGCCGCAAGCCGCGCCACGAAGGCAGAGGCAGATTCCCTGAGAGCGAACCGCAACAAATTATCCAAGCAGATTGGCGCTTTGATGGGACAGGGCAAAAAGGACGAGGCAGAAGAAGTAAAGCGTCAGGTAGGCGAAGATGCAAAACGCCTTGCCGAGTTAGAGGAAAAAGAGTCTGAGTATGAGGAGCGCATTAAAAAGATTATGATGACCATTCCAAACATCATTGATCCCAGCGTTCCCATTGGAAAGGATGACAGCGAAAACGTAGAGGTACAGAAATACGGCGAGCCAGTAGTTCCGGATTTTGAGATTCCTTACCATACGGATATTATGGAAAGCTTTGACGGCATTGATTTAGACTCTGCCAGAAGAGTAGCAGGCAACGGCTTCTACTATCTGATGGGAGATATTGCAAGACTCCATTCTGCAGTGATCTCTTACGCAAGGGATTTTATGATTAACAGAGGATTTACCTACTGCGTACCGCCGTTTATGATCCGTAGCAACGTAGTAACCGGCGTTATGAGCTTTGCTGAGATGGACGCCATGATGTACAAGATTGAGGGCGAAGACTTATACTTAATCGGTACCAGCGAACATTCCATGATTGGTAAGTTTATCGACCAGATTATTCCGGAAGAAGAGCTTCCAAAGACCCTGACCAGCTATTCTCCATGCTTCCGTAAGGAAAAGGGCGCTCACGGCTTAGAGGAAAGAGGCGTATACCGGATTCATCAGTTTGAAAAGCAGGAAATGATCGTAGTCTGCCGTCCGGAGGAAAGCCCGATGTGGTTTGACAAGTTATGGCAGAATACCGTTGATTTATTCCGTTCCATGGATATTCCGGTTCGTACCTTAGAGTGCTGCTCCGGCGATCTGGCAGACTTAAAAGTAAAATCTGTTGACGTAGAGGCATGGTCTCCAAGACAGAAGAAATACTTTGAAGTAGGAAGCTGTTCCAACTTAGGCGACGCTCAGGCCCGCCGTTTAAAGATCCGTGTAAACGGCAAAGATGGCAAATATTTTGCCCACACCTTAAACAACACCGTTGTAGCTCCTCCCCGTATGCTGATTGCATTCTTAGAGAACAATCTGCAGGCAGACGGCAGCGTCCGTATCCCAGAAGTATTGCAGCCTTATATGGGCGGACAGAAAGCCATCTGCAAGAAGAACAAATAGATCCAATTAATAGATGAGATTCATAACGATGCCTTGAGGAAAGTCTCCGTACTTTTCTCCGAATAGATTGATGCCCCCGATATGGCGGGCATCTTTTTTGATCTCAATTTTTAAGGAAATATAAGGGAGATCCGAAAGGTTCAGCTGTTCCAGCGTCAAATTCGCATTGACCAGCTTTCCGTCCAGATAACCGCCGTTTTCCTGAACGGAAAAGGTCTTTAAGAGCCCGTACTGGGTTCTTCCGTTGGGCCAGGAAGATGGGGTAAGCTTTCCTCTTCTGGCTCCAAAATCGCCAGGAGAACAATAGGTTGCCACCGGAAGATTGTTGACAGAAACCGTAATGTCAGAAGGCCAGTTCTCTAAAAATCCAGGGGCTTCTGAGCACAGCTCCATACAGAAAGACAGTTCGTGCAGTTTTAACAGGGGATTTACCAGGTTGGGAAAACGGTATTCGATGAATCCCTGCTGGAACCATAAAAGCTGGGCTTTGGTGTGGGCAGGGGAGTAAAAGGATCGGACATTGTCATATCCGTCCAGAATTCCGGTTTCATCTGCAAGCCCGCAGGTAGGTTCGACGTCAAATTGGAAATAGTTGCCAATGGGCATATCTAAAGAAACGGTATTGTCAGCCAGGTCAGCGTCCGCATCAAAGGTTTCCAGATGAAAAGACTGCATACTGGAAATACATACCCGCATGGAGCCATGGATTCCAGGCTGTGTTTCTGTCACGATTAGCTTGGCCTCTTCCAGGATTTTAATATGAAGAGCAGTAGAAGAAACGGGAATGTCTAAAATTGCCGCAATTTCCTGAAGGGAAAGAGCGGTATTCTTTAAAATGTTTAAAATATTCAGACGGATAGGGGAAGACAATGCTTTTCCTATCTGCGCAATTCTTGTGTGATGCTCTGGATTGCTTAAGTGGAGCTCGATATCGCGTTCTCCGATGATTTTAACAGGCGTCTTACTTTTTCCAGCCATAAAAAAACTCCTTTTCTACATTATTTTTTAAATAGTGAAATAAAAAATGCATATTAATTACATTAATCATAAAACAAAATATCAATGTATACAATAGATAAATAGAAATGTTGTTTAATTTAACTAAAAGCAAAAAGAAAATACAAATAATATTGCTAAAAACGTGCAAATATGATAGTATAAATTATGTAATAAATAGCGGCAAATATTTTGGATAAGCGAAGAGTTATAATATTTGTTACATAAATATTATAATTAATAGGTGCTGTAAATTCAAAGGATTTAATAAAAAAAGGAGAGGACACTATGAAAAAAAGAAACGCAACAATGACACTGTTCATGGCTGGGATTTTAGCAGCTTCTTTAACCGGATGCGGCAAAGATGGCGCAGAACCGCAATCAGCAGAAAGCAGTGCCGCACAGACAACTGCAGGTTCAGAATCCCAGGCAGCAGGCGATAAAACAACGATTACATTTATCAATGGGTTTACCGGCGGAGACGGTCCGTTTATGACTAAGATTGTAGATGCGTTTAACGAATCTCAGGATCAATATTATATAGAACAGCTCCAAGACGCGGATCATTATACAAAGTTTAAATCAGACGATTTCGATATGCTGATTATTCATGCGGACTGGATTTCTACTTACCATGCAGATGGACTTTTGCGGGAAGTGTCCGATATTTACGAAATGGCCGGACTTTCTTTTGAAAACGATTTTCATCCGATTACCCAGACTTATGCAAAATATGACGATGGAATTTTTGCGTTTCCACTGGATTTATATGCCGAGACCTTCTATTACAACAAGGAATATGTAACCGAACAACCGAACACATATGAGGATATGATTGCGTTAAGAGATCAGCTGGATTCTGAAAATTCAGGTATTTATCCAATGGCCATTCCTCTGACCGGCGATCATCAGTGGGCGTGGATGACGGCTCTTGGCCAGTCTGGCTGCAATTGGGTGGAAGACGGACATATCAAGATGGATACCGAAGAAGTCTGTGATGCATTTATGAAAATTCACGATTTGATTTATAACGATCACTTAAGCGCAGCAGGTTTGGGCGATAACGACCACTTTAACACGTTTATTAAGGACTCAGATGATGGCGCAAATGTAAGTTCAGTATGCGCGTTAACGGGACCGTGGAATTACACGACTGCAAAAGAGGTATTAGGAGAAAATTTGGGAATCGGAACCTTGCCGCAGCTCTATGGAGACACCCCATGTGTTCCGGCTGGAGGACATACCTTTGCTGTTTCTGCAAAGGTAACGGACGAAAAGAAACTGGAAGGAATTGCTGAATTTATGAAGTTTGCATATCAGCCAGAAATCATGCTGAATTGGGCAGATTCCGGTCAGGCACCGATTCACTTAAAGACGATGGAACTTGTTAAACAGTCTCCGGAAAAATATCCGGTTGCAAATGTGAATTATGGTATCTTTGATGACGCCCAGATTCTGCCGACTATTTATAACATTCGTGAACAGGTAAAATATGTGAATTCCAATGTCTGGTCTATGGTTGTCCAGACAGAAGACTTAAGCAGAGACGCATTAATGGAGGAACTGAAAAACGCGACAGAGATCGCAATTGAGCTTTCCGAATATTAAAATGGAGAAGGGCTGCTGAAATATGCAGCCTTTCCTTTATCAGATAGTTGACTTTGCTGCAGGGCAGCAGAAGGGAGTTACGATGAAAAAGAAAAAGACGACAGCGGTTCTGTTTATCCTGCCATTTCTGGTATTTTTTCTGTTGTTCTGGCTGATTCCATTTGGATTTGGAATTTACATGAGTTTGTCAAAATATAGCTTAATCAGAGGCAATCAGGGATTTGTAGGATTAGAAAATTATATAAAAATTCTTTTTTCTTCTTCTATGTACCATAAATCCTTCTTTTTGGGATTAAAAAATACAATCATCTTTGTAATTATCACAACGCCGTTTCTGGTTTTTGGAAGTCTTGCACTAGCGCTTTTGCTGGATCATCTTCCTGAACGGTTGAAGGGGATTTTCCGGACAATTTATTTTGCTTCGTACTCGGTGTCTGTAACAGCGGTGGCAGCAGTTTTTGTGTGGCTGATGAAGGGAAATGGCGGGTATTTTAATAATCTGCTAATGAATATCGGCCTCATTGACAAACCGGTTCCCTGGCTGGAGCAGCAGCCCTTTGTATGGATTGCTTTGACTGTGGCAACGGTATGGTGGACGATTGGATACAATATGATGCTGTTTGTAAATGCATTAAATGATATTGACTCCAATCTTTATGAGGCATCTGCGATAGATGGGGCAGGTTTTTGGGTGCAGCTTCGCTATATCATTATGCCGAACATCAAAAATATCTTTTACTTTGTTCTGATGACCACAATTATTGCATCGTTCAACGTATATGGCCAGACAAGGCTGATGACAAAGGGTGGGCCTGGAGAAACAACGAAACCATTAATTATGATGATTACCTCTACGATTATGGACCGGAATGATTTAGGGGTAGGAAGCGCCATGACAATTTTAATGGGGATTGTAATTATTCTTTGTTCGGTTGGCCAGTACTATCTGACAAAAGAGAAAGAAAATTTGAAATAGGAGGGGATTTTATGAAAAAGAAACAGTTCAGCCGGATTATGCTGGTTATGTGCGCCTGCATTTTGGCCTATGCATTTTTACTTCCTCTTTTATTTATGCTTTTTACAAGCTTTAAGGGGCTGGCAGAAGCCATGACTTCTTCTACGCTGCTTCCAAAGACTTGGACACTGGATAATTATAAAGAGCTGTTTGCCAGCACATCGACTGCGCCGATTTTTAAATGGCTTTTTAATACGGCAATTGTGACGGTAAGCGGGACGGTTTTGAGAATTACCACCAGCGTACTGGCTGCCTATGCATTGGCAAGACTGCCGGTGCCTGGGAAACGTCTTATTGTTGTCAGCCTTGTCTGGGCAATGGCAATTCCGGAAATTGTAACCTTTTTTCCGCTGTTCTACATTTTTAAGCAGATAGGAATGCTGAATTCGATGCTTCCGCTGATTCTTCCTTCTGGATCTGGAGTGATGTGCATTTATCTGATTTATAATTTCCTTTTATCATTCCCGAAAGAACTGGAGGAAGCAGGTCTGGTAGAAGGCGCCGGAGTGCTTCAGATATTATGGCACATTGTTCTGCCTTCTGTAAAACCAGTTGTTATTACACAAGCGTTTATCACATTTTTGGGATTGTACAACAGCTATTTGTGGCCGTCCCTGGTAATTAACCGTCAGGAAAACCGGACTGTTACGCTTGGAATCGCTTCTCTGGTATTAGGAGAAAATTATACCAATCCAGGTCTAATGATGGCGTCTACGCTGGTTTCCGTCGTTCCGGTCATGATTATTTTTATGTTTGCAAACAAGTATGTAGTAAAAGGGTTTACCCAGTCTGGAATTAAGTAATATAATGAGAAAAAACTTGCGGGAAGGAAATGATTATGCGAAATGAATATCCGCGTCCGGATTTTGTCCGGAAGGAATGGCTAAATTTAAACGGGAACTGGGATTTTTATGTGGGAGACAAATCTGGTCAGATAGAAGTGCCTTATGTGTGTCAAAGCAAAATGAGCGGGATTGGAGAGAAAATCACAGAAGATACGGTCATATATGAACGGAAGACAGAAGTGCCAAAAGAATGGAAAGGCAGAAGAATCCGTCTGAATTTCGGCGCTGTGGATTATGGATGCAGGGTGTGGGTAAACGGACGCCTGGCAGGGTGTCACACAGGCGGTCAGACGCCGTTTTCCTTTGATGTTACAGACAGTCTTACCTGGGAAGAAGAACGAATCAGGGTGGAAGTCTGGGATCCTTTAAAAGACGAAAGCATTGCCAGAGGAAAGCAATTCTGGGAAGAAGAATCCAGGTTTATCTGGTACACGCCCAGCACAGGTATCTGGCAGACTGTCTGGATGGAACCGGTGGAAGAGACCCGTTTTGAATGGATTCATTTTACTCCGGATATTGACGAGGGAACGGTGCGGATAGACTATGAGCTCTCTTTGCAGAGCGCGCTTCCCTGCATTGTTGAAATTGCCATTTCGTTTCAAAATGAGCTGGTTTTTTGTGGAAGAATGGTTGCAAAAGATTACCAGCAGACTATAATAGTAGATGTATTTCAAAAGAAAGCGCTGAACGGGTCGTTCCATTTTACCGGCGCTTACTGGTCTCCGGAAACGCCAAACCTATACGAGGTTGTCATGACGGCAGGGGAAGAAGCGAAAGCTGCGGATCAGGTAAGAACCTATTTTGGAATGCGGAAAGTTGAAGCAAGAAACGGCCAGGTGTATTTAAACCACAGGCCGTATTATCAGAAACTGGTATTGGATCAGGGATACTGGAAAGACAGTCTGATTACGGCGCCGGATGATAATGCCTATATCGAAGACATCCAGAAGGCCAAAGCAATGGGATTTAACGGCTGTCGGAAACACGAAAAAGTGGAAGATCCCAGGTTCCTTTATTGGGCGGATAAACTGGGATTTCTTGTCTGGGAGGCAATGGCCAGTTTCTGGGTCTACACGCCAAAGGCGGCGTCTGCTTTTACGAAAGAGTGGATCGATGTGATTCATAGGGATTATAATCACCCCTCCATTGTGGTATGGGGGATGTTAAATGAAAGCTGGGGAGTCCCAGGGATCAGAACGAATCAATCCCAGCAGTCGTTTGCAAAATCCTTGTATCATCTGGCGCACAGCTTAGATCCTACGCGGCTGGTCATTTCTAATGACGGCTGGGAAATGACGGATACAGACATCTGCGCATTCCACTCTTACCAGCATGGAAAGACTGGAGATATAAGGCAGCAGGAACGGTTCAGGGAATCTTTAAAGTCAGTAGCAGCTTTCGGAAAAGTAGTGGAAAAACCATTATTTGCAGATGGAACCCGTTATGAAGGGCAGCCGGTTATGCTGACGGAATTCGGAGGAATTTCTGTCTGCGGGGAGGAAGCAGGCGGATGGGGATATACAGACGTAAAGGAATCGGAATTTTTGGAGGAGTTCCAGCGGATTATAGACGCAATCAGCCAGTCGGAGCAGATCTGCGGATATTGTTATACCCAGCTTGCAGATGTAGAACAGGAGATGAACGGTCTTTTGACCAGGGAACATCAATATAAATTCGATCCGGAACAGATAAAAGACATTCAGGATCTATGCTAGAAAGGGGACACATTATGAAAGTAGTAGCGCACAGGGGATACAGCGGAAAGTATCCGGAAAACACAATGCTGGCATTTGAAAAGGCAGTAAAAGCCGGCTGCGATGAGATTGAATTGGACGTCCAGCTTACGAAAGACGGAACGGTTGTGGTAATCCACGATGAAACCATTGACCGAGTAACAAACGGCGCTGGATTTGTAAGAGATTATACCTGCGAAGAACTGCAGAAGTTCCATGCAGGTTCCATCTTCGGCGACAAATATGGATTCGTCAATATTCCAACTTTTGAAGAGTACTGCAGATGGGCGGCAGGACAGCCGGTAACCACAAATATTGAACTGAAGACCGGTATTTTTTACTATGAGGGTCTGGAGGCTAAAACCATAGAAATTATCCGGAAATACGATCTGGAAGAAAAGGTTATGTTTTCTTCTTTTAATCCATTGTCTTTAATCGAAGCAAAGAAGATTGCGCCGAAGATTCCGTGCGGATTTCTGATGGATGCTCCCATTGGAAATGCAGGATACTGCTGTGAAAAGTATGGCTTTGAATTTTTCCATCCAAGAGGAGCCAAGCTGACCGATGAGGTCGTGGAAAGCTGCAAAAAACACGGGGTGGGAATCAATGCATGGACCATTAACGATATGGGAGTGTTGGAAAATCTTTACGAATGGGATTGTGCAGGAGCCATTACCAATTATCCAGACGTGGTAAAAGCATGGCTGGATAGCCAGAAATAAACAGCATATTGCAGTTAAAAATGGACGCCATGGTATAAGTCTGTGACGTCCATTTCTCTTTGTCTGACATCTGGGACAATCAGCCGGAAATTTCCTTAAAATCGCAGGACGGCACTGCTACCAGGGAATAGTTGGTATGGTAAATGACAAAGCCAGGGGCGCCGCCCGCCGCCTTACGGACATTTTTTCGCTGGATGTAGTCGATTTCTACTTTGTCATTGCCGCGGCCTTTGGAATACCAGGCGGCAAGGGCGCCGGCCTCTTCAAACACCCGATCCGGAAGCTCTTTTCCTTCTGTCTTTACAATGACGTGTGAACCTGGGATTCCTTTGGCATGGAACCACCAGTCGCCGCCATTTGCAAGCTTAAAGGTCAGCTCTTCATTCTGATAGTTGTTTTTGCCTACGTAAATGTGGAACCCGTCGCTGGATAAATAATGGAACGGACGGCTGGTAATTTTCGGACGTTTTTCTCCGGCCCTGCGTTTTTTGATATAGCCGTATTCCATTAATTCTTCTTTAATCTGCACCAAATCATTTTCTTCTAATGCAATGTCCAACGCAGCGCTGATGGACTCTAAATGATCGATTTCTTCCTTTGTCTCCTTTGTCAGGTCGTTTAAGGCTTCAAACGTCCTCTTTAACTTATTATATTTATCAAAATGCTTCTGAGCATTTTCCCTGGCTGACAACTGGGGATCTAATGGAATCCGTACTTTTTCATTGGTGTAATAATTGATACACGTAAACTCCTTTTCCCCGCCGGAAAGTTCATAGCCGTAGGTATTTAAAAGTTCGCCGTAAATCCGGTATTTTTCCCGCTTTTCCGTATCCTTTAACTGCTTAAGCTGCAAATCGTACTTTTTATAATTCCGCTCTAAGGCGGTCTGGACAATCCGTCTTAAGTCCGAAGATTTCTGCCGGATTCTGGTAATAGTCTCCTTGGAAGAATAATACGTCTTAAGAACCTGGCTGACAGAATCAAATTTGCGGCTGGAAAACCGCTCGCTGTCAAAGCAGGTCAGGGGCAGGGAAGCAAACTCTGCGGGGACGTCGCCGTCGTAGACGATATTCGGAAAAAAGTTTCCCTCGGTTACGTCTTCCATCATCAGGGTAAGGGTCCGGTACAGGTGAACGGTTTCGTCTTCTGTCAGATCGCCTGCCGCTTTGTCCGGATTAATAGAAGCTAGGCAACACAGTTCTTCCGCGATAATAGGGCTGATACCAGTCAGCCGGTTGTACAAAGCCTTCTGTACCGCCATAGGCGCATGGGTCATCTGGTCGGCAAACTCTTCCAGGGATACCGTAAAGGGATCTGATTTTTCCATTGTATGAGGGATAAAATACATCCGTCCTGGAAGGACTTCCCTGACAGAACTTACCTGGGCGGAGATGTGTTTAATGCTGTCTAAAATAGTGCCGTCTTCTTTACAAAAGATAATGTTGCTGTGCTTTCCCATAATTTCGATGATCAGCCGTTTCCGGCAGACGTCGCCCATGTCGTCTAAATGCTCCAGAGTAATTTCGATAATCCGTTCCAGCCCAGGCTGGGATACGGAAATAATACGGGCGCTGCCGATGTGCTTCCTTAAAAGCATACAAAAATTAGGGGCAGTCATGGGGCTGGGTTTGTTCGCATCGGTCAGATATACCAAAGGAAGACTGGCGCTGGCTGAAACTAACAGCCGGACGGAAGAACCGTCTTTTTTTATTTGAAATAATAGTTCGTCTTTTTCCGGCTGGGCGATCTTTGCAATGCGTCCGCCCTCAATGGCCTGTTTTAAATCATGGGTCAGATTGGCAACTGTAATTCCGTCAAAAGCCATGATGAAACTCCTTTCTGGATAGGGTCACTTGTGTATTTGCAGGGTATAGTATACCACAACTTCTCATGGATTGAAATGTTTTATTGACTTGGAAAAGTCTTTGCCTTATAATGGAACTATCTATGGCAAGAAGGACCATAGTGAAAGAGAGGCTGATGTTATGATAAAAAGCATGACTGGTTTCGGCAGATTTGAAGAGATAACAGACGATTACAAAATATCTGTAGAGATGAAGGCCGTCAACCACCGGTATCTGGATTTGAGCATCAAGATGCCTAAGAAGTTTAACTACTTTGAAGCAGGCATCCGTACCCTGTTAAAGGATTATATCCAGAGGGGAAAGGTGGATGTTTTTATCAGTTATGAGGATTATACAGAGGGACGTCTGTGCTTAAAATACAACAGCGGACTGGCTGCAGAGTATATGGATGCGTACCGGAAGATGGCAGAGCAGTTTGGCCTTCCTAATACAGTAACGGTCAATGATCTGGCCAGATGTCCGGAGGTATTTACCATGGAACAGGCCCCAGATGATGAAGAGGAGATGTGGAAGGTTCTTTCCCACGCTGTCAGAGAGGCTGCAGAGCGCTTTGTCAATACCCGTACCCTGGAAGGGGAAAATTTAAAGAATGATTTGCTGGGCAAACTGGATTATATGGAACGTCTGGTATCAGAAGTGGAAGAGCGTTCTCCCCAGGTGATTTCCGAATATCGGATCAAGCTGGAGGACAAGATCCGAGAGCTTTTAGCCAGCGCGGCAATTGATGAAAACCGCATTGCCACAGAAGTTACCATTTTTGCAGACAAGATTTGTGTAGATGAAGAAACCGTTCGCCTGCGCAGCCATATCAGCAATACCAGAAAAGAGCTGACTGAGGGCGGAAGCATCGGACGAAAGCTGGATTTTATTGCCCAGGAGATGAATCGGGAAGCCAATACCATTCTTTCCAAGGCCAATGATCTGGAGATTTCCCAGAGAGCGATTGCGTTAAAGACCGAGGTAGAAAAGGTTCGGGAACAGATTCAGAATATTGAATAAACAGGATAGTTTGATGACAGGAGACTGGATTATGAAGGAAAAAGGAGTATTGGCAGTTGTGTCCGGATTTTCCGGAGCAGGCAAGGGAACGCTGATGAAAGCCCTGCTTGAGAAATATGACAACTATGCCCTTTCGATTTCTGCTACCACCAGAAGCCCAAGGCCTGGCGAGACAGACGGAAAAGAATATTTTTTTGTAACAAAAGATCGGTTTGAAGAAATGATCCGCTCAGATGAACTGATTGAATACGCGCGCTACGTGGAAAACTATTATGGAACCCCAAAAGCATACGTAGAGCAGCAGATAGAAGCTGGAAAGGATGTGATCCTGGAAATTGAAATTCAGGGGGCATTAAAGGTAAAAGAACAGTTTCCAAACGCGCTTCTGCTGTTTGTGATGCCGCCCAGCGCCGCTCAGTTAAAAGAACGTCTCATCGGCAGGGGAACCGAGACGCCGGAAGTCATTGAAAGCCGGTTAAAGCGGGCTGCTGAAGAGTCTGAGGGCATTGAGCATTACGATTACATACTGGTAAATGACCAGGTAGAAGACTGTGTAAAGCGTATGCACCAGCTGATTCAGGATCATCACAGCCGTACCTGCAACCAGATAGATTTTATTAAACAGATGCGTGCAGAGCTGCACCAGATGAATAAAGATTAAAACAGAGAGGAGATTTTGATATGTTACATCCATCTTATTCGGATTTAATTAATGCAGTAAACAGTGAGGTAGAGCAGGGAGAACAGCCGGTGGTACAGAGCCGGTATTCCATCGTCATTGCATCCGCAAAGCGTGCAAGACAGATTATTGACGGAGCAGAGCCGCTGGTTCCAAGCGCAGGCAAGAAACCTCTCTCTGTTGCCATTGAAGAATTATATAAGACCAAGGTTAAAATTCTTGGAGAAGATGAAGTTCCGGAAGAGGAAAATCAGTAATTCTGGTGGGAACTTTGAGAAAAATGGAGCGGGAAGACTTTTATTCATGGAAAACTTCAGAAAGTCTGTCGCTCCATTTTCCGCATAAAAATAAAAAGAAAACGAGGTGCGTTCCGTTATATGAAACTACTGTGTGTTTCGCTGGGATGTGACAAAAACCTGGTGGATACGGAAAAAATGTTGGGACTGTTCCGGCAGAACGGATGGGAATTTACCGATGACGAAACAGAAGCCGATGCAGTATTAGTCAACACCTGCTGCTTTATTGGAGACGCCAAAGAAGAAAGCGTCAATACCATTCTGGAGATGGCAGAATTAAAAAAAGAAGGCAATGTGAAAGCGCTGCTGGTTACCGGCTGCATGGCAGAACGGTATAAACAGGAGATTTTAGATGAGATTCCGGAAGTAGACGCCATTGTGGGTACATCCTCTTATGATGAAATCATCAGCGCATTAAACGGCGTATTTGAGGGACAGGGACCGGTCTCCTGCTTTGAAAGCTTAGACAGACTTCCAAAAAGCAAAGGACGGGTCGTTACGACCGGCGGCTATTATGGATTTTTGAAGATTGCGGAAGGCTGCGACAAGCGCTGTACCTACTGCATTATCCCAAGCCTTCGCGGCCCATACCGCAGTTACCCTATGGAAGATCTGGTAGAAGAGGCCAAGGCGCTGGCTGACGGCGGCGTAAAAGAACTGATTGTCGTCGCCCAGGAGACGACGCTTTACGGTGTGGATTTATATGGAAAAAAGATGCTTCCAGAGCTGCTGCGGCGCCTGGCAGCAGTTTCCGGCATCCAGTGGATCCGGATTCAGTATTGTTATCCGGAAGAAATTACCGACGAGCTGATTGAGGTAATCAAAACCGAAGAAAAGATTTGCCATTATCTGGACATTCCGATCCAGCACGCCAGCGACAGGATTTTAAAGAGAATGAACCGCCGTACCAACCAAGCCCAGTTAAAGGAAATGATTGCAAAGCTCCGTACAGAGATTCCAGACATTGTTCTGCGGACTACGCTGATTTCTGGATTTCCAGGAGAAACTGACGAAGATCATCAGATCCTGATGGAGTTTGTAGACGAAATGGAATTTGAGCGTTTAGGCGTATTTGCGTATTCGGCAGAAGAAGACACGCCGGCCTATTCCTTTGAAAACCAGGTGCCCCAGGAGGTAAAGGAAGCGCGCAGAGATGAGATCATGGAACTGCAGCAGGAAATTGCCTTTGAACATTCTGAAGAAATGACAGGCCGGATTTTAGACGTACTGATAGAAGGACAGGTGGCCGATGAACCTGCTTATGTAGGACGGACCTATATGGATGCTCCTGGAGTAGACGGATTGATTTTTGTCAATAGCGGCGAGCTTTTTATGTCCGGCGATTTTGTACGGGTAAAAGTAGTAGGAGCCAGTGAATATGATTTGATAGGAGAGGTGTACGATGAATTTGCCAAATAAACTGACGGTTCTCAGGGTTATTTTAATTCCATTTTTTGTAGTGGCGCTGATGTCCCAGGGCGGAACCAACGAAACGTTGCGGATTGCAGCGGCAGTCATCTTTATCGTGGCCAGCCTGACCGATTTATTAGACGGCAAGATTGCCAGAAAATATAACCTGGTAACCAATTTTGGAAAATTTATGGATCCTCTGGCAGACAAGCTGCTGGTGTGTTCCGCGCTGATCTGCTTTATTGAACTGGGTCAAGTTCCGGCATGGATGGTTATTATTATTATCAGCAGGGAGTTTATCATCAGCGGTTTCCGTCTGGTAGCGTCTGACAACGGCGTAGTCATCGCCGCAAGCTATTGGGGAAAGTTTAAAACCACTTTTCAGATGATTGCCATCGTGCTGCTGATTCTTAACATTCCGGCGCTTTCCATAGTAACCCAGATTTGTCTGTGGATAGCCCTGATTTTAACCGTAGTGTCGCTGGTTGACTACCTGGTAAAAAACCACAAGGTACTGACAGAAGGGAGTATTTAATCCATGGTAACCGAACTGATTTCCGTAGGAACGGAATTATTATTAGGAAATATTGTAAATACCAATGCCCAGTATCTGGCTGAACAGTGTGCGCTTCTGGGGCTGACGGTGTATTATCAGTCGACGGTAGGAGACAACAGGGAACGGCTGGCAGAGACGATTCAAACAGCGTTAAACCGTTCCGACGTCATCATTTTAACGGGAGGTCTTGGCCCTACGGAAGATGATCTGACAAAAGAAGTCTGTGCAGAAGTTATGGGTTTTGAATTAAAAGAAGATGTCCATACCAGGAAACGGATCGAACAGCATTTAAAAAACAGCATTTATTCTGATATTCCGGACAACAACTGGAAGCAGGCCATTGTACCGGTAGGGGCCATTGTCCTGGATAATGACAATGGTACGGCTCCAGGTCTGATTCTGGAAAAAGGAGGAAAGACGGCCATTCTTCTTCCAGGGCCTCCAGGAGAACTAAAGCCTCTTTTTGAAAAGCAGGCAGCTCCTTATCTGAAAAAGAGACAGCCGGAAGCGATTGTTTCCCAGATGGTTAAGATCTGCGGATATGGGGAAAGTCAGGTAGAAGATAAGCTGCTGGATTTAATTGACCGTCAGACCAATCCGACCATTGCAACCTACGCCAAAACCGGCGAGGTTCATCTCAGGATTACGGCCAGCGCTAAAAATGAAGACGAGGCGAAGAAACTGTTAAAGCCGGTTGTCAAAGAAGTAAAAAAGCGGTTTGAAGACAGCGTTTACTCGGTAAAAGAAAATGAGACCCTGGAAGCGGCCGTTGTCCGTCTCCTGGAAAAATATGAGCTGACGGTATCGACGGCAGAGTCCTGCACAGGCGGCCTGTTGTCCGGCCGGATTGTCAATGTGCCAGGAGCGTCTGAAGTATTTAAGCAGGGGTTCGTAACTTATTCCAATAAAGCAAAGAGAAGACTATTAGACGTAAGCAAAGCTACGCTGAAAAAATACGGGGCTGTCAGCGAACAGACAGCAAAGGAAATGGCAGCCGGAGGCGCGTTTGCAGCGGATGCCGATACCTGTATTGCCATTACCGGCATTGCGGGACCCGATGGGGGAAGCGAAGAAAAACCGGTAGGCCTGGTTTATATCGCCTGCTATGTAAAAGACAAAGTAACCGTAGAGTGCTGCCGTTTTAAAGGAAGCAGGGAAAAAATCAGAGAACAGGCGGTAACGCGCGGATTAAATCTTCTGCGTCTGTCCATCCTTCAGAATTACCGCAAAGAGAAAGAAAAAGACTAGAACTAGGAGGACGTCATGGAACAACGGGCGATGAAAAAGTGTCTGACAACAGCGCATCACTATTCTTATACCAGATTGGCGCTGAATTATTATATGTATTTTGAAGAATGGGCAGATGAAACAAACAGGACTTCCTGGGAAGAAGAGTTTTTTTCTGAGTTCCAGCAGGTCATGGGCACCGTTCTTTCCGGCGGGACCGATCTGCCCCGTCTGGAAGCATTGAGACAGAAGGCCATGAAAAAAATGGAAGTCCTTACTGCCTATACAGACTGTTTCCAGGTGTATGAGCACGTATTAAACCGTCTGGAGCTTCACTATGTTCCGATGGAAGAAAAACATTCCCTTCCTGAAGATGAAGAGCTGGCCAACGAAATTTTGCGCTTTTTAACTGCTTCCAGAGACTCTGCCCTGATGAACGAGCGGATTCAGATGGTAATGGAACAGCTTCCCATCCGATTTACGAAAAGCAAATTTTTCTCGATGGTACAGGATGCCCTGTCTATTTACCAGGGTTCTCAAAAGAGCAGCTTAGATGCGATTCTTTATGTGCTTCGTACCGAGTCCATGGTCCAGCTTCCGGAAAATATGAAAGAGGGACACGAAACCCTGTATGACCTGCTTACCCTCCTCTCCACGGCAGATTATAAAAATTTGCCCCAGGAAGAGTTTAACCGCCTTGCAGACGGACTCCAGATTGCCAGCCAGCAGATATTGGATCTTTCCGGCCGGCTGATGCTGGAGATGGATTTAATCAACGATCTTTATGTCATCCATCTGACAGAAGCCGGAGCAGTCATGGACGCAGCAGAAAAGAAAACTCTCCAGACTCTTTTAAAGGTTCTCTGGGATAATATGCAGCAGGGCGACACTTCGATTCCAGAAGCGGAAACAGAAGATCTGCTGATGCAGTTAGAAGGAAAGCAGGAGCGCTATTATGAGAGATGGCTCCGTTATGAGATCCCAGAACGTCCGGACGACCGAATGAGGGAAGAACCGGAAGAAGCAGAACTTTGGGACAATCTGAAAAAAGTACAGCTTCTTCTCTCCGGCAGCTCTTTTGTAGAACTGGATTCTGTTTCAGAAGATAAGCAGGAAGTAACCAGAGAACTGTTGGAAAAGGAACTTCATCAATTCTTTGGAGAGCTGGAAGGTTTATGGAAGGGAATGCCAAAAGCAGTTGTTCGGGCTACGATGGCAAGAATGCTGTCAAATCTTCCTGTCTGCTTTAACTCTGTTCCGGAGCTGGAGCTTTATATCAAGAACAGTCTGGCCAGCTGTACGGATCTGGATGAAAAGACCATTTCCATGGAGCTTATCCGGACGATTATGGTAGATGAGAATGAGATGGTATAAACCGTTGTATATGGGGGAACTGGCGGCAAAAAAAAGGTTTTCCCTGATTCAGGGTCTGCGGAAAAAAAAGCCGTGTATCGGAGCTTATGTGATTACGCCCGCTTCAGGCGGCAATAATATTCTTGATATTTATCCGGCTGCCGAACTTCTGCTTCCCTATTACAGAGAAAAAGATTTCCTGATTATGGGAATTGCCTTTGGCTATGACGAAGCCACTGAGGTCGCAGCCAGGATAGTGGCAGATTTATACCGCAAAACGGGCGGTTTTTGTTTAAATGAATTATTAGGGGATGAGGTTCCATGATAAGCGCAGCCCTTTGGCTTTTAAAAATCTTAGGAATCCTGGTACTGGTTTTGTTTGCCCTGCTTTTGCTGGCAGCGCTATTGGTACTGTTTTCCGCTGTCTGCTATCAGGCGGAAGGATCCTATTTGGGGAATACGCTGAAAGCAAACGGGAAAATTTCCTGGCTGTTCCATATCCTGACAATCCGTTTTTCCTTTGAAGAAAGGGTTTATGGGGATGTCCGGATCTTCGGGATTCCAGTCTGGAGCACCGATAAAAAGGGCGCAGAAAAACCGAATGAAACGCAGCCGGAAATGGAGAACGGGCCGGAGGATTTCCAATCGGAGGAAGAAGAGATTCTTAGTATACAGGAACTGGGGACAGGGACTGGAGACAGGGATAGAGGAATGCCGGAATTATCCGGACCACAACAGCATAAGGCAGAACCGGAGCAGGAGGAAGCAGAACCGAAACCGGAAGAGTCTTTTCTGGAAACCTGGATCCGCCGCCTGTCAGAAAAGTCTAGAAGTCTTTTCCAGAAGGGAAAGCAGATGGCCGCAGACGGGAAACGTCGTTTCAGAAGGGCTATGGCACAGAAAGAAAAACTGGTGTCCTGGATAGAAGATGAGGCCAACCAGGAGTCTGTGAAACTGGCCGTTCGCCAGCTTGGAAAAATTATCCGCCATCTGCTTCCAAGAAAGGGGCATGGCAGGGTAACCTTCGGATTTGGGGAAGACCCGTATCTGACCGGAAAAGTTTTGACGGCGATTGCGCCCTTTTATCCTCTGTATGGGGAATACCTGGAACTATATCCAGATTTTGAACGTCGGATTTTTGAGGCGGAAGGTACTGGAAACGGCCATATCCGGATCGGAGTAATCATCGGGTATGCCATAAGGCTGCTTTTTGACAGCAATATTCGCAAAAACATCCGCGCCTTTATGAGGCGCTGAAGTAGAGGAGGTATCTGCAATGGCAGAGAAGCATTTTTCAGAAGCAATAGACGCGTTATTTAAAGGAATGGATCAGTTTGTCTCTACAAAAACCGTAGTGGGAGACGCAGTAAAAATTGGCGATGCCATTATCCTCCCTTTGGTGGATGTTACCTGCGGTATGGCAGCCGGATCTTTTCAGAAACAGGCAAAGGAGAGCGGGGGCGGCGGAATGAACGCCAAAATAACCCCAAGCGCGATTTTAATTATCCAGAATGGCGTGACCAAGCTGGTAAATGTGAAAAACCAGGATGCCATGAGTAAGGTCATCGATATGGTGCCGGATTTTGTCAACCGGTTTATGGGCGGAAAGACATTTGACGAAGAAATCGCTCCGGAAGCAGTAGAAGCTGCAGAAAAGATGGCAAAAGACGTTACCGCATAGAACTGGGCCCGCCTGCATAGGATGCTCTATAGAGATGGAAACGGAGGATTCTATGAAGCGGGTCTTTGGATTGATGCTGTTTTGCTTCGGCGCCGGAATGACGATAATGCTGTTTATACCGGAAACCTTCGGGACACTGGTCTTTATTATCGGGTGCCTGGTAATCGGATATAATTTATTTTGCTGTTAAGAACAAACGTTTTAGGAGTGAAGTGTATGTATCGGCTGTTAATTGTGGATGATGAAGAGGATATCCGGAGAGGAATTGCCAGAGGAATTCCCTGGAGCCAGCTGGGGTTTGAGGTAGCCGGACAAGCCGGCAACGGAGAAGAGGCGGTAGGGCTTTTAGAGAGCGCCCGTCCGGACGTGGTATTATCCGATATCCGTATGCCTAAAATGGACGGAATTGAATTAATGCAGTATCTTTCTGCCAATTATCCGGAAATTAAAATTATTATTTTAAGCGGATACAATGATGTGGAATACTTGAATATGGCAATTAAAAACAGGGTAACCGAATATCTGTTAAAGCCGACGGATATTGATGAATTTTGTCAGTTGTTTCAGAATCTGAAAACCAGATTAGACGAGGAACACCAGCAGAAACAGGAAATCGAACAGCTGAAAGCGGCCGTCGAACAGGGCAGGGAGCTGTCTTATGACAGGGTACTGATAAACCTTTTAGAAGGCTTTACTGGCGGCAGCACAGAACAGGAATGGAAGCGGGAGATGGAAGCAGGCGGAATGAATTTCAATCATTGCGTACTGGCAGTTCTGGATACGGATCCATCAGAAGGGACTTCCAAGGAAGGCCATTACCAGCTGAAAAAGCAGATTATCCGATATTGCAACTCCAGACAGCTTCCATGGAATAAACGCTTTTTCTTAAACAGAGATCACAAGGCAGTCGGAATTATTACACTTGGAGAGAAGGATTCTCTTTCCGACCTGCAGGCTGCAATCGGCGAGATGCAGATGGAAATCGGCGACATTTACAATCTGGCCCTGTTGGCCGGAATCAGCCCAATCTGCCAAGAGGAACAGCAGCTTCCTGGCCTGTACCAGCAGACGGTAAAAACGGTAACTACAAAAGCGCCGGATTTGATGGTCAATCGAAAAAAGAGCAGCATTCTGGTTACTGCTATTAAAGATTATATAAATGAACATTTCTGCTCCAATTCCATTTCCCTGGAAGAAGTCGCCGACCAGTTCCGGAAAAATCCAGCCTACATATCTAAGGTTTTTAAGAAAGAAACCGGTTTTAATTTCAGCGACTATATTGTACAGAAACGAATGGAAAAGAGCAAAGAGCTTTTAAAGGATATGACGTTGAAAATTTATGAAATTGCAGAAATGACCGGTTATGCCGACGCCTCTAATTTTATAAAAGTATTTAAAAAGCACTGCGGCATGAGTCCAAATGAATACCGCAGTATTTTTTCCTGAGGTAAGAAATGAAACAATTTATAAAAAAAGTACGCAGGTATATGGAGTCCAATCTGCGCAGGCAGCTTGAATTTTACCTGATTTTATTTGTGCTGCTTCCGATGACTTTGGTAACCATTCTGCTGTTTATCGGAGCCAGGCAGGAGCTGAAGAATCAGGCGATTATCCATGTCCGCCAGAGTTCGCTGGCAATCAGCCAGCAAATCGATAAATTTCTCAGCGGTATTTTAAATGTATCAGATACCTTTGCATATGATGCAGAACTGGAAAAACTGATGAACACCGATTACAGAAAAAGAGAGCTGGAGAAACGGACCGATATTTACACCCTTCAAAACTATTTTATCAAAACCGATCCGTTAAGAAAAAACCAGAGAATCAGCGCCGTATATACCAACCAGGGCAGGGTATTTAACCTGGTAAATCCCAACTGGGACGGAGAGGATTTAAAAGAAAAATTGGCTTCGTTCGAGCCGACAGACAAACAGAATCTATCCATGTTTAAATGGTTTCCCCTTCAAAAAAAGTTTCTTTCTTCCGCATCTTCCGGACAGCCCCGTATTGATAATATAGTCGTAGGAATGAGACGGATTATGGATCCGTTTACAGGGGTATGGCAGTACACCCAGTTTTTCTGCATCGAAGAAAATGAAATTTATCAGCTGTATCGCAGTTCAGCCCAGGAAATGGGGGGAACCGTTTTTTTATTAGATAAAAATGGAGAACTCATCTCTTCTTCAGACGAACGCTGCGTGGAAACAGGAGCCCTTCCAAAAGAACTGCAGGATCCAATCATGGAATGGAATCCGGAAGAAACGGAACTCAAATACCAGGGGCAGAAATACATTTTGGATCACACGGTTCTGGAAGAAAGTGACTGGCAGCTTCTGCTTATGGTTCCGGTCAGCTATGCGACAACGGCTATAGACAGTCTGTTAACGCGGATGATGGCCGCTCTGGCTGTCTGCGTCCTTCTTTGCGGCGTTTTACTTACCTGGTTGTCCAAGCGGTTTTTGCAGCCGGTAGAGGTGCTGGATGCTTCTATGAGAGAAGTGTATGACGGAAATATGGAAGCCTATGTAAATCCAGAGCTTTATAATGGGGAAATCCAGAAAATGATGGTGTATTACAATGCAATGCTGGTAAAAATCAACCATTCCATAGAAGAGCAGGTAGCAAATGAGAAAAAGAAAAAGGAGCTGGAACTGGAAGTATTAATGGGGCAGATTAACCCACATTTTCTTTACAACACCCTGGAAAACATTGTCTGGAAATCCAATGAAGCCGGTTATCCCGATATTGGAAGGGTCGCGGCGTCCTTAGGACGTCTGTACCGCCTGTCCATTGGAAACGGAGAGATTTTAGTCAGCCTGCGTCAGGAAGTGGAGCACGTTTCCGCTTACATCAATATCCAGAAAAACCGCTATAAAGATCGGGTTGAGTTTTCGTTAACCGCCGATTTAGAGAAACTGGGAGAGTATTCCATCATTAAACTGACCCTGCAGCCCATTGTAGAAAATTGCTTCATGTATGCCATGGAGGGAATCGATCATCCGTTAAAAATCCGTCTGGACATTCAGATTCGGGAAGAGATTATCCTGATTCGTATCGCAGACAACGGAAGCGGTTTGAGCAGGGAACGTCTCGAAGAGGTACGCAGGCAGATTGAATATGGAAAAGTGCAGACCAGCAGCAGAAGCGGTAACGGACGAAAAGGCGCTGGAATCGGAATGTACAGCGTAAAAGAGCGGATTGCCATTTATACGGGCTATCCGGACAGCTTAAAGATCCAAAGCAGGCTCGGCTCTGGTACGATCGTAACCATTAAATTTCCCAAATTATGCAAGGAGGATAAAAACAACCAATAAAGGTAAAATTCTAACTATGGAATTATACGATATGACAAGGTAGAATAAATCCATAAAGAAAATTTGGGAGGAAAAGCAATGAAAAGAAATTTAAAAAAGATTGCGTCTTTGTCACTTTGCGCAGCAATGGCAATCGGTTCTTTAGCAGGATGTTCTTCTAAGTCTGCTGACGAAACTACTGCAGCAACTATCGCCGCAGAGACCAAAACAGAGGCTGTTTCTGAAGGAGAGACAACAGCAGAAAGCGCTTCTTCTGACAAGCCATTTGAGGGAGTTACTTTAAAGTATGCAACAACCCAGACTGCAAGTACCGGAGAAGAGAATTTAAAACTGATTGAACTGGTAAAAGAGCAGACCGGTATCAACATCGAATTTTATGTAATTCCTTCTGCAAAATCCGGAGAAGTAGATAAGACGTTAGTAAGTCTGATGGCAGGCGATGAAATCGACCTGATCTACAACACCAAGCCAGGTTTAAAGACCTTCTACAACGCAGGCGTTCTGACTCCATTAAATGAGATTGCAGCAAATGCAGGTTACGATATCAAGGCAACGTTCGGCGATTACGTTCCAGAATTTGACGGCGACGTATACGGACTTCCAGCATTTTCTGACATCTGGATTACCTTATACAACAAGAAAATTTTTGATGATGCAGGCGTTCCTTATCCAACCGCAGAAGGATGGACCTGGGAGAAATACATTGAGACTGCAAAGCAGTTAACCGATACCAGCAAGGGAATCTACGGATCCTTCATGTTAGACTATGACTGCTACGCATATATGTATGCACTGCAGAAAGGCTGGGAGCCATACAAAGAGGACGGTACCGCAAACTTTGACGATCCATTGTTCAAAGAGAGCGTAGAGTTCTTCTACGGCTTAGGCAACAACGAGAAGATTCAGCCTTCTATCTTAGAGTTTAAGGCAGCAAATATGCCATGGAACTCCTTCGTGTCTACTGGCAATTACGGTATGTTCATGTGCGGCGGCTGGGTAACTTCTATTTTGAACCAGTTTGATAAGTACCCAAGAGACTGGCAGGCAGGACTTCTTCCAATGCCTTATCCGGAAGGAGAAGATCCATCTACTCTGACCGTTCCAGGATGCTATGCAATTCCTACTACCAGCAAGAATAAGGAAGCAGCATTTGCAGCAGCCGTATGTATGGCAGAAAACCAGTACACTCTGGGCATGGGACGTGTTCCTGCAAGAGTGGATCTGACAGATGAAGAAATTGATAACTACATCGAGACTTCTTTAGCAGCGCCTTATGAATTTGACGGAATTACCGTAGATGACTTCAAAGCAGCATGGTTTGACAGCAATCGTACCGCTCTGTCTGAGAAGATTATCGGCGCCGGAGATGCAGCCATTTCCCAGATTATTATTGAGGAAGGTCAGTTATACGGCCAGGGTGCCCAGGACATTGATACTGCTATCGCAAAGATTCAGGAACGTGCAAACAAAGCAATTGAAGAGGATGTACAGTAACAGTCTGACCTGACAGGGACAGTCCCCTTTGGGCAACCAGAGGGACTGTCCCTTTCGTTTACGCATTTATACAAAAAAGAGGTACAAATATGAAATCAAGAGCTCAAAGAGCTGAGAATCTCACAGGAGCGTTGTTTATTGCTCCATACCTGATTGGTTACATTATATTCCAGGGTCTGCCTTTCTTAATCGCAATGATTTTAGGTTTTACCAATGTCCGTTATATCAGTAAGATTGAGGACGCTTCCTTTGTTGGACTGGAAAATTTTGTCCGGATGTTCCAGGACACGGATACGATGGCTGCATTAGGACGCACGGGAATGTATTCCCTTATCTATGTGCCGTTAATCATGGTAAGTGGTTTCTTTATCGCTTATATGGTAAATAAAGGCATTCACTGCAAAAATATGATCCGCTCTATGTTTTTCCTGCCATATGTATCCAATATGGTAGCGGTAGCCGTTGTATTCAAGCTTTTGTTAGGACCAAACGGCCCGCTTGTTTATCTGCTTCAGAAAGTTGGAATGGAAAATCCTCCATACCTGTTATATGGATTAAATACAGCGCTTCCTACTGTCGTATGCATTGCGGTATGGAAGGGTATTGGATTGAACTTTATCACGTATTTAGGCGCTCTGCAGAATGTATCTTCCGATTTGCTGGAAGCGGCAGAAATCGATGGCGCAAACAAGTGGCAGAGAATCTGGAATATTATTATTCCGTCTATTTCTCCAACCACATTCTTTTTGTTAATCAGTTCTGTTATTACCTCCCTGCAGAACTTTACCACGATCCAGGCTTTAACCGGAGGCGGTCCTGGACAGGCAACTACCGTTATGTCCATTAACATTATCCGCACCGCATTCAGCAACTACCAGACTGGCTACGCAAGCGCCCAGGCAATGGTAATGTTCCTGATTGTACTGGTCATTACCTTAATCCAGTGGCGCGGCCAGAAAAAGTGGGTTAATTATTAAGGAGGAGCTATGAGCAGCAAACGTAAACACAATATCATGTCATGGGTATGGACGATCATCCTGGCTGCAATCGGTCTGGTTTGTATCTATCCCTTCCTTTTTATGCTTTCGTCATCCTTTAAGATTTCGGGAGATGTATTGTCAAAACCCATGCAGTTAATTCCAGATCCGATTATCTTTACCAACTTCAGCGACCTGTTTGGGGATCCTTACTATGATTTTGGACAGTGGTACATCAATACCATCGTGATGACCGGACTTACAATTTTAATCAAAGTATTTGTTGTAACCATTACCGCATATGCATTTGCAAAAATAAACTTTAAGGGAAGAGACGCTATCTTTTTAGTCCTTCTGACTTCCCTGATGATTCCAAGCGATATTATGCTGATTCCAAGATACATTATTTTTAAACAGCTTCATATCCTGGATACCATGTGGTCACTGGTTCTGCCGGCAACCTTTGACATTTACTTCGTTTTTATGATCCGCCAGTCCTTTATCGGCATTCCGGATTCTATCAGCGAAGCGGCAAAAATCGACGGCTGCAAACACTTCCAGATTTATTACCGGATTATTCTGCCGCTGGCAAAACCAGCAGTAGTTACCATGGTTCTGTTTACCTTTGTATGGTCCTGGAACGATTACATGGGCCCATACATCTTCATTTCCAGCCTGGATAAGCAGATGCTGTCCGTAGGTATTAAACTGTTTACGGAAGGTACGGTAACGGATCCTGCCCTTCAGATGGCTGCAGCTACCCTGGTATTAGTACCGGTACTGGTATTGTTCTTATTCTCCCAGAAATACTTCGTAGAGGGCGCGACCTCTGGCGCAGTAAAGGGGTAATACAATGGAAAAAGTCAACTATAAAATTACAGAAAAATCCCATATCAAAATGCTTTTTCTGCTGTGTTGGCTGTCCTATTTTTCAACCTATTTAGGCCGGCTGAATTATTCAGCCGGCTTAACTGAAATTATCCAGTCAGAAGGGTTTACCAAAGGACAGGCAGGAATCATCGGAACAGCATTTTTCCTTGCTTATGGCGGTGGGCAGTTTGTAAGCGGATTTCTGGGCGATCGGCTGAGTCCGAGAAAAATGGTATTTACCGGTTTATTTATTTCTGCAATTGCCAATCTCCTGATGTCGGTTTCTTCCTCTTATCTGATCATGACCGTCATCTGGTGCTTTAACGGATTATTTCAGGCTTTTATCTGGTCGCCTATGATCCGGCTGATGTTTGAATACTACAAAACGGAAACCAGAACCCAGGCCTGCGTATATTTAAACAGTTCGGTGCCCATTGGAACCATGGCGGCTTACGGCGGAACCGCAGCATTAATCTGGCTGTCCGGATGGAGAATGACCTTTGTTTTTGCCGGCTTCCTGCTTCTGGTAATTTCTGCAGTATGGTTTGTGGGAATGGGGCGGCTGGAAGCTTATGCAGAAAAATATGGAGAACCGGAATTTCCGGCTCCTGTGCCAGCAGTTGGACAAAGAAGCAGCCAGGCCGGAATATTTTCCTGGAAGTCTCTTTTAATTGAATCCGGCTTCCTGCTTCTGATGGCAGCCCTGTTTGTACAGGGCGCATTAAAAGATGGCGTAACCACCTGGGTTCCGGCATATATCAGCGAAACCTACCAGTTAGAAAATATTATTGCCATTGTCAGCACCATGGTGATCCCGATTTTTAACCTGTCAGGCGTATTTTTAGCATCGATTGCCAACATCCGTCTATTTAAAAATGAAATCCGTACAGCGGGAGCATTTTTCCTGGTGTGCGCAGTCTCCCTGTTGATTTTATGGGGAGTTTCCGGAAAAAGCGTGGTCATTTCCTTTATGATGCTGGCAATTTCTACAACTGCCATGATGGCGGTCAATACTATGCTGATTGCGGTTTTACCGTCCCATTTTGGAGTAATTGGAAAAGCCTCTTCTATATCCGGATTATTAAATTCTTCTGTATATGTAGGAGGAGCCATTTCTACTTACGGAATTGGCACATTATCGGTTATAATCGGATGGGAAGGAACCATTCTTGTCTGGTTTTTCCTGGCGGTTCTGGCCATGGGACTTTGTTTTGCTGTGGTAAAGCCCTGGCTTCGGTACCGGAAACAGGTACTTCATTTATAATTTATCAAAGGAGAGATACTTATGTCTGAACGAATTTATCTGCTGCCAAAAGAAGGAACTTATTACAAAGCCAATCTTCACTGTCACACCACGTTTTCTGACGGACGCCTTACGCCGGAAGAAGTAAAAAAAGCATACCAGGAACAGGGATATTCTGTCGTGGCCTATACGGATCACCGCAATTATCAGTGGCACAAAGAGCTGACCGATGACAGGTTCCTGGCATTGGCAGCTATGGAAGTAGATATGAACGAGCATTATAAAGCCTCGGGAGATTTTTCCAGGGTAAAGACCTATCACATCAATCTCTATGACAGCCATCCGGAGTCCTTCCAGGAAGAAAAAAAGGCAGGACTGCTTCCGGAGAGACGTTACAACGACACGGATTATATTAATGAGTATATTGATAAAATGAAAGGCTATGGGTTCTTTGCCTGCTATAACCATCCTTACTGGTCTTTGCAGAATTATGACGATTACAAAAACTTGCGGGGATTTTGGGGCATGGAAATTTATAATCACGGCTGCGAGCATGACGGTTTATACGGCTATCATCCGCAAAGCTATGATGAAATGCTCCGTCTGGGCAATCGCCTGTTCTGCGTGGCGACAGACGATAACCACAATTCATTCCCGTTTGGCCACCCGTTCTGCGATTCCTTTGGCGGCTTTACCATGATTCATGCAGAAGAACTGAGCTATGAGGCAATTGTATCTTCCCTGCTGAAGGGGGAATTTTACAGCTCCATGGGACCGGAAATCAAAGAACTGTACGTGGAAGATGGAAAGTTGGTTATTAAGACCAGTCCGGTAGAAAAAATTTATGTTGCAACAGAAGGAAGAAACTGTTACCGGACGGCTGCCAATCCAGGCGAGACCATTACAGAAGCCTGCTTTGAGCTTACCGGCAAAGAAGGCTACATACGGGTAAACTGCCAGGACAGCAGAGGGCTTCACGCCAATTCCAACGCATACGAAATGAACGGAACCGTTCCCTTTCTTCGTCCATACGATATGACACGCTGGTAAAATTGATAAAGGAATATTACGATGGAACAAAACACTGTGCAAAGAGAAGAACAGCTTACGGCCATTACGCCGTCTAAGCGCCAGCTCGCCCATCAGCAGCTGGAATTTTATGGATTTTTCCATTATACAATCAACACTTACACAGGAAAAGAGTGGGGAGACGGAACGGAGTCTCCCTCTCTTTTCTCTCCAAGCCATCTGGACGCCGGACAGTGGGTTCGGGCCATCAAAGCGGCTGGAATGAAAGGCGTGATTCTGACCTGTAAGCATCACGACGGATTCTGCCTCTGGCCCAGCAGGTATACCAGCCATACCGTTGCTGCAAGTCCGTATAAAAATGGATCAGGAGATGTGGTGGCAGAAGTGGCAGACGCCTGCCGGAAAGAGGGACTGAAATTCGGAATTTATCTGTCTCCCTGGGATCGAAACCATCCCAGCTACGGCCAGGGAGAGGCCTATGACGATTATTTTGTCAATCAGCTGACCGAGCTTTTAACCAATTATGGGGAGATTTTCTGCGTCTGGCTGGACGGAGCCTGCGGAGAAGGAAAAAATGGGAAAGTCCAGCGTTATGACTGGAACCGCTATTATAAGACCATCCGCCGCCTCCAGCCGGAAGCCTGCATCAGCGTAACAGGGCCGGACATCCGCTGGTGCGGAAATGAAGCCGCAGATACCAGAAAAGAAGAGTGGAGCGTGGTTTCCGCCAGAATGTTTGATCCCATGAAAATCCAGGAAAACAGCCAGCAGGACGATACCAGGGAATTCCGGCAGAAAAAGATTGCGTCTTCGGATCAGGATTTAGGAAGCCGGAAAGCCCTGGAAGGGGAAGAAAAGCTAATCTGGTATCCGGCAGAAGTAGACGTATCCATCCGTCCAGGCTGGTTTTACCATCCAAAAGAAGATGCCATGGTCCGTTCTCCCCAGGAGCTATTAGAAATTTACGATCGTTCGGTAGGAGGGAATGCCCTTTTGCTGCTAAACGTTCCTCCTATGCCGGACGGACGCTTAAATGACGCGGACGTAAAAGCCTTAGAAGGGCTGGGAGATTTGATTCGGGACAGGCAGAAGCATAACGCGGCTTTGGATGCAAGGATTCAGCGCGGCTTTGCGAAGGATGGAACCTTCTATATAAAGCTGGACTGGGAGAAACCGGTTTCTTTGTCTTTTCTGGTGCTGCAGGAGGACATCCGTTACAGCCAGCGGGTAGAAGCCTTCCGGATTTTGGACGGGGAAACAAAAGAAGTTCTTTATACCGGAACGGTGATTGGCTACAAAAAGCATATTCTGCTGCCGGAGAAAAAGTTGAAACGTCTGGTGGTTGAGATTAGAAAGAGCAGAAGAGAGCCCCATATTCTGAATACAGAGTGCTATTAAACTGAAAAAACCCCTGGTCATATGACCAGGGGATTAAAATCTTATTAAGCTCTTTCAACTAATCCGGAGCGTAAGCAGGAAGTACATACGTACATCTTCTGAGCACCGCCGTTAACTTTTACCTTAACAGATTTTACGTTAGCTTTCCACATTTTGTTAGAACGTCTATGGGAATGGCTCACTGCGTTACCAAAGTGAGCAGCTTTCTCGCAAATTGCACATTTTGCCATGATTTGCACCTCCTTAAAAGCTACTTGGATTTACTGTACAAATAAACTTACATAAATCCACAACATCTGTATGATACCAGAAAGTATAAAATTTTGCAAGCGAATTTTAAAAATTTATTTCTTTTTTCCAGAAAATAGTGTATACTGAACAATATCAAGAGAATTGGAGGCAAGTCTATGAAAGGACGAATCAATAATAAACTGGGCGAAATCCAGATTAACCCTGATGTTATTGCGTTATATGCAGGAACGACAGCAGTAGAGTGCTTTGGCATTGTAGGTATGGCTGCTGTCAGTGTGAAAGACGGTCTGGTAAAACTTCTCAAGAGAGAAAGTCTGACCCATGGAATCAATGTAGAGATTCAGGACAATCATATTTCCATCGACTTCCATGTTATCGTTGCCTATGGAGTTAGCATTTCCGCAGTTTCTGACAACCTGATTGAAAATGTTAAATATAAGGTAGAAGAATTCACTGGTATGAGCGTAGATAAGATTAACATCTACGTAGAAGGTGTAAGAGTGATTGATTAGGAGGAAAGGAACTCGTGGGTATGAATACAGTAGACGCTAAGCTGTTAAAGCAGGCATTCTTAGCAGGAGCAAAAAACTTAGAAGCAAAAAAAGAATGGATTAACGAATTAAACGTATTCCCTGTACCAGACGGGGATACGGGTACCAATATGACCATGACCATTATGGCCGCAGCCAGAGAAGTGGCAGCCATTGAAGAGCCGACTATGGAAAATCTGGCAAAGGCCATTTCTTCCGGCTCACTAAGAGGCGCACGAGGCAACTCTGGCGTCATTTTATCCCAGCTGTTCCGCGGATTTACCAAAGAAATAAAAAAAGCGGACGTGATTACTACTACCATTCTGGCAAACGCCTTTGTTCGGGCAACCGAGACGGCTTACAAAGCCGTTATGAAACCAAAAGAAGGTACGATTCTGACGGTAGCCAAGGGAATGTCTGACAAGGCGGCAGAATTAGTAAGCCAGACGGAAGACGTAGTCGAATTAGTTTCCCAGGTTATTGAGTACGGCGATTATGTATTAAGCCAGACACCGGAGATGCTGCCGGTATTAAAGCAGGCAGGAGTTGTAGATTCCGGCGGCCAGGGTTTGATGCAGGTTATGAAGGGTGCTTTTGACGGCCTTCTTGGAAAAGAACTGGATTTAAGCGTAGAAGGAGTAAAAACCGGAACGCAGACTGCTGCCAAACCGGTTGCTGGAGCAGCTTCGACAGAAGAGTTTGATATTAAATACGGGTATTGTACCGAGTTTATTATCAATGCGGCCAAAGAATTTACCGAAGACGAAGAGCAGTCCTTTAAAGGCTATCTGGAATCCATCGGCGATTCCATCGTTGTGGTTGCAGATGAAGACGTGGTAAAGGTTCACGTCCATACCAACCATCCAGGTCTGGCATTTGAAAAGGCTCTGACCTACGGTTCTCTGTCCAGAATGAAAGTAGACAATATGCGGGAAGAGCATGAAGAGCGTCTAATTCAGAATGCAGAGAAAGCTGCCGCTGAGCAGAAGGCCGCAGAAGAAGCGAAAAAAGCAGACGAGCCCAGAAAGCCATACGGATTTATCGCTGTTTCCATCGGAGACGGCCTGGGAGAGATTTTTAAAGGAATTGGCGCAGATTACCTGATTGAGGGCGGCCAGACCATGAACCCCAGTACCGAGGATATGTTAAACGCCATCGATAAGGTCCATGCAGATACGATTTTCATTCTTCCGAATAATAAAAACATTATCCTGGCAGCCGAGCAGGCAAAGCATCTGACCGAAGATAAGCAGATCATTGTCGTTCCAAGCAAAACGGTTCCTCAGGGCATTACGGCATTGATTAACTTTATGCCGGATTTATCTCCGGAAGAAAATCTGGACGTTATGACCCAGGAAATGCAGCGGGTAAAGACCGGCCAGGTTACTTATGCAGTCCGCACTACCTGTATTGACGGAATGGACATTACAGAAGGCGATATTATGGGCATTGGCGACAAGGGAATGCTGGCAGTGGGAAAATCCATTGATGCAACGACTCTGGATATGCTGCAGGCAATGCTGGATGAAGAATCTGAGCTGATTACCATCTACTATGGAAGCGATGTGACAGAAAAAGATGCCTCCCAGCTGCTTAGACAGGCACAGGACAGATTCCCTGGATATGAAATCGAACTTCAGCCAGGCGGACAGCCCATTTACTATTACTTAATTTCAGTAGAATAGGCAACATAAAAGGGGATGCCGTAAATGACAGGAATTTGCGGCGCCCTTTTTTAATCTATCCACAAGCTTATGATAGGAGACAGAAACAATGGACGCCACGCCGATTGAATCTCTAAAGGGGATTGGAGAAAAAACCGGAAAGCTGTTCCGTAAACTGGGAATAGAGACCTCGGAAGAGCTGCTTTCCTATTACCCCAGAGCCTATGACGCCTATAAGGAGCCCCTTCCCATCGGCCAGCTGAAAGAGGGAGAAATTGGGGCCGTCGACGGGGTTCTTACCAAAACGGCAGATCTTATCCGGTTAAATCGTCTGCAGATGGTTTCCGTTACCCTTAAGGATCTGACAGGAACGATCCAGATTTGCTGGTATAATATGCCTTATATGCGGGCCAATTTAAAGGCAGGAAGCCACTGGATATTTCGTGGAAAAGTGGTCAGAAAGCGTGGGAGGCTGATTATGGAGCAGCCGGAACTGTTTTTACCAGAAGACTATGGGGCAAAGGTAAATTCCATGCAGCCGATCTACAGCCAGACCAGGGGACTGGGCAATAAAGCCATTGTCAAAGCAGTTAGCCAGGCGCTAACGCTCCGTCAGATGGAAAAGGAATTTCTGCCAGCAGACATCCGCAAAAAATACCAGTTGGCAGAATATAATTTTGCTGTAGAACACATCCATTTTCCATCGGATGAGACCGAGTTATTATTTGCCAGAAAACGGCTGGTTTTCGATGAATTTTTTATGTTTATCCTTACGGTCCGCAGACTCAGGGAGTCTCGTTTTGACCAGCCAAGCCCATACCCCATCAGACCGGCCGAAGAAGTCCGGCAGTTAAAGGCGGCGCTTCCCTATTCCTTGACGGGTGCCCAGGAAAAAGCGCTTCAGGAAATCGAAGCGGATTTGTCCAGTGGAACGGTCATGAACCGGCTGATCCAGGGAGACGTTGGATCCGGCAAGACCATTCTGGCCGTACTGGCCCTGCTTCACACAGCCTGTAATGGATTCCAGGGGGCGCTAATGGCGCCCACAGAAGTGCTGGCAAAACAGCATTATGAGGGAATCTGCCAGATGTTTGAACAGTACCATATCAAGAAAACGCCGGTTCTGGTTACAGGTTCCATGACAGCAAAGGAAAAGCGGCTGGCTTATGAAAAAATCAGAAACCATGAGGCAGATATTATCATTGGAACCCACGCCTTAATTCAGGAAAAGGTAATTTATGATAACCTGGCTCTGGTCATTACCGATGAACAGCACCGGTTTGGAGTCGGCCAGAGAGAGGCTTTTGGAAGCAAAGGAAAGACGCCGCATATTATGGTTATGAGCGCCACGCCGATTCCCAGAACCCTGGCCATTATCCTGTACGGAGATCTGGATATTTCCGTAATTGATGAACTTCCGTCAGAACGTCTTCCCATTAAAAACTGTGTGGTAGGAAAAAGTTACCGGCCAAAAGCCTATGATTTTATTGCCAGACAGTGCGCCATGGGACACCAGGCCTATGTGATCTGCCCGATGGTGGAAGAAAGCGAGATGATTGACGCAGAAAACGTCCTGGATTACACCAAGATTTTACGAAACGAACTCCCAGAATCTGTCAGGGTCGAATATCTTCATGGAAAAATGAAGGCAAAAGAGAAAAATGAGCGGATGGAATCCTTTGCAGCAGGCGAGATTCAGGTATTGGTTTCGACTACGGTTGTAGAGGTAGGAGTCAACGTCCCCAATGCTACGGTTATGATGATTGAAAATGCCGAACGGTTTGGCCTTGCCCAGCTTCACCAGCTTCGGGGGCGGGTCGGAAGAGGAAGCAGCCAGTCCTACTGCATTATGGTAAACTGTTCGGAAGAAGAAGGCAGTATGGAGCGGCTGGATATTTTAAATAAGTCCAATGACGGTTTTTATATTGCGTCAGAAGACTTAAAGCTTCGCGGTCCAGGAGATATTTTTGGAATGCGTCAGAGCGGCGAGCTGGAGTTTCGTCTTGCCGATATTTTTACAGATGCCAATCTGTTAAAAACCGTGTCCGAAGAGGTAGATGACCTGCTGGCCGCAGATCCAAGGCTGGAACAGGATGAACACCAGGAATTAAACAAACGGCTACAGAAATATCTGGAGCACAGCTATGAAAGGTTGAATTTATAAAATGGATAAAATAAGATATGTAATTGTTGGATCCGGATGGCGTTCGGAGTTTTATGTGAGAATTGCAAAGGCCATGCCGGATAAGTTTGAAGCTGCCGCCATGCTTTGCCGGACAGAAGCAAAGGCAAAACAAATGGAGGAAAAGCTTGGAGTTTATACGACGACTTCCGAAGCGGAATGCCGCAGCTTAAAGCCGGATTTTATTGTAGTGGCAGTAGATAAGCCGTCTGTTTTTAAAGTATCCAGAAACTGGCTGGATAAGGGATGGCCGGTTTTATGTGAAACGCCTGCCGGACTCAAAATGGAAGACTTAGAAGACGCATGGAGATTCCACTGCTACGGAACCAGATTCCAGGTGGCAGAGCAGTACCATTGTTATCCCAGATACGAAAAAATTATCGAAGTGGTAAAAAGCGGAGTCCTGGGAGATCCGCAGGCCGTAGATTTATCGGCTGCCCATGATTACCATGCTGTCAGTCTCATCCGCCGGATTCTGGGAGTTGGCTTTGAAAATGCCTTTTTTACCGGAAAACGGTTTACATTTCCGGTATTGGAAACCGCAGGACGGGATGGAATTATTGAAAATGGCCAGATAAAAGACAGCTACCGGATCCGGATGGACATGGAATTTGACAGCGGAAAAATGGGATTTTATGACTTTGACAAGATTCAGTACCATTCCCTGATTCGTGGTACCGAAATCCGGATTCAGGGAGACCGAGGAGAACTTTCCGGAAACCATCTGACTTATGTGGATTCAGACGGAATCTTTCATGAAGAGACGATTTCATGGGAAAACCCATATGCAGACCTGGGATTTTCCGAAGACGAAACAGCGATTGTAAAGATGCTGGAGGGAATGAAACAGTATGTGGATGCCGGTACCGAATGCTATCCCATGGCAGAAGCCCTGCAGGATGCATATTTTTCCCTGTGCATGGAAAAAGCCCTGCTTCATCCATATGAGACCATCCAGTCCCAGACCCAGATGTGGGGTTATTAACCATGGTGGATCTGACAAAGGGGAATCCTGCCGGAAGAATGGTGAAATTTGCCCTTCCGGTGGCTCTGGGCAATGTGTTTCAGCTTTTTTACAGCCTGGCAGATGCCCGAATAGTAGGAAGTACCCTGGGAGCGGAAGCGCTGGCTGCCGTAGGCGCTACTACGTCCATCAGCACTCTGCTGATTGGATTTATGAACGGCTTGACCAACGGCTTTGCTATTTTGATTGCCCAGAAGTTCGGAGCTGGAGAAAAAAACGAGGTTCGCCGGTTCGGAGCGTTAAGCTTTGGCCTGGGAATCCTGTTTTCCATCCTGCTTTCCCTGGTAAGTATCGCCGGATTGTCTGGGATTTTTAAGCTGCTGAATGTACCAGATATTTTAGCGGCAGATGCCAGGGCTTATATTGCGGTAATTCTGGCAGGAATTCCTGCGGCAATGGCATACAATGGCTGCGCCGGAATCCTTCGGGCAGTAGGAGATACTGGCGCGCCTCTCGCCTTTTTAGTGCTGGCCAGCCTTCTTAACGTAGGCCTGGATCTGCTGTTTATTCTCCGGTTTTACATGGGAGTAGGAGGCGCGGCCTGGGCAACCGTTCTGTCCCAGACCATTTCTGCGGTACTCAGCTTTTGCTATATGTGGAAAACCTATCCCTTTTTCCGGTTCCATCTGGCAGATTTTGCACCAGACAAAAACCGGATCCGGCAGCTTTTATCCTCTGGTCTTTCCATGGCTTTGATGATGTCGCTGGTATTTTTCGGAACCCTGGCGCTTCAGTCTGCCATCAATACCTTTGGAACCAATACCATTGTGGCCCATACAGGGGCAAGGAAAATTACAGAGTTTTTCATGCTGCCTTTTAGTGTTATGAGCGTAACCATGGCAACCTACTGTGGTCAGAACCTGGGAGCTGGAGAAACAGCCCGCATCCGTCTGGGTGTCCAGTACGCCCTTTTTCTGACCTGGGGATGGTCGCTGTTTGTGATATTTTTAAGCTATATGGCTGCACCATCCTTAATCTATCTGGTTACAGGAAGCAGGGAGACCGAAGTCGTAACTACAGCAGCCCTTTATTTAAAAATCGATACGCTGTTTTATTTTGCTCCGGCAGCAATCGCCGTCCTCCGGAATGCCCTTCAGGGGATTGGCGATCACGTTACGCCGATTGTGTCCAGCTTTGTGGAGCTGGCAGGAAAAACAGCCGTCGCGTTCTTTTTAGCGCCGGCACTGGAGTATATGGGAATCATTATGGCAGAACCGATTGTCTGGATTCTCATGGTAATTCCGCTGGCAGTGCGGTATCTTCGCCATCCGGCGCTTAAAAAAGCATTAAAAAAACAATAAAACGCCAGTAAGGAGGTTTTTATTTATGAATCAGACAATTGAAACCATTTTAACGAGAAGAAGCACCAGAAAGTTTTTAGAAAAACCAATTCCAGAAGCAGATCTGAAATTAATTGTAGAAGCCGCATTATGCGCGCCCAGCGGAAAAAACGGCCAGACCTGGAAATTTACGGTCGTAGAAAGCCGTCAGATGATTGAAAAGCTGTCAAGAGCAATTGAAGTAACCTTGGGCCGCACTGGGTATGATATGTACCGTCCCCAGACCATTATTATCCCTTCAAATAAAAGAGACAGCGCATATGGAAAAGAAGACAATGCCTGCGCATTGGAAAACATTTTTTTAGCCGCTCATTCCCTGGGAATCGGCTCTGTCTGGATCAACCAGCTCCAAAATATCTGCGACGAACCTCTGATCCGTCAGGTATTAGAAGAATTAGCGATTCCTTCCGACCATGTGGTATACGGTCTGGCCGCATTAGGCTACAGCGATGGAGAACCTAAGGAAATCAAACGGGTAGGAGAAGTCACATATATTAAGTAATTGGATATACCTCCGAGTGTTCTGGTTTCATTGACCAGCACCTGGAGGTATGTTTATTTGCGTTGAATCAGAGATAAAGCAAGGAGCGCAGCTGCTGGAATAACAATCCAGACAGAAGAAAGTCCATAATGACGAACCAGAAAACTGCAAATCCCATACAGCTTATAACACCGATTAAATATAAAAAATCGGAGGGCATATAGGCTACAAAAGTCTGCTGCCAATAGACATCCAGAACAGTTTGAAGAATACCAATAAAAACCGTTGCTGTTAAAATCATTTTTACTGAGTGGGAATAGAAGGGTGAACACCGAGAACATCTCAGTGTACTGGAATTTAAGCGAGAAAAGCGCAAAGAGGAGCTTGCTGAGTTGGAACAGACCATTGAGCGTGTTCAGCAGCAACAGGTGTCTATCAAGGCTGTGGAGCAGATCGAGGCCAAGCCTTTGCCGCTATCTTCCAAGGTGGCTGTCGAGCGTGAGGATTATCAAACACTGGTGGCAGCAGCACAGAAATATGTGGTGCGGGAAAAACAGGAAGGCAAGCTGAAAAAACTGCTGAAAGAAGCGAAGAAAACCATTGTTGATCTGAAAGCGAAAATAGAAGCTCTGGTAAAGGAACTTTCTGAGGTCGAGGATGAATTGGCACAATATAAATCCGTCCGTGGTCAGCTTCGTACAGCGGATTTGGAGCAGGAAAATGATCGGCTCCGTAAGAGGATTTGCACCTATGAGGATGTGATCTCCCACAATAATCTGTGGTCGTATTTTCCGAGGAGCAAAGAAAGAAATTATGCAAGGACTGATGGAAGAGAAAGTTAATAGTGAAACAGAAATCAAAACCTCCACAAGAGGTTTTGATTTTTTATGCAAGTCCTGCAAATAGTTGATTTTTTGATAATAGTATGTTAGTATGTAAACATACATACCTTTTAAGGAGGTGGATGCCAATATGTCTGAAAATATTAGCTTTGGAGATTATCTTAAAACACTTATAAAGGATGCTGGTATGACTCAACATGAATTCTATACAGCGCTTGGAATTAAAAAGCCATACTTTTATGATATTTTGTCTGGAAGAACAAATCCTCCACCACCGGAATTGCAATTTAGAGCTATGGAAATCTTAAATGCCGATGGCGACACGCAAAAACAATTTTTTGATCTTGCAGCGAAAGGTCGAAAGGATATGCCTGCGGATATTGCTAAATGGGTGATTGATAATCCAAAAGCAATAGAAAGTATTCGTAACGGAATGAATCACTCATCAACAGGAGGAAAAAACAATGGATGAAATTAGAGAAGGTTATATCATTGATTACATATCTGGATTGCCGGTGAAAGAAACCCCGGAAGAAGTAGAAGCGGTACAACCGTTTTCTAAAATCCTGGTAGATGACTACGGATATCCGAAGTCTCATGTACATACTCGCCCTCAATATCGAGTAAAGGTAAGACCTTCGGATACCAAAAAGGAATATCCAGTCGATATTGCTGTTTTTTCAAGCGAAACGCATGACGAAGATAATGTGTATATTATTGTAGAGTGTAAAAAGAAAAATCGAAAAGACGGTAGGAGTCAGTTGGAAGATTATCTTCGCTTTTCTAAAGCATACCTTGGTGTTTGGTTTAACGGCGAGGAAAGATTGTATCTTCAGAAAATTGAAAAGGACGGCAAAATTCTCTTTGATGAAATTCCTAATATTCCTCGCTATGGCGAAAGGGTTGAGGATATTGGTAAGTTCAAAAGAAAAGATCTTCGTCCTGCCGAGAATTTGAAGCCTACTTTTAGAACTATTAGAAACTACCTGGCTGCAAATGCTGTTGGTATCACAAGAGACGAGGTCTTTGCGTCTCAGATTATAAATCTGATTTTCTGTAAAATTTATGATGAAAGATTTACCAGACCGAACGATACTGTTAAATTCCGTGCAGGTATTAACGAAAAGGACGAGGATGTTCGTGGTAGAATTTTAGAGCTCTTTGAAAAAGTTAAGCACCAGTACAATGATGTAATTGATGTTGCGGATTCCATTAGCTTGGATGCAAAGTGCATCAAATATATTGTCGGCGAACTTCAATTATATAGTCTGAAGGATAGTTCCCGCGATGCTGTTGGTGAAGCATTTGAGATTTTTATTGGCCCTTCACTTAAGGGTGCGCAGGGACAGTTCTTTACTCCAAGAAATGTCGTGAATATGGTCATTAGAATGATTAATCCTGATACCGACGAAAAGATCCTCGATCCGGCTTGTGGCAGTGGAGGATTTTTGGTTGAGTCCTTGCGATATGTTTGGGGCAAGCTCGAGGAGAAAGCAACAGAGTTAGGCTGGCCAGAAGCTGAAATTGAAGCCGAAAAGCAGAAGGTAGCTATCAAAAATTTCCGAGGAATAGACAAGGATAATTTCCTGAGCAAAGTGGCAAAAGCCTATCTTGCAATTCTTGGTGATGGTAGAGGTGGCGTCCATTGTGAAAATAGCTTGGATAGTTTTGAAAATTGGAGTCCTAAAACTACCGAGGATATTCAGCCGGGTACATTTGATGTAATTGTTACCAACCCTCCGTTTGGCAAGAAATTGTCCATTGATACTACTGAAATATTAAGTCTTTATGATTTAGGACATAAATGGAAACAAGAAACTGATGGAACATTTGTTAAAGGCGAACTGGTTGATAAGCAGCCACCTCAGCTTTTATTTATTGAACGCTGTTTCCAAATGCTTAAGGATGGCGGACGAATGGGCATTGTTTTGCTTGAAAGTATTTTTGGCATGCCAAAATATCAGTATGTTGTAAATTATATCCAGAGCAAAGCAAAGATTCTTGCGGTAGTTACATTACCCGAAGATTTGTTCCAGCCACATACTCACGCAAAATGTTGCGTGCTTATTTGCCAAAAATATAATAAGGGCGAATCATTTGAAAATTGTTCGGATTATGACATTTTTATGAGTGATGTTAAATGGTGCGGACATGATAGCCGTGGAAATGTAACATACACATATACCGAGGATGGAGAGAAGGTTGTATTAGACGAAATACCTCTGGTTGCAGATAAATACGCAGAAATGAGGTAATATTATGCTTGCATACAAGATAAATAGCAAAAACATAAAAAACAGGATATTCATACCTAAATACTACGATCCTGATTTATATGCGCAGATTACCGCATTAGGAGATACTCACGAACTTTTGAATCTTGGTGATTTACTTGATTCTGGAGTAATAACAGCACAAACAGGGCACGAAATTGGCAAAATGGCATATGGCACAGGAAACATTCCATTTGTGCGAACTTCAGATATAACTAACTGGGAAATTAAAACAATTCCTAAGCAAGGCATTTCTGAAGATATTTATCAACTTTACGCAGAAAAGGAAGATGTACAACCAGGAGATATTCTGATGGTAAGAGATGGAACATATTTAATTGGAACAAATTGTATCATCACACCGCTTGATATTCCTATGGTTTTCCAGTCGCATATACTAAAATTTAGAGTAGTGGATTCTGCGGTTGTTGACCCATATTTGTTGTTCTTATCATTCAATTGTTCGCTTGTGCAGAGACAGATCAAGAATATGCAATTTACAGCAGATATAATCGACACCTTGGGAAATAGATACAGAGAGCTGATATTGCCAATTCCTAAAGATGATGCAGTAAAAAAAGAACTGATAACAAGTATGAAAACTGCACTTGAGACCAGAATGAAGTATAAAGCAGCTGTAAAGCAAATGCCTCTGCTGATTGAAAAGGTGCTGGAAGCAAATGCGGTTACTCCTTTCGACGAGTTCTTTAGCGTGCCATTAGAAGATTTACTGTCGGAAATTGTACAGGATACTACAACTCTTGAATTTGGTGAGTTTTCAGCGTACAAAATGAAGAACTCTGATATTGTTGGTGGAATTTTCCTGCCCAAATATTATGATCCTTCTATAAAAACTACATTAGATAGTCTTTCGGAAAACTGTTCGCTGTATTCGGTTCAGCAGTTAATTGATATGGGTGCTGTACAGCTATCTACCGGTGATGAAATTGGCAAGATGGCGTATGGAACAGGTGATATTCCTTTTGTAAGAACTTCTGATTTTTCTAACTGGGAAATCAAAGCAGATGCAAAACAAGGTGTATCCGAGGAGATTTATCAACAATATGCTAAAAAAGAGGATGTACAAGAAGGAGATATTCTTTTAGTGCGAGATGGAACATATCTTGTAGGAACTTCTTGCATGATCACAGCATCTGATACAAAAATGTTGTATTGTGGTGGACTAATTAAAATCAGAGCAACAAAAAAGGATATTGTAGATGAATATCTCCTACTGGGATTGTTGAATTCTTATATTGTAAAACGCCAGATTCGTACAAAACAGTTTACACGAGATGTTATTGATACCCTGGGGCAAAGACTGAAAGAGGTCATTATACCTATTCCAAACTCAGAAGAACTGAAAAAAGCAATTTCTGAAAAGGTACACGCAATTGTTAATAACCGAATCCAGGCACGAGATACAATTCAAGAATTATCCGACAAAATCACATTGTAATAGTGTCAGCCGAGCAGTTAATCACTGCCCGGCTGATTTCTGCTATTCTTCCATGACCTCCAGCATTATCTTGGCATCCAGCTTAAACCCATTCTGGAATATCAGATAATCTGTTGTCATTTGGTGCTCACGGACAGCGTCCGTGTAGCGGGAGAACAGCTCTTTTTGTTTGGCCGTCATGGTGGCTTGGAGCTTTTCTTCGTTTCGGCAGATCAGTTCCAGCAGTTTCTTGTACTCTTTACAAGAGGATGTGTCATACTCTGTTGGCTCAATATTGCCGTACCAGAATTCTTCGAGGATTCTCATACCGCATCCTCCCCATAGATCAATTCATTGAGGACGATTTCCTCTGCACGGCTACGGATGTTGTTCATGGCTCTGACCCATGCCAGCTGTTCTTGTGCTTTCAGATTTTCATCGATACCCTCTTTTTCTGCCATCTACGTTATGAGCAGGTCGATCTTATTGCGAGCCTGGATATCAATGTCAGCGAGATGGCTATATAGCTTACCGCTGAGAATGAGGTCGTTGTAGAGCATAGGACGATGCTCTCTGAGGTACTGCTGGTGCTTTCTGCCCCACATACCGACGGTGTGGATTTCTTCTTCCGGAATGACCAGACACGGCAGATAATAATCTCCATGCAGTTCATACCAAAGTCCGTTGCTGTTGTCGTAGATGTATTTTTTCATAGTGCTAACCTCCGTATTTCATTTATTTGCAGTAGTTCTGAGTGGCTTTGAGGTGAATCGGCCAACGGAGGTTTGAGTTTGAACTGTAGCCGTGGCTACAAAACGGCTACAAAATTCCCAGAGACGCTCTGGAAAGCCTGAAATATGTGGATTATGTGGACGAAAAGCGTATTAACAGTGCGGTTTATCACGAGAAATTAAGGTCTGGCGCTCGAGCGGGAATAGTTTTGCAAGAAAACATATGAATAAAGTTAGCTTTTAAACTGCCAGTTTCCTTACGATCTTCCGTACAGAGCTGTTCTTTTAAGAAAATTTGCGACAATATAAAAATGAAAATTTCGAAGGCAAGGGCAACAGCGATAAGGGGGCAATAGCGTGTTCCAATGGACCCCGAAAAGCCGCCTAAAAGCGCCCCTGCCGCCATCCCAATGCTTTCTAAAAAAACATCTGGCTATTAATTCTGACAACTCCTACCGTTGACTTGTACTGCTCAATGATGAGTGCCTCTAAAGAGCCTGAGGAAAACGCATTTCCCAATCCAAAAAATATGCAGGAAACAGACAGAAGAATTGGATCATTGCTTATCAATAAAAAGGAATCCTTGCAAATTAGAAAGATAAGGGACAGCAGAAAACACTTTTTGCGGCCATAGGTATCAGCAAAAATACCGCTGGGTATCTCGACCATCAGCACTGTCAGGGAAAAAGAGCAACAAATAAAGACAATATATTAAGGGATGCTCCATGCTACAGAAGCATTAATGGTTTCTGCAGCATGGCCTTTTAATTGCTGTCAATCTATAATTTCTAACATCTGGAAGAATGCACAAAACCTTCTAGTTTATTAATTTTGATTCCACATATACTACGGATGTAGCAAAAAACAAACCGCCGATGCAAAACAAATAAGGCCGGCGGAAATCGAATCAAAGGAGGGTTTTATATGTCTACAAACAATTCTTCTAACAAAACTAATGTACCAGAAGCAAAAGAGGCAATGGACAGATTCAAAATGGAAGTTGCAAGCGAACTGGGAGTACCGTTAACCAATGGTTACAACGGCAACTTAACTTCCGCACAGAATGGATCTGTAGGCGGCTATATGGTTAAGAAAATGATTGAGGCCCAGGAGCGTCAGATGGCAGGCAAATAAAATCTGCCTGAATAAGTAATTCCGTCACAAAGATGTGGCAAAATCTCCGGATTTCCAGAAACGTGGTAATCCGGAGATTTTTTTCTTTCCACGTATCTGGTATTATGGTATGATAAAAAGCAACATGACGAAGTGATAAAATGAAAGATAGGAAGTAATTAGAAATTGTGGAGGCGTTTATAATGTTCGGATTTAAGAAAAAAGAAAAGAAGCCGCTTTTCATTCAGGCAAAAGACGTATTTTCCATTATCAAAGCCGATTATGATGCAGGCATTGCTTTTTGTTTGATCGATTTCAATTTAGAGGGCAACCTCTATACAATGGGTTCGGTGCTCATTCCGGACAGCGAAGAAAAAAAGGAAAACATATATTTTGTTTTCGAAGACGAACGGTATGATACTTATGAGGAATTTATAGAGGGTGTTGAAATTGAAGGAAAGAAACTTTTCCATACAGATACAATCATTGAAATTCTGCGTGCAGGAATTATTGATGGGGAACCAATGATAAAAACGCCCTGGGGAGACGCCCGATTAGCCAAAATGGCAGTAAAATGAGGAGAGCGAACCATGAAAGTTGAATTAAAGAAATGGACATTGGACGAGAAGGAAGCTTTAATAAAGCTGTGCAATATGATAGATAGAAGGTATTTGTCTGATCGGCTGCCAGATCCCTATACAGAGGAGTCTGCCGAGTGGTGGCTGAATATGGTAAGAAAACAGGATGGAAACACGGGGATATTCCGGAAAATCGTTGTAAACGATCGCATAATCGGAACCATTTCTGTTGAACAAAAAGAAGACGTTTACCGGAAAGATGCTGAAATCGGGTATTATCTGCTTCAAGAAGAATACTCAAAGGGCATTATGACGGAATCCGTAAGACAAATCTGTGAACTTGCATTTCAGGAATTAGACATTATCCGGATTACCGGATTGGTATATGAACCCAATCTTGCATCCAGAACGGTTCTTGAAAAAAATGGCTTTCTTCTCGAAGGGGTAATGAAAAACGCAGTTATTAAAAATACGAATATTTTTGACCTCTGTATTTATGGAAAAATAAAATAATTTTCCTTTGTAAGGCTGCCGCAATGACCTGGGAAACACACAAAAAACAAAAAAATCTTATAAAATCACTTGTTTATCTGAAATAATCATATTATACTGTTATTTGTGTAAGAAGAGAGGACTATAACATATATGAGAGTAATCGCAGGCAGCGCGAAGCGGCTGCAGTTAAAAACCATAGAAGGAATGGATACCAGACCCACTACCGACCGGATTAAGGAAACCTTATTTAATATGCTTCAGCCGGAGATTCTGGACTGTTCTTTTTTAGATTTATTTGCCGGAAGCGGAGCCATTGGGATTGAAGCATTAAGCAGAGGTGCGGCCGAAGCCGTTTTTGTAGAGCAAAGTCCGAAGGCCTGTACCTGTATCCGAGACAATTTAAAAACTACCCGTTTAGAAGATAAGGCAAGCATACTGGAGATGGATGTATTATCCGCTTTAAAACGCCTGGAAGACAGGAACCGTCCCTTCGATCTGATCTTTATGGATCCGCCTTACCGGATGGATTTAGAAAAGCAGGTTCTGGCCTATTTAAAAAATTCCGGTCTGGCAGACGATCGCACCCTACTTGTAGCGGAAGCTTCTTTGGATACAGACTTTTCCTGGCTTTCCCAGATGGGATACCGGCTTTTAAAAAATAAAGAATACAAAACCAATAAACATATGTTTATGGAAAAAAACAGCGCATCAGACGCTGATTAATGGGAGACAGACAACGCATGACAGTAGCAGTATATCCAGGAAGTTTTGATCCGGTTACCTTAGGCCATTACGATATTATAGAGCGGACTTCCAAAATTATGGACAAAGTAATTATCGGAGTTTTACAGAATAAGTCTAAAACACCGTTGTTTTCCTCTGAAGAACGTGTTAATATGTTAAAAGAGGTAACCGCCAGCCTGAAAAATGTGGAGGTTCGCAGTTTTGACGGTCTTTTGATTGATTTTGCAAAAAGCTGTAATGCGACAGTGGTTGTCAGAGGACTTCGGGCGGTTACAGATTTTGAATATGAGCTTCAGCTGGCCCAGACCAATCGGGTCATTGCGCCGGATATTGATACCCTGTTTTTAAATACTAATTTAAAATATTCGTATTTAAGTTCCAGCGTGGTAAAAGAAATTGCAGAGTTTGGAGGAGATATCAGTATGTTCCTTCATCCTCAGATAGCAGATAAAGTAAAGGCAAAATTTGCCCAGGCAAAAGCCTGATAAAAAGGTTAAGGAGAATCGTTATGGTAAGCAGAATCGAACAGTTAATTAATGAGATTGAAGAGTTTATTGATGGATGTAAGAGCCAGCCTTTTTCAAACAGCAATATTATTGTAAATAAAGAAGAGTTAGAAGAGCTTTTAGTAGAGCTGCGCCTTCGGATTCCGGATGAGATTAAGCAGTACCAGAAGATCATCAGCAATCAGGACGCAATTTTAAACCAGGCCCGTACCCAGGCAGACGCCATGCTTCAGGAGGCAAACGCCCAGACCAATGAGCTGGTAAATGAACATGAGATTATGCAGAAGGCTTACTCCCATGCGAACGAAGTCGTAGAGCAGGCCAATATCCAGGCTCAGGCCATTGTAGACAATGCAGTTAATGATGCCAACAACATCCGTCAGGGCGCTATCCAGTACACAGACGATATGCTTCGCAGCCTGCAGACCATTATTACCCATTCTATGGAAGGCGCTAAGGGACGTTTTGACGCATTTATGTCCTCTATGCAGTCCAGCTACGACGTAGTTTCTTCCAACCGCAATGAGCTGGCAGGCGGAATCGCTGCTCCGGCCGAAGAAGAGCAGCAGCCGGAAGGCGTGCAGAACTAAGCCCTCTTACGTATGTTCTAAGAGAGCGTCAATTGCAGCAGCGCCATAGTAATCATGGAAGCAGTTCCATGCAGAATTTTCCACAGTACATAATGCCGGATGGATAGTCCGGCATTTTTTTTCGTGCAAAGGACGCTTTTGGTCTGGAAAATACCGGAAATCCCGCCAAACGCTGCAGAAGCAGTGATAAGCAGCAGGGCCGGAAGGCCGGTCATGTCATGGGCAATGGTCTGGATTCCTGTGGTAATTTCCAAAGTTCCCAAAAGTCCGCACCGGACGGCTGGGCTTAAAAAGGAAAGTTTTGCCGTATAAAGGGACAGAATGGAAAACAACATAATGTATCCGCCAATTTTGACCATAGTCTCTGCACAGGATAAAAAGGCATCGTCCAGAGAAAAAGAAAGAACATCCGGCGAAGCTTCCCATTCTTTGGGACAGTCCGGCAAAAATTTCTCCTCGTTTCTCCGGTAAATACGGTCTGCAAGAGCAGCGATGGGCAGGATAGGCAGATACAAGGAAACCAGAATCTGCCAGGATGGGACGTTGCCAGGCAGTCCCAAAACAGAGCCGAGCTGGTTCATTACATAACCCAGAAGAAACATGGGGCTTGGATGGTTGCTGATGGCGAAAAGGAAACGGGCTTCTGCCTTTCCAATCCATCCTTTTTCCAAAAAGTCCCTGCAGGTTTTGGCCCCCATGGGATAGCCGCACAAAAGACCGGAAAAAAGAACGTAGCCACCCTGATCAGACAGATGGAGAATATGGGTAAAAAGAGGCCGGAAGGGTTTCATAAAAAGGGGAACCGCCCCAAGGCCTGCGACTGCCTGGGAACAAAGCATAAACGGCATAAGGGTTGGAAGCACCACCATTCCCCACAGCACGAGACCGTTTTTTGCTCCGGTAAATGCCCAGTCCGGCTTTGCCAGAAGAAGAACCAGCATCAGGATCGGGATTGATTTTTTCATAGACACCTGAATACAATGGGTTTATACACATATATGAAAGAATGAGGCTGGGATATGCTGGTTTTGATTCTGATCCTTATGCTGGCGGCATTTCAGGTAACGCTGTCTGATTATCTGGTCAATAATCCGGATTATTACCAACTGGATGGATCTACCTGGGAGACTGATAAATTCCGTCAGATGGCGTTAGGCGAGGCTGTGATCCAACAGACGTCTTTGGATCCGGAAACCATTGCGGCTCTGATGGTAGAATACGATTATGATTTGACAGACATAACGGAGATTTTTCCCAAAAGCGGGCCTATCCGGAACCGGAAGCCTGCTGCTTTTCAAAAGCTGGTAAATGCCTACGAAACCGTGTTGTCGGATTTGAAATTTTTTCCGATTCCGCAATCTGGAAGCCAGGAGGAAGGAGAAGTCTGCTATGAAGATGGATGGCTGGAACCAAGAAGCTATGGAGGAGACCGAGGTCACGAGGGCTGCGACATTATGGGGACCAGGCAGCCGTCCGGCTTTTATCCCGTTGTCAGCATAAGCGACGGCGTTATAGAAAAATGCGGATGGCTGGAACAGGGAGGATGGCGGCTTGGTATCCGGACGCCACACGGCCTTTACGTATATTATGCCCACCTTTACGGATATGCCAGGGAATGGAAGGAGGGCGACCAGATTTCGGCTGGTACGCTTCTGGGATTTATGGGAGATACCGGATATTCCAAGATAGAAGGAACCACTGGGAATTTTCCCGTTCACCTTCATGTGGGGCTGTATTTGCAAACCGATAACTACGAGGAACTGTCTGTTAATCCGTACTGGATTCTCCGGTATCTGGAACAGTACCGTTTGAAGTACACCTAAGAAACCGGACAATGTTTTGGGAAAACTATGCATATTGCGCATATCATTTTCAAATGGGATATGGTAGAATAAATACCTGTGACAAGTAAACCCTATATGCAAAAGAGGTACTATGGAAAAACAATTTCAGCTGCCCGAAGAATATCTGCAGCACATGAAATCTCTTCTGGGAGAGGAAGAGTATCTGAACTACATAAAAAGTTTTGACAGCAAACGTTATCAGGGCCTTCGGGCAAACGGCATTAAAATTGCTCCGGAGGATTTAAAAGAGCTGGCTCCCTGGGAACTGGAAAAAATCCCGTGGATACCTAATGGATTTTATTATGGAGACGAGGTAAAGCCGGCAAAAGATCCCTATTATTATGCCGGCCTCTATTACCTTCAGGAGCCAAGCGCCATGACGCCTGCGTCGACGCTTCCGATCTGCCCTGGAGACCGAGTATTGGATTTATGCGCAGCGCCAGGAGGAAAGAGTACAGAGCTTGGAGCAAAATTAAAAGGACAGGGAATTTTGATTTCCAATGACATCAGCAATTCCAGAGCAAAGGCCTTACTGAAAAACCTGGAACTGGCTGGAATCTCAAATTTCTGCGTAACCAGTGAAACTCCGGAAAAATTGTCCCAGTGCTTTCCGGAATTTTTTGATAAAATCCTGGTAGACGCCCCTTGTTCCGGAGAAGGAATGTTCCGGAAAGAACACGATATGGTAAAAGACTGGATGGAAAAAGGTCCCAGCCACTATGCCAAGATTCAGAAGCAAATCGTAAAGGAAGCTGTAAAAATGTTAAAGCCAGGCGGATACCTGATGTATTCCACCTGTACGTTTTCCATGGATGAAGATGAGGGGATTATCAAATACATTATGGAAGAATTTCCAGATATGGGACTTTTGTCCCTTCCAAAGTTTGAAGGAGCCAGCGGAGGAATCGGGCTTACCGGATGTCTCCGGCTGTTCCCCCATAAGCTGAAAGGAGAGGGACATTTCATTGCGCTGATGCATAAACAGCAGCCAATGACAACATCCAGTCTTCTGGAAGAATATTATGCGGCGAAAAAGTCTCATTTCAGCCAGCAGTCCGATGCTCCGGCTCTTCCAAAGCCAAAAGCAAACTTCCCCCAGGTCATGGAGTTTTTGTCTCACTGTACGCCAGCGTCAAAAGAACAGGGCGCCGGCGCGTGGGATGCTTCCAGACTTTTAGAAAAAAACGGTATGGTCTATTACCTTCCGGACGGATTTTTAAAAGATACGGGACTGCGCTTTCTGCGAACCGGACTGCTTCTGGGCGAGTTGAAGAAAGACCGGTTTGAACCGTCCCAGGCCTTTGCCATGGCTTTAAAATGGGGACAGTATGCAAACGAAATTTCCTTTTCCAGACAGGATGAACGGGTTATCCGGTACTTAAAAGGAGAGACCATTTCCCTGACTCAGGAAGAAGGAGAAGCCCTAACGTCCGGCTGGTGTCTGGTCTGCGTCGACCAGTTTCCTCTGGGCTGGGCCAAAGCATCAGGCCAAAGCCTGAAAAACAAATACTATGCCGGATGGCGGTGGATGTAATGGGAAAAGAACGAAAAGAGACTATGCGCCTGGATAAATTTTTAGGAGAAATGGGAAAGGGAACCCGCAGCCAGATAAAGGAAATGGTTCGGAAAGGCCGGATTATGGTCAATGGCATGGCTGAAAAAAAGCCGGAACGAAAAATCAATCCGGAAACCGATGAAATTACCCTGGACGGCTGCAAAGTTGCATATCAGGCTTTTGAATACTATATGCTGTACAAACCTCAGGGTGTGGTTTCTGCCACAGAAGACAGCCGTTACCAGACGGTAACCAGCCTGATTGACAACGCGGTCCGGAAGGATTTATTCCCAGTGGGCCGCTTAGACATTGATACGGAAGGACTTCTTCTCATTACCAATGACGGGGATCTGGCTCACCGCCTTCTTTCCCCCAGGCATCATGTGGACAAAACCTATTACGCCCATATAACAGGAAGTCTGCCGGCCGATGCCGTCAGGCGTTTCCAGGATGGCATTGTGTTAGAAGACGGTACAACTTGTATGCCGGCCAGACTAAAACTCCTTTTTGACCAGCCAGAGGATGGAAAAACAGCTGTAACCCTTACGATCCAGGAAGGCAAATTTCACCAGGTAAAACGAATGTTTGAGGCTGTTGGCTGTCAGGTGGTATACTTAAAGCGCCTTTCCATGGGGCCGCTTGTACTGGATAAAAGACTGCAGCCAGGAGCATACCGGCCGCTTACAGACGAAGAGGTTTCATTACTGAAAAACAGGGGAGATTGCATTGAAGAAACAGATAAAAGCAGCGATTTTTGATTTAGACGGAACCTTAGTGGATTCCATGTGGATGTGGCACGCCATTGACGTCGAATATCTGGCACGCTATGGGTACGAGTGCCCTGAAAATCTTCATCGGGTTATTGAAGGCATGAGTTTTTCGGAGACGGCGGTTTATTTTAAAGAACAGTTTTCCATTCCGGAATCTTTAGAAGAGATCAAAGCGGACTGGATTGCCATGGCGATTGATAAATATTCCAATGAAGTACCGCTGAAAACAGGGGCAGCAGAATTTTTAAAAGCGCTAAAAGCCCATCATATTAAAACAGGGATTGCCACCAGCAACGGAAGAGAGCTGGCAGATGCCGTATTAAACGCCTTAGGGATTGCCGGATATTTTGATACCGTTACTGTAGGGTGCGAGGTGGCGGCCGGCAAACCGGCTCCGGATATTTATCTGGAAACGGCAAGGCGGCTGCAGGTCAATCCGGAAGAATGCGTGGTGTTTGAGGACATCCCTGCCGGAATCCTGGCCGGAAAACGGGCTGGTATGACGGTTTTTGCAGTGGAAGATGAGTTTTCTAAAGAGTTAAGAGCAGAAAAAGAATCGTTGGCAGACTATTTTATTGAAGACTTTTTACAATTGAGGTGTGTGCATGATACATGATTTTTTGCCCATCAGTCGGGCAGACATGGAAAAAAGAGGCTGGGATCAGTGTGACTTTGTCTATATAACCGGAGACGCCTATGTGGATCATCCGTCTTTTGGTACTGCGATTATCAGCCGTTTGCTGGAATCAAGGGGGTACAAGGTAGGAATTATTTCCCAGCCGGATTGGAAAGAGGATGGAAGCATTGCCATTTTAGGAGAACCCAGGCTGGGATTTCTGGTTTCTTCCGGAAATATGGATTCTATGGTCAATCACTACAGCGTGTCGAAAAAGAGGAGAAAGACCGACGCCTATACACCAGGAGGAGTCATGGGCCGCCGTCCGGACTATGCGGCAGTGGTATATTCCAATCTGATCCGGAGAACCTTTCCAAAAGCGCCGATTATTATTGGCGGGATTGAGGGAAGTCTCCGCCGTCTGGCTCATTACGATTACTGGTCCAATAAGCTGAAGCATTCCATTCTGGTAGATTCCCAGGCGGACCTGATTTCTTACGGAATGGGAGAACATTCCATTGTAGAGATTGCGGATGCCCTGGACTCCGGACTGGACATTAAAAACATTACGTTTATTAATGGAACCGTCTATAAGACCAGTTCCTTAGAATCGGTTTACGACGCCCAGATCCTGCCTTCTTTTGACCAAATGAAAGCAGACAAAAACGTGTATGCAGAAAGCTTTTATACCCAGTATCTAAACACGGATGCTGTTACGGGAAAACGGCTGGTAGAACCGTATCGGGACAACCTGTTTGTGGTACAGAATCCTCCGGCAAAACCTCTGACAATGGAAGAAATGGATGACGTTTACGGGCTTCCCTATATGAGAGCCAGCCATCCTTCCTATGAAAAAGACGGAGGCGTTCCGGCTTTTTCTGAGATTAAATTCAGCTTAATCAGCAATCGCGGCTGTTTTGGTTCCTGCAGCTTCTGCGCCCTGACCTTCCATCAGGGAAGAGTGATCCAGGCCAGAAGCCACGAGTCTCTGGTAGAAGAGGCCACCCTTCTGACAAAAGAAAAAGATTTTAAGGGGTATATCCACGACGTAGGCGGTCCGACTGCCAATTTCCGCTATCCGGCCTGCGAAAAACAGCTGACCCATGGAGCCTGCAAAAACCGGCAGTGTTTATTCCCGACTCCATGTAAAAATCTAAAAGCAGACCACACGGATTACATCCAGCTTTTAAGAAAGCTGAGAGAGATTCCGAACGTAAAGAAGGTCTTTATCCGATCCGGTATCCGGTTCGACTATCTGTTAGCTGATTCCAGCAAACAGTTTTTAAAGGAATTATGCCAGTATCACGTCAGCGGCCAGTTAAAGGTTGCGCCGGAGCACGTATCAGACGCAGTGCTGACCCGTATGGGAAAACCAGAAAACAAAGTTTACCGCCAGTTCTGCGATGAGTATAAGAAAATGAATGAAAAACTGGGATTAAAGCAGTATCTGGTTCCGTACCTGATGTCCTCCCATCCTGGTTCTACCTTAAAAGAGGCCGTAGAGCTGGCAGAGTATTTAAGAGATCTGGGATATATGCCGGAGCAGGTTCAGGATTTTTACCCAACCCCGTCCACGATTTCAACCTGTATGTATTACACCGGCCTGGATCCCAGAACCATGAAGCCGGTCTATGTACCGACCAATCCACATGAAAAGGCTATGCAGAGAGCTCTGATCCAGTACCGCCGTCCAGAAAACCGCCCTCTGGTAGAAGAAGCTCTCCGTCTGGCTGGAAGAACGGATTTGATCGGCTATGGTCCCAAATGCCTGATTCGTCCGGAAAAGGGCGGTCATAGCGGGAAGGACAGGGAAAAGACGGTCCAAGACTCCAGAAAGGGAGGAGCAAAAAACCGGCAGAAACCGAAAAAAACCATCCGGAATGTGCATAAAAAAGCGGCAAAAAAATAGAGTTGGAGGGATAAAGGGATGAAGAATACCCGCAGGCTTCAGATTGCAGTGGTTACCGGCGCGTCTTCCGGTATGGGAAGGGAAACTGTGATTCAGCTGGCAGACCGGTTTGCCTGCCTGGACGAAATCTGGGTTCTGGCAAGAAGAAAAGACCGGTTAATCCAGTTGGAACGCCAGGTTCCGGTTCGTCTGCGAATCTTTGAGACAGATATTACCAGGGAAGAAGATTTCAACCGGTTTGAGAATGTGCTTCAGAAAGAATCCCCTCACATCCGGTTCCTGGTCAATGCAGCCGGATATGGGAAGACCGGACGGGCCGGACAGATAGACTGGAACATGGAACGGGGAATGGTAGACTTAAACTGCAGGGCGCTCCTTGCTATGACCCAGATCTGCCTCCCTTATCTGGTCAGGGGCGGGCGAATCATCGAGTATGCGTCTGCCGCCGCTTTTCTGCCTCAGCCTGGATTTGCCGTATATGCAGCATCCAAAGCCTTTGTATTAAGCTATAGCAGGGCCTTAAACAGGGAATTAAAAGCCCGTCAGATTACGGTAACAGCCGTCTGCCCAGGGCCGGTTCAGACGGAATTTTTCCAGGTAATGGAAGAGGGCGGACAGGCCGGCTCTTATCCCATTTATAAACGGCTTGTAATGGCAAAGCCGGAAAAGGTGGTAAAAAAAGCCATTGAAGACAGCGTTTTAGGAAACAGTATTTCTGTCTATGGAATTGCCATGAAAGGGGTTTGCCTGCTGTGTAAAATCCTTCCTCAGGAATGGATCTTATCTTTTATGGAAGGCAGAAAGAAAGGAGAATGACAGATGAAACGAATTCAGAAAGGCACTTACGGTTATCGGGAATACCGGAGAAAAGCACAGATTATCGAGCTTATTATCGGCGCGGTTATGATTCTCGGACAGCTTCTTGCCAGAAATTTCACAGATAATCAGGCGGCCAAAAACATTCTTACGGTTATGGCGATTCTGACCGTCCTTCCGGTAGCCAATGTGGCGTCTCCATTTCTGGCTTCATTCCGCTGCCGGACGCCCAAAAAAGAATTTTACCAGGCAGTTCATCCATATGAAGAAAAAAGCGTGATTCTTTATGATTTGATTGTAACGTCAAAAGAGCAGATTCTTCCGCTGGACGCGGTATCGGTGCATCCAACCGGAGTATGCGCCTACTGTTCCAATCCCAAAATCGATGTGGCAAAGGCAGAGAAATTTTTAAACGATATGTTTACCGGTCACCGTTTAGACGGCAATGTCCGGATTGTGAAGGAAGAAGGAGCGTTTGAACGCCGGTTAAAGGGCTTAAAGCCCGCCTCTTCTTATGAAGATGACGGAAGCGTCAGTTATGCAGCAGAGCTGCTGAAAAATTTATCCATGTAGGAGGTTTTTATGCGTCAGTTATCCGTAGGCCCCAATGAGGCAGGACAGCGTCTGGACAAGCTTTTAGCCAAATATCTGGGCCAGGCGCCAAAAAGCTTTCTCTATAAAATGATGCGGAAAAAAAATATTGTTCTCAACGGAAAAAAATGTGAAGGTTCGGAACGGTTAAAAGAGGGCGATGAAATCTGGCTGTTTTTGTCAGATGAAACCATTGAAAATTTTTCCTCTCCCTCCAGACTGCAGGAACCTTCTTTCAAGGAACAAAAAAAGAAGGGAAGCGAGCCGCCTCTTTCCATTATCTATGAAGATTCCCACATTCTCCTCATTAATAAACCTTCCGGTATGCTGTCCCAAAAAGCAAAAGAAACCGACGTATCTTTAGTAGATCGGATCCTTTCTTATCTGCTGGAATCAGGACAGCTGACCAGGGAACAGCTCCGTACCTTCCGGCCATCGGTGTGCAACCGGCTGGATCGGAATACCAGCGGATTGATTGCAGCTGGAAAATCCCTTGCAGGACTTCAGATTTTATCCGAAGCCTTTCGGGATCGGAGCCTGCATAAATACTATCAGTGTATTGTAGCCGGACAGGTAACAAAGGCGCAGAAAATCGAAGGCTTTCTGAAAAAAGATTCGAAGACCAACCTGGTTTCGATTACCAGAAACCAGGTGCCGGACAGCCAGCCTATCGCTACCGAATACCTCCCGCTCTGGAGCAGCAGCGATTATACCTGTCTGCGGGTAACCCTTCTGACCGGCCGTACCCATCAGATCCGCGCCCATCTGGCTTCTATCGGCCACCCTATTGTAGGAGATGGAAAATACGGCAGCCGGTCAGTCAATGAAACTGCCAGAAAAACTTACGGCATTACTTCCCAGATGCTCCATTCCTGGCAGCTTGTGATGCCAAAAGAGATGCCTCAGCCCCTTTCCTATCTTTCCGGCAGGACTTTTACTGCAGAACTGCCTCCGGAATTTTTCCGGATGCAACCTCGTTGACTTTTCTGCTGGCCGCGAGTACAATAGACAGGGAAATAAAAATAGAGAAGGGAACATGGAAGATGGATAACCGTTTTTTAAAACAGGCTATGATCCTCTGCTTGTCTGCAGCGCTGACTGTTTCCAGCAGTTTTCCTGCATTGGCAGCGATCAACAATACCCATAACAATCCAGACGTTTACGTAAGCGGAACCCTGATTAACGGAGTAAATACGGCGGGTCAGACTCCCCAGGAGGCCAGAACCGCAATCGAATCTGCCTATGGCAGCGAAAAAAACCTTACCCTGGTAGGAAAAGACGGAAAAGAAGAAGTACTTTCCGGTTCCGAACTAGGCCTGACGGCTGTGGTAACAGGAGATCTTTCTGCCATTTTGACGCAGCAGAATGAAAATGGCCGGATTTCTGGTCCGGCAGTTGACAACAAGTTTGAACTTCCCATGGAAGTTACGTACAGGGAAGAAGCGCTGGCTGCAAAGCTGGCTTCCCTGTCCCTGGTTGTGGGAGAAGACGTGATAAAGACAGAAAACGCCCATATTGCAAAAACCTCGGATGGTACTGGATTTACGATTGTTCCGGAAGTAACCGGAACGGATCTGAATATGGAAAAGCTGACTCAGACTGTGCGCCAGGCCTTATCTTCCGGCCAGTCTGTAATCAATCTCGGAGACGCTGGCTGTTATAATGAAGTAACGGTTCACGCATCCGACGAGTCTCTGGTTTCTCTGCTTGCAGCAATGAACCAGTGCGGCAGCATGACCATTACCTACCGGTTTGGAGAAGCCGCGGAAGTCCTGTCCGGCGAAACCATTTCTTCCTGGATAACCGGAACAGACGGCACAACCGTAACCGTAGATCCGGCACAGGCCGCCGCTTATGTGAAATCTCTGGCTGATAAGTATGATACAGCAGGAAAGCCTCACGCCTTCCGTACCGCTTCTGGGCAGGATGTAACCATTACCGGCCCTTACGGCTGGAAAATCGACCAGGCTGCAGAAACCCAGAGCCTAATCGCAGCTATCCAGACCTGTCAGAGTTCAGAGCGGGAACCTGTATATGCCCAGACGGCTGCCAGCCGCACCGGCAATGATTACGGCATGACGTATGTAGAAGTAGACCTGGGAAACCAGCATTTGTATTTAGTTGAAAATGGGAAGTGTATCTTAGATACGCCTTTTGTGTCCGGCAACGTATCCAAAGGATGGACAACGCCACCTGGTATTTTCGGACTTTATTATAAACAGAAGGATAAAGTGTTACGAGGAGAAGATTATGAAACTCCGGTAAAATACTGGATGCCGTTTAACGGCGGAATCGGACTCCATGACGCAGATTGGCGGGGCAGTTTTGGAGGAACCATTTATAAGACCAACGGTTCTCATGGCTGCATCAACCTTCCGCCTGCAAAAGCAGCGATTGTTTACGATCACGTATACAAAAATATGCCGATCATCTGCCATAATTAGTTAACACAACATTATAATCGGAGGAAGTTACAATGGGAAAAATTATTTTAACCGGCGACAGACCCACCGGCCGTCTTCATGTGGGACATTATGTAGGATCCTTGAAGAGAAGGGTAGAACTGCAAAACTCAGGAGAATATGATAAGATTTTCATTATGATTGCAGACGCCCAGGCTCTTACAGACAATGCAGACAATCCGGAAAAAGTCCGCCAGAATATTATTGAGGTTGCCCTGGATTACTTATCCTGCGGCCTGAATCCGGAAAAGTCTACCTTATTTATCCAGTCTCAGATTCCGGAGCTGTGCGAGCTGTCCTTTTACTATATGAACCTGGTTACCGTATCCCGTCTTCAGAGAAACCCAACGGTAAAATCTGAAATTCAGATGCGTAATTTCGAGGCCAGCATTCCAGTTGGATTCTTTACCTATCCAATCAGCCAGGCCGCAGATATTACTGCATTCCAGGCAACTACCGTACCGGTCGGCGAAGATCAGATGCCAATGCTGGAGCAGACCAGGGAAATTGTCCACAAATTTAATACCGTATATGGCGATACTCTGACCATGCCGGATATTCTGCTTCCGGACAATAAGGCCTGCCTGCGTCTTCCTGGCACAGACGGAAAGGCCAAGATGAGCAAATCCCTCGGGAACTGCATCTACTTATCTGATACAGAGGCCGAAGTAAAGAAGAAGATTATGTCTATGTTTACAGATCCGAACCACCTGCGCGTGGAAGATCCAGGACAGGTAGAAGGCAATCCGGTATTTATTTATCTGGATGCATTCTGCAGAGACGAACATTTCGCAAAATATCTGCCGGATTACCAGAATCTGGACGAGCTAAAAGCCCATTACACCAGAGGCGGCCTGGGCGATGTGAAAGTGAAAAAGTTCTTAAATGCCGTATTACAGGAGGAGTTAGAGCCAATCCGTCAGAGAAGAAAAGAGTGGGAAAAGCGGATTCCAGAGGTTTACCAGATCTTAGAAGAAGGAAGCAAAAAGGCAGAAGCGGTTGCAGCAGAGACCTTAGCTGCTGTAAAGCGTTCCATGAAGATTAATTATTTTGAAGATCAGGAACTGATTGCAGAACAGGCAAAACGGTTCGCAGAATAACCACACAAATACCGGATTCTTAAAAATGGAATCCGGTATTTTTTTGAAACTTTATCCCTGTACCTGTCGTCTAATAGATAGAAAACAAAAAGGAGGATACAATGACCGAAAGAGCGGATGAAAAAATCCAGCAGGTTCTTTTGGAATGCTATGAGAAGTATTACCGGCTGGCTTACAGCTATATGGGCAATCAGGAGGATGCGCTGGACGTGGTTCAGGAAAGCGCCTATAAAGCTATTCGGGATTCTAAAAAAGTGGAGAATGAGAACTATATTTCCACATGGATTTATCGAATTGTGGTAAATACCGCCATAGATATGCTGAGAAAAAGGAAAAAAGAGGGGATTAATACCCAAATTGAAGACTATGAAATGCCAGTAGAGGATACGTATTCCGACCCCGATCTGGCAGTTGCGTTAAATCGCTTAAAAGCTGAGGAACGGCTGGTAATTACGCTTAGATATTTTGAAGAACTAAGTCTGGAAGAAATTTCCGATATTGCTGGAGAGCCTTTAAGCACCATAAAATCCCGACTTTACCGAGCGTTAAAAAAGCTTCGGGTAGATTTGGAAGAAGGCACATCTGCAAGAGTTTAGAAAGGAGAGACAGGATGAATCAGGATACTATCCGAAATTTAAAACGCCAGTATGACCAGATTCCGGTTCCGCCGGAAGCAAAAGAGCGGATTCTTTTGGGAATCCAGCAGGCAAAAGAAGAGAACGAAGAAGAAATACTTACCCAGAAGCCCCAGAACGTGACACCACTCAGACAGACAAAGAAAGGACTTGTAAGGATTATGATAAAAAGAACCGCCGCTACTGCAGCCGCAGCTGTCGCAGCCGTTACCATTTTAGTAAATGTGAGCCCCTCTGTAGCCATGGCCATGGGAAAACTTCCGATTATCGGGCCGATTGCCCAGATCGTAACGTTCCGGACCTATGAATCCAGCGAAGGAGGCTTTGAAGCGGAAATTAAAGTTCCGGAAATTATTACAGAACAAGGGTCAGAGACTGCCAATAAAGCCATTGAGGAATATGCAGATGAATTAATTGCCCAGTATGAAGCAGACTTAAAGGCCTCTGAGGGAGAAGGCTTCCAGTCTGTTACCTCAACCTGGGACGTTCCTTTTGAAAGTGAACAGCTGCTTAGTATCCGGATTTATACCGAACTGGCAATGGCCAGTACCGAACAGCGGATTAAAATTTTTAACATTGACAAAACCACCGGCAATATCGTTACCTTATCGGATCTGTTGAAGGGAGATCAGGAAAAGCTGGCGGCCATTGGAGAAAATATTGTTGCCCAAATGCGGGAACAGATGGCGGCCGATGACAGTAAATCCTACTTCCTGGACACGGATTTAGAAGACAGTAACTTTAAAGGCCTTACAGGAGAGGAAGATTTTTATTTCAATCAGGACGGAAGACTGGTAATTTCCTTTGACGAGTACGAAGTGGCGCCTGGCTATATGGGAGCCGTTGAATTTACCATTCCCCTGGATGTAACGGGAGAATTTTAAACCTAATCAAGCTTCCCAGCTCAAACCGATTGGGCTTTCGGCGAAGTGCTTATTGCGGCACTTCGCTATTTTTTTGCCAGCATTTCCAGATTGACAAATCTCTTTGCCTGTTTTATAATTATACTGTACTACATAAGTATAACAGTAATGAGGTGGAGTCATGAGATTTCAGGACAACGTTCCGATTTATGTACAGATAGCAGACGAGATTAAGCAGGAAATCATCAGCGGTAAGCTGGGCGCTTTGGATAAACTGTCCTCTATTCGGGAGTATTCTTCCAGATACCAGGTAACTGCCCTTACCATTCAGCGGGCAGTCGCCCTTTTAGAATCTGAGGGGATTATTACGGCCAGAAAAGGAGTCGGAAGCTTTGTAAATCCAGATGCGCCGGCCCGTTTGCGTGATGGAATGGTAGCAGAAGAAGTACAAGAATTTCTCCGCCGCATGAAAAAAATGGGATTTAACGAAGAACAAATTCTGCAGCAGGTAAAGGAGGGACTGTCCCATGAGTGAAACTGCAATCTGCATTGAACAGCTCAGCAAACGTTACTTGAATACGCCTGTTTTTTCCGGCCTGTCTGCCCAGTTTCCGTCTGGAAGGATCATTGGGCTTCTGGGAGAAAACGGAATCGGAAAAACCACCTTGTTAAAGGTTATGGCAGGGCTTATAAAACCGGATAACGGACGGGTAATGGTTCCGGAAAGCTCCAAAAGCAAAGTCTTATCCGGAAGTTCTCTGTCACAGTCGGTTTCCTGGTTATTTTCTCCCCAGGATTTTTACCCATTTTTTCGGGTAAAAGACAGTATTCAATACTATACAGATTTTTATCCGGATTTTGACAAAGAAAACTGTATCCGGCTGATGGACGACTGGAATATGCCCTTAGAACGGAAGATTCGCCATTTGTCCAGAGGAGAAGCAGAGCGGGTATGTCTGTTTTTAGCCCTCTGCCGAAAAGTTCCCCTTTATTTCATGGATGAACCGGCCGCCGGTTTTGATGTGAAATTAAAACGGGATCTGGTGCGGATTCTGCTGTCTGAGCTGGAAGAAGGAGCTACCGTCATTCTGGCCACCCATCTTTTGCGGGATTTTGGAGACTTGTTTGATACTCTGGCTGTTATGACTAAAAACGGAATCTGTATGACAGATGCCGACGCCATCCGTGAGAAGGGGCTGTCGGTCGAGGACTATTATCTGGAGGTGATTGCATGAATACAAGAATTTCTGTCAGAACGGCTACGATAAAATGGGAACTTCGGAAACGTCTGGAAATCTGCTGGCGTCCGTTTCTGCTTATGACTGCCATACTGGCAGTTCACGCCTGTATGACAATACCGGAAGCGATACAGCCGGTTTTTCTTACCCTTCCATCGATTATTTTCGTTATGGTAGGCTGGTATTTCTTTTTCGTATACCCGATTACCTCTCTGCTCAGTAATTTCCGCGAACCCTATGGGGACTTAGAAAAAGCTGTGCCAAGGCCTTTCCTCCAGACGCTGGTTATCCGGATGCTGCTGACCCTGCCTATCTGCTTTTTTGCGCTTGCGGCTATCAATCTGGAAAATCTGGCGCTGCGCCGGTTTGGAACAGAAGCGGCAGTTTATTCATTTGGCGAGATGCTGTCAAAAGTCTGGAGAGTGGGCATTATTTTTCCTGTAACCGCAGTGTTTACCTGGCTGTTGTCACAGATCTGGTTTCCGAAAAAACTCTGGGTAGAACTTTCTGCAATTATGCTCTTTTTGATTTTGATGCTGTTCCATGACCTGTGTTTTACCATGGTACTCCGTACTCAGAACCTATGGTTAAACGCTGCAATGGAGTTTGGATATGCCGGATTGTTTTTATTAGGAGCGTGGAACTGTTATGAACGATAACCGGATGATAATTTCCAGACGGATCCGCCAGTATCTGGGGCTGTTTTTTGCCCTGGCTGCATACTATCTCATCCATGAAGGGGCGCATATGTGCTATGCGCTCTTTTTAGGAGTCTTTCAAAAACTGCGCTTTCTGGGGCTGGGAATCCAGGTAGACGTCTGCCAGGAAGCCATGAGTAGTGTCCAGCTGGGGATTTTTTGTCTGGCGGGGCCGGCGGCTTCCCTGACAGCAGGCTTTCTTCTTGCCTTGTTCTCTAAAAGCATCTGCAGGACAAAATCCAGACTGTTCAAAACCAGTATGTACTACACGACCTTAACCATGCTGCTGTTAGATCCCTTATATTTAAGCATTCTGTATCCGCTCTTTGGCGGCGGAGACATGAATGGAATAAGATTTCTGATTCCGGAGCTTTCTGCAAGGCTGATAGCCGGCTGCTTGTTCCTTGTAAATAGTTATTTGTTCTGGAAAACGATCATTCCCCAGTATCAGAAGGCCCTGAAAGGCTGGTAAGGCCTCTCGAAATATGATATACTAGCCCCATAGAGAAAAACACCAATGAAAGGACACACACATGGGAACCTGGAACAGCAGAGGCCTTCGCGGCTCTACATTAGAAGACTTGATTAACCGTACCAACGATAGTTACCGAGAGAAGAAACTGGCGCTGATCCAGAAAGTCCCCACACCCATTACCCCGATTTCCATTGATAAGCAAAGCCGTCACATTACCCTGGCATATTTTGAGCAGAAGAGCACGGTAGACTATATCGGGGCGGTTCAGGGGATTCCGGTGTGCTTTGACGCAAAAGAATGCGCCGTAAAAACCTTTCCTCTTCAGAATATCCACCCTCATCAGATTGCTTTTATGAAAGAATTTGAAGAACAGGGCGGGATTTCTTTTATTATCCTGTCTTTTACCTCCTTAAATGAGACCTATTACCTCCCCTTTCGGGATATCTGCCGGTTCTGGAGACGGATGGAAGAAGGGGGCCGCAAAAGCTTTACCTATGAGGAAGTAGATAAGGACTGGCAGATTCGCTCTTATCGGGATATGTTCGTCCATTACTTAGAGCAGATACAAATGGATTTAGAAAGAAGAGATTGACAGATAAAAGAACCTCTTTTATAATAAAACCAATTGCATTATCAAAGTATCACTTTACTGTAAAAAAGCGAAGGAGGCGGCTTTTATGGGAAACAGGCTTTTACATACTCCGGAAGGCGTCAGAGACAGTTACAGTACGGAATGCAGCCGCAAACTGGCTCTGGAGCAGAAAATTTTAAAGGTTTTATACCTATATGGTTATGAACACATAGAAACCCCAAGTTTTGAATACTTTGATCTGTTTAATAAAGACAGAGGCAGCGTCAGCGATCGGGAAATGTTTAAATTTTTTGATCGGGACAACCAGACTCTGGTGCTGAAACCGGATATGACTCCGGCAGTTGCCCGATGCGTTGCCAAATACTATATGGAAGAGCAGAACCCTCTGCGGCTGTGTTATCTGGAACGCACCTTTAAAAACAACACCAGCTATCAGGGGCGGTTAAAAGAAATGACCCAGACAGGGGCCGAGCTGATTGGAGACGACTCGGCGCAGGCAGACGCAGAACTTTTGACAATGCTCATAGAAGCATTAAAAAGCGCCGGACTTCAGGAATTCCAGATTGAATTAGGCCATGCAGAGTTCTACCGCGGAATGGCAGAAGAAACGGGAATGGATGAAGAAACCCAGGAACTCCTCAGGGAGTTTATTGAACATAAAAATTATTTCGGAGCAGAAGCTCTTCTTACTTCAAAAGGAATGGAGGAATCCTCCAAACAGGGATTTTTGCGGCTGCTGGAATTGTTCGGGCCGGCAGAACAGTTAAAGCAGGCCAGAACCCTTACCTCCAATCCCAGAGCTTTGGCAGCCATTGACCGGCTGCAGAAGATTCAGGAACTATTGGAAGATTACGGCCTGGAAGACTATATTTCTTATGATTTGGGTATGGTCAGCCGGTATCAATACTATACCGGAGTGATTTTTAAGGGATATACCTACGGCACAGGAGATTATATTGTAACCGGCGGGCGGTACGACCGCTTGCTGGAACAGTTCGGTAAAGACAGTCCGGCTGTTGGCTTTGCTGTCGAAGTGGATCGGGTGCTGTCCGCCTTGTCCAGGCAGCAGATTGACCTTCCGGTTTCCAGACCTTATGCCCTGATTCTCTTTGAAGCAGACGCCCAGACGGCGGCTATCCGTCTGGCAAAAGAATTGAGGAGCCAGTTAAAGCCGGTCATTACCAGTGTGAAACGGCCAGATTCCTCTATGGAAGAGTATAAGCGGATGGCCAGAGAAAGGAAAATTTCCAGGATTTTTTATTTAACCGGAACCGATGAATCTGCAGAACTTCTGACAATGGAGGATGGCCTATGAGATATTTAACCGTAGCGCTGGCCAAAGGACGGCTGGCAGACAAAGCGATGGATCTGTTTGAACGTGCCGGTATTTCCTGTGAGGAAATGAAAGATAAGTCATCCAGAAAATTGATTTTTACCAACGAAGAATTAAAAATCCGGTTTTTCCTGGCAAAAGCCAACGATGTCCCGACTTATGTAGAGTATGGGGCGGCCGATATTGGCATTGCAGGGAAGGATACCATTTTAGAAGAGGGCAGAAAGCTTTACGAAGTCATTGACTTAGGCATGGGCCGGTGCCGGATGTGCGTGTGCGGCCCTGAATCAGCCAGGGAAAGGCTAAAGCACCATGAACTGATTCGGGTTGCCACCAAGTACCCGAATATCGCCAAAGACTACTTTTACAACAAAAAGCATCAGACTGTGGAGATTATCAAACTGAACGGTTCTATTGAACTGGCTCCCATTGTAGGCCTGTCAGAGGTTATTGTAGACATTGTAGAAACTGGTTCTACGTTAAAAGAAAACGGTCTGGTCGTATTGGAAGAAGTATGTCCCCTTTCTGCCAGAATGGTGGTCAACCAGGTCAGCATGAAGCGGGAAAATGCTCGGATTACCAGCTTGATTCAAACATTTAAACAATTACTTCGGGAGGAATCCATATGAGAATCATAGGGTTAAACGAAACATCCAGAAAAAATATTTTAACCGATCTGTTAAAGCGGGATCCCAACCAGTACAGTTCCTATGCAGAGACTGTACAGGGGATTCTGGACGATGTAAAGGAACGCGGAGATGAAGCGGTATTTTCCTATACAAAGCAGTTTGACGGCGCCCAGATTACTGCTGAAACCGTACGGGTAACCAGAGAAGAGCAGGAGGCGGCCTTTGCCCAGATAGATCCAAAGCTTTTGGATGTAATGAAAAAGTCCATGAAAAACATCCTCGCATACCATGAAAAACAGCGGCGGCAAAGCTGGTTTGACAGCCAGCCGGACGGTACGATCCTGGGGCAGAAAATTACTGCGCTGGAAAGTGTTGGCGTCTATGTTCCAGGCGGCAAAGCGGCTTATCCGTCTTCGGTCCTGATGAATATTATTCCGGCAAAAGTAGCAGGAGTAGAGCGGATCGTGATGGTAACGCCTCCTGGAAAAGACGGAAATGTCAATCCGGTTACCCTGGCGGCCGCCTGTCTGGCCGGAGTTACGGAAGTTTATAAAGCAGGCGGCGCTCAGGCGATTGGCGCTCTGGCATTTGGCACCCAGTCGATTCCCAGAGTCAACAAAATTGTAGGGCCAGGCAATATTTTTGTGGCCCTGGCCAAAAAAGCAGTCTACGGCCATGTCAGCATTGACAGCATTGCAGGCCCCAGCGAGATTCTGGTTCTGGCAGATGACAGCGCAAATCCCAGGTTTGTCGCGGCGGATCTGCTTTCCCAGGCCGAACACGACGAGCTGGCCAGCGCGATTTTAGTTACTACCAGCATGGAACTGGCAAACAGCGTGGCAAACGAAGTGGATTGGTTTGTAAAACAGCTTTCCCGAAAAGACATTCTGGAAAAATCCCTGGATAATTACGGCTATATCCTGGTAGCAGACTCAATGGAGGATGCCATTGACACTGCCAATGAAATTGCTTCCGAACACCTGGAAATCGTGACCCGTAATCCTTTTGAAGTAATGACAAAGATTCGCAATGCCGGCGCGATTTTCATCGGCCCTTACAGCAGCGAACCTCTTGGAGATTATTTTGCAGGCCCCAACCACGTGCTCCCTACCAATGGCACCGCTAAGTTTTTCTCTCCTCTGGGAGTCGATGATTTTATTAAAAAATCCAGTATTATTTACTATTCCAGGGAAGCTTTAAAAGAAATCCACCAGGACATTGAGGCCTTTGCAGAAGCGGAACATCTGACCGCCCATGCCAACTCTATAAAAGTCCGGTTTGAAGATGTCAAAGACAATCCTAAAGACATCTAACCCAAAAGAAACCATAAGGAGACGGCTATGTCAAGATATGCAGAAATTACCCGCAACACCAAAGAAACCAGGATTCATCTGACCTTGGAACTGGATGGAACCGGAACCAGCCAGGTTCACACTGGCGTCGGCTTTCTGGATCATATGCTCACAGGCTTTGCCCGCCATGGTTTTTTCGATTTGACGGTAGAAGCAGAAGGCGATTTGGAAGTCGATACCCATCATACCATTGAAGACATTGGCATTGTTCTGGGAACTGCCATCCATCAGGCAGTCGGTTCAAAAGAAGGCATTGTCCGCTATGGGACTGCCATTCTTCCCATGGATGAGGCTCTGATCCTGTGTTCCCTGGATCTGTGCGGACGTCCCTATTTAGGCTGGGATTTGACCCTTGACCGAGAATTTGTAGGGGATTTGGAAACCGAAATGATAAAAGAGTTTTTCTATGCTGTTTCCTACAGCGCAGCCATGAACCTGCATATCCGTCAGATGGCCGGTTCTAATAATCATCACATTATCGAGGGGACCTTTAAAGCCTTTTCTAAGGCGCTTAGCCAGGCAGTCTCTACAGACAGCCGGATTACCGGTGTTCTCTCTACGAAAGGAAGTCTGTAATGCAGTTATATCCGGCAATTGATATCAAAAACGGGCAGTGCGTCCGGTTAAGCCAGGGGCTTTTCGACCAGGTAAACGTGTACGATAACCATCCAGAAGACGCCGCAGTCTGCTGGGAAGCGCAGGGGGCAACCTATCTCCATGTGGTAGATTTAGACGGCGCCCTGGCTGGACATCCGGTTAATTTGCAAGCTATCCGGAATATTCTCACAAACGTATCTGTTCCCATCGAAGTCGGCGGGGGGATCCGCACTATGAAAGATGCAGAAACGCTTTTAAATCTAGGGGTCCGTCGGGTCATCATTGGAACCAAAGCAGTGGAACGCCCCGAATTTGTAAAAGAATTAACCGAAGCCTTCGGCTCCGAGCAGGTCGTACTGGGAGTGGATGCAAAAGACGGGATGGTGGCCGTAGAGGGCTGGGAAAAAGTCAGTTCCCTGACTGCCTGTAACCTTTGTCTGCAGATGAAGGAGTATGGTATCCGCCATATCGTATATACGGATATTTCCAGAGATGGAATGCTGTCCGGCCCCAATGTGGAAGCCACCAGGCTTCTTACCAGCCAGACAGGGCTGGATGTCATTGCTTCAGGAGGAGTTTCTTCCATAGAGGATTTAGACGCCCTTTACCAGGCAGGGATTTGCGGGGCGATTATGGGAAAATCCCTGTACGAAAAGAAAATTAATTTGCGGGAAGCGGTTTTGCGCTTCCAATAGACAGGAGGGTTTATGGCAGATTATAAAAAACTGATTCCCAGCTTTGGCTGCAGAGAACGGCAGGCCATTATCAGGGATTACGGTCTGGATTATTTCAGCAACGATATTCTGACGTTGGCGTCCTATTACAGCGACAATGGCGCGGATGAGCTGCTTATCTCTGATTTATCAGAAACAGACGAGGATCACGAGGAAACCATCGGGCTGTTAAAAGAAGTGGCCAGAGCCATTGATACCCCCATTATTACAGGCGGCTGTGTAAAACGTCTGGAAGACGTCAAAAAATACCTGTATGCAGGGGCCAGCGCCATATATCTGGATGTATCGTCTCCCGAAAATGTAGATTTGATGAAAGAAGCTTCCGACCGCTTCGGAAGTGAAAAGATTCTCGCCTATCTTCCTGCGGTTTCGTATCTGGATTCCGTAGAAGAATACCTCCAGCTTGGCGCCTCCAAAATCATCGTAGACGTAGCAGGATTAAAAGAATCCGATCTCTTCCGTATCGGCGGCATAGAAGCGGATTTTCTGGTATTCTGCGATGACGATGTTCCAGGAACCATTACCTCTTATCTGAAGGTTCCGTCCGTACAGGGCGTCATTTTGACGGCTCCAGGAGAAAAAGAAGGCAACTGTATGCGGTTAAAACAGGAGTTAAAAGCCAGGGGGATTGTGGTAGATACCTTTGAAAGCTCGGTCTGCTGGGAAAAATTTCAATTAAATTCTGACGGCCTGATTCCAGTGGTCGTACAGGACTACCGGACCAGCCAAGTCCTGATGGTCGCTTATATGAACAAAGAAGCCTTTGAAAAGACCCTGACGACAGGACGGATGCATTATTACAGCCGCAGCCGGAAAACGCTGTGGTTAAAGGGAGAAACTTCCGGCCATTTCCAATATGTAAAGTCCTTAAAGCTGGACTGCGACAGCGACACCATTCTGGCGCTTGTAGCCCAAAAGGGAGCTGCCTGCCATACCGGCGCCAAATCCTGTTTCTTTACGACTCTGGCCGAAAAAGAGTACAGGTCTTCCAATCCATTAAAAGTTTTTGAAGACGTATATGGAGTGATCCAGGATCGGAAGGAGCATCCAAAAGAAGGTTCCTATACCAACTATCTGTTTGATAAGGGAATTGACAAAATTTTAAAGAAATTGGGAGAAGAGTGTACGGAAATTGTAATCGCGTCTAAAAATCCCAATCCCGAAGAAATTAAGTACGAGATTTCGGACTTTCTGTATCATTTAATGGTTCTGATGGTTCAGAAAAAAATTTCGTGGGAAGATATTACAAACGAACTTGCCAACCGGTAAGAAAGGAGTCTGCATGATGTCACCAGTAATTGAAAAATTTTTGCGCTATGTTTCTTATGATACCCAGTCCATGGACGAGCAGCCCCAGATTCCAAGTACGGAAAAACAAAGGGTGTTAGCCAATGCGCTGGCCGAAGAGCTCCGGAACATGGGAGCGGCTGACGTAACCGTCAGCCCCCAGTCTTATGTCTATGGAACCATTCCGGCAACCATTGAAAAAAAGGTTCCCGTTCTGGGTCTGATTGCCCATATGGACACTTCTCCAGATGCTTCTGGAAAAAATGTAAAGCCCCGTATTGTAGAACAGTATGACGGCGGCGATATTGTATTAAATGCAGAAAAACACATTCTGCTGTCTCCGTCGGATTATCCTGCTTTAAACCAGCATATCGGCCAGGATTTAATCGTAACGGATGGAACCACCCTGTTAGGAGCAGACGACAAAGCCGGCGTTGCAGAAATTATGGCAGCAGCCGAATACCTGCTTTCCAATCCCCAGATTCCTCATGGAACCATTAAAATCGGTTTTACTCCGGATGAAGAAGTGGGATGCGGGGCAGACGGCTTTGATGTCAAAGGCTTTGGAGCCGATGTAGCCTACACCATAGACGGCGGAACCCTGGGCGAACTGGAATATGAAAACTTTAACGCCGCTTCTGGAAAAGTATTCGTTCATGGCCGCGGTTCCCATCCTGGATCTGCAAAAAATGCCATGAAAAACGCCAGTCTGATGGCAATGGAATTCCATTCCCTTCTGCCAGCAGAGCAGAATCCTATGTACACAGAAGGATACGAAGGATTTTTCCATCTGGGAGAAATCAAAGGCGATATGGTAGAAGCACAGCTGGATTATATTATCAGAGACCATGACCGCCAGAAATTCGAGGAAAAGAAGGCGCTGTTTGCCGCTGCCGGCGAATTTTTAAACGCCAAGTACGGCCAGGGAACCGTAGAAGTCCAGGTAAAAGATTCTTACTACAACATGAAGGAACTAATCGAACCTCATATGTATCTGATCGATATTGCCAGAACGGCAATGGAACGTATGGGAGTTACCCCGCAAGTAGTTCCTATTCGTGGCGGTACAGACGGAGCGCGTTTGTCTTATATGGGACTTCCCTGCCCCAATCTTTGTACAGGAGGCGCAAACTATCATGGAATTCATGAATATGCCTGCGTCCAGTCTATGGAGAAAGTAGTAGAGATTTTAATTGAGATCGTAAAAATATTCGGAAACGAAACCCCTTAACTGCCGTTTGATTCTGAATTTTATACAAAGTTCTATTATTAAAAAAGCTTTTGCAGAAGAGATTGTCTTTTGCAAAAGCTTTTTCCTATCCGTATACAGGGTAATACGCCTTAATGAAAACTTTTAATGAATCAACGCCATTGCAGCGGGAATTCCGATTGCACAAATCAGAACCAGTTCCAGAACAACAAAAATGGATGCATATTTATAAACGTCTTTTGACTGTAACCATTCCTTGTTGCCATGAAGCATTGCTGCGTAAGGAGAAGCTGCCGGAGTAATGCCTGCGCTGGACAATACAAAGATAATCAGCAAGGCTACTAACGGAGCCGGATTCATTCCGGACGTTACGCAGAACGCTGCAATAACCGGCTGCAGCAGCATACCAATTACCAAACTGTTGCACAAATTGGTCAGAACCACTGTAATGAGCATCAGCATCAGACAGAAGGTAACGGAAGACATATTCTGGAATATAGGTCCTAAAATTGCATTCAGGAATGCAGAAATTCCAGTCGATTCATTCGTCAGTACATTGCCAAGCAAAATAGCAGAGGTACACAGGAAAAAGGTAGACCATGCAAAGTTTGCCATGACTTTTCCAAATGGAAGAACAGGAGTGGACTTATCTTTATTTAAATTTACACAGGCAAGCAAAGCTGTATAACCCAGTGCAATTCCGGTGCTGTTCTGACTTAAAAATCCAATAAATCCGGTTTTTGGCAGAATGCTTGGAAGCAGCATGGACAAAATGTAAAGAACAAAAGAAACTGCCATGAATTTCTGATTGTTGTTTAATGGAGGCAGAGGATTTTTCTTTAATTTCTCAATATCCAAATCTTTCAGCTTGCTGACATCCGGACGAAGCACATATTTGCAGAATAAGATAATCACAATCATTGCAATTACTGCGTGAATAATGGCTAAAAACATATATGCGGCGTTGTTAACAACCACTTTATTTCCCATATTTTCGGTAATGGTAGAAAAGTTATTTAACAAAGCCAGGCTGTTTCCGCTGTAAGGAGGAACTGGAAATCCCAGCATTGCGCCAAACGTAATTAACATCAGCATGATGGTCGGATATTTGTCGCCCTTTTTCATTCCAATGTCCTCAAAAATATCATAGAGCACTGGCCAGAATAAGAAAATCGGGGAAAATGCACCAATAAAAGCAGCCATTAACATGGAGCCGAACATCAGCATTGCAGAAAATACCCAGGGACGTCCTTTGTTGATTTTAAGCGTTAAAAAGAATCGTCCAATATATGCAGTAAGGTGATTATGTACCAGACAGTTCATAACAATCATTAAGAAGAACATCTGGACCACAACCGGCGCGCCAAATGCGCTTTGCAGAACCTGGGGCATGGGAGCATAGCTGGAAACGCCTACCATGAAAATAGAAAGCAGACTGGCCCAAATTGGGTCTACGGTTGTCCACAAATACAAAGTTCCGATAAAAATTCCTAAAATTTCCATTCCTACAGGAGTTACATGAGGAAGGGCAATTGGAAGACGGGGAAACAGCAACATGATGGCAACTCCGATGATCGCGTGAATTGTCTTGGCACTTACAGGAAATGATTTCCGATTCATTGGTACATACCTCCGTAAAAATTAATCTGTTATAATTTTAACAAATTGTTTTTCATGAATCGATAGCCTATGCTAAGATATTGGAAAATATAGCAAAAAAATAAAACTTGTGCTATGATATTTTCGGAAAGATTACATAAAAGAAAGGAACCGGTGCAAAACGTGTTAAAAGCATTTGATGAAAACAGCAGACCTCTGGTGGAACGGGTAGCCGACCGTATCGGAGAGCTGATTATAACAAACGATATTCAACGGGGCGAAAAACTGCCAAATGAATTTGAGCTGGCAGAAAGTCTGAATGTAGGCAGAGGAACCATCCGCGAAGCAGTAAAACTTCTGGTTTCCCGAAATATTCTGGAAATCCGGCGTGGAAAGGGCACTTTTGTAGCCCAGGAACCAGGAGTGGCAGACGACCCTTACGGACTTCGGTTCTATGAAGATAAAGAAAAGCTGATGAAAGATTTAATCCAGATCCGATTTATGCTAGAACCCCAGATCGCAGAACTGGCGGCCCAGAATGCTTCGGAAGAAAATATAAAAGAAATGCGGCGGTTAAATCAGGAAATTTCGGAATTAATCCGGAATGGGCAGAGGTATATTGAAAAAGACATTGAACTCCATTCCTGCTGGGCCAAAAGCACGCAGAACGAAATCATTCCCCATCTTCTTCCCGCAATTCATCGGGCAATCGCGATGTTCTTTGAAACCACTGATAAAAAGGAATGGATGGCTTCTACCAGCGCCCATGAAAAAATTATAACCGCGATTGAACACCACGATCCGAATGCGGCCAGAGCCGCTATGATTGAACATTTATCCTTTACAAAAGAAAAGTTAAAAACAGAAGACTAATTTGAATTCCCATCTATTTCGAGAGCAAAAACATCTTATCTTTTTTGCCTAAAATAGATGGGAATTTGTGTATTATGTACATTTTATACGATATAAATTGTTCAAATATACAAAAATAGTAAAAAGTATTGACGAATAGCCACAAAAGTTATATGATGATTTCATCTTGAACGACGTATGACGACATATGTCTATGACTTGCAGCAAATTTTTTACAAACGTAACTGGAAGATTTTTTCAGGAAAAAGGAGAGAGGATTATGAGAAAGAAGTGGAAGGCGGTAATTTTATCAGCAGTCATGCTTACAGTGGTTCTTTCCGGATGCAGCGCCAAGCAAGCTGCAGCAAATGAAGAAGAAACCATTCATCTGAAATTTGGAATCGTCAATTCCGACACCACCAATTACTATTTTGGATGCAAGGCCATTGCTGACGAAGTCTATAAGGCCACAGACGGAAAAGTAGAAATTACTATTTATCCAAGCGGACAGCTGGGAAATGAGAGAGATTTATATGAAGGCGCCCAGTTAGGTTCCATCGATATGTTTTATGCCGCAAATGCAGTTATGAGTTCCTTTATTCCGGAAATGGCCGTATTGGATCAACCATTCCTGTTTGACAACGTGGAGCAGGCCCATCGTGTAATTGACGGAACACTCGGAGATCTAATTGCCGAAAAAGCAGAAGAGCAGGGCATTCACATTGCAGGATGGATTGAGTCCGGTTACCGGAACGTATTCTCCAATCGTCCGATTCAGACGTCAGATGATTTTGAAGGTCTTAAAATCCGTACCATGGAAAACAGCCTTCATATGGAACTCTTTAATTCGCTGGGGGCTATGGCGACTCCAATGGCATCCGGAGACGTATTTACCGGACTTCAGCAAAAGACTATTGACGCAGCAGAAAATGCCGTTTCAGACGTATTGGCCAATAAGTTTTATGAAGTAACCAAAAACATTACTTATACCAATCACCTGTTCGTGTTTATGGGAGTTGGATTTTCTGAACGGGCATGGAACAAAATTCCTGATGAATTAAAACCTGTCGTTGATGAAGCCGTAAAGCGTGGCTGCAATACCCAGAGACAGCTTCTGGCAGAAGCCAATGCAGAGGCAAAAACGAAATTAAAAGAATTAGGCGTTCAGTTTTATGAGATTGACAGGGAAGCATTAAAAGCAAAGGTACTTCCAGCAATCGAACCTTATCGGGCGCAGATGCCAAAGGAATGGCTGGATGCCATTGAGGCAGATAAAAATAATCAATAAAGGAGGACATTATGAAAAAGTTGCTTCAATATCTGCAAAAAGCAGAAGACGGAATTTTGATAGGAACCTTTGTCGTTATGGTGCTGGCTTCTTTCGCCCAGGTGTTAAACCGGAATCTTTTCCATCTGGGAATCTCCTGGTTTGAAGAGCTTGCCAGATATTGCATGGTGTATATGGCGCTGATTGCGGCAGAAGCTGGTTTAAGAGACGGTACCCAGATTTCTATTACGGCTCTTACTGACAAGTTAAGGGGACAGACAAAAAAAGCAGTACAGATCCTTGCAAAACTGGTCGTGGTTCTGTTTTCTGCCACAGTCTTTGTAACTTCTTTTAAGCTTTTATGGATGCAGAACGTGTCCCACCAGATGTCTCCTGGCCTGCGGATTCCAATGCTGATTCCCTATTTTGCCATTACGTTAAGCTTTGCCATTATCACTGTAGTACAGACGGGTATGCTGGCCGGAATCATCTTTTCCAAAACAAATGACTGTGAGGAGGAAAACAAATGACAACTGCGATTGTATTATTTGGCACATTAGCCCTGCTTTTAATCATTGGCGTCCCCATTTCCATCTCGCTTGGAGCTGCCACAATGCTGTCTATGCTTACCTATGACGTTCCGCTAGCAGTAGTCGGACAGAGAATGTTTACTGCCCTGGATTCGGTTTCCATTATGGCGATTCCGTTTTTCGTACTGGCAGGCAATCTGATGACCCATGGTGGAATTTCCCGCAGACTGGTAGATTTTGCCAACCGGATTATCGGAAATGTAAGGGGCGGTATGTGTTATGCAATGGTTCTGGCCTGTGCGTTTTTTGCGGCTCTTTCCGGTTCTGCTCCGGCTACAGTTCTTGCCATCGGCTCCATGCTGTATCCGGAAATGGTAAAGCTGGGATATCCGAAAGCCCGCTGCGCCGGACTGCTTACCGTATCCGGCGGCCTTGGCCCTATTATTCCGCCAAGTATTATTATGGTTGTCTACTGTACCATTACCAACAGCTCCGTTGGAGATATGTTTAAAGCCGGACTGGTAGCAGGCGCAATGATTGGCGTTGTATTAATCAGTATCTGCATTTACCTGTCCCACAAAGAACAGTGGCCGAAAAATGCAGAGAAAGCCACCTTTAAGGATCTCTGGAATTCCTTTATCGGCGCGATTCCGGCAATCTTTCTTCCGGTTATCATTTTAGGCGGCATTTATTCCGGTATGCTGACCCCGACAGAGTCGGCTGCTACAGCAGTTGTATATTCCTTTATCGTAGGTGTATTCGTATATAAAGAGATTCACCTTAAAGATTTAAAAACGATTATCCTGGAATCTGGAAAGGGAAGCGCAATGATGCTGTTTATTATTGCCACCTCTACCGCATTTTCCTGGCTGTTTACCTTCTCCGGAATCTCTACCCAGCTGGTAGATACCATTGTAGGAATGAACCTGTCCGCATCCATGTTCTGTCTGATTGTGGCTGTTATTTTACTGATATTCGGAACATTTTTAGAGGGTATTGCAACCTGTGTTCTTTTAGTACCGGTTCTCTGGCCTATTGCATCCAGTTTGGGAATTAACGCCATTCATTTTGGAATGATTGTATCAATTTCCAATGTAATTGGAACTATGACGCCTCCGGTAGCAGTTAATATTTTCTCGGCTGCCAGCGTATCCAAATTAAAGATGGGAGAGATTGCCAAAGGAGAGGTTCCATTCTTTATCGGATATTTAGCTGTATTTTTTGCAATCGTGTTTATTCCGGCCCTCAGTACATTTTTTATTCACTGATGCATGGAAAATAAATAAATGGTTATGAACTTATTATCAATGAACAACTCAAAAAAAGAAAAGAGGAAAAAAAGATGGCATATGATTATAAAAAAGCGTTTAGCGTAGAAGGAAAGAAATGTATCGTAACAGGAGGCGCCCAGGGTCTTTCTAAAGGAATGGCAGAGGCTCTTTTAGAAAATGGCGCAGCCGTTGTCCTGATGGATGTCCAGAAGGAAAAGCTGGAAATGGTAACAAACGAGTACAAGGCAATGGGATATGAAGCTTACTGCGTGTCCGGAGATTTATCCAAAAAAGAAGAAATTGACCGGATGTTTGAAGAAGCCATGAAACTGTTAGGCGGCAGATTAGACGTGCTGATTCCTGCTGCAGGAATCCAGAGACGGTATGAGCCATGGGAGTTTCCAAAAGAGATGTGGGATCTGGTCATTAATGTAAACTTAAATCATGTATGGTTCATGTGCCAGAAAGCGATTCAGGTTATGAAGGATCAGGATACTGTCGGCAAAATCATCAATATCGGCTCCATGTCTTCGTTCTTTGGCGGAACAACAGTGCCTGCCTATACTGCAGCAAAAGGCGCTGTAACCCAGTTAAGCAAAAGTATTGCGTCTGACTGCGCAGACCATAACATTTGCTGCAACGTCATCGCCCCAGGTTATATGGATACCGAAATGTGCGCCAATATGACCCAGGAAAGAAAAGATGAGTGCACCGCACGTATTCCTGCCGGACGCTGGGGAACACCAAAAGACATGAAGGGACCGGTTCTTTTCTTGGCTTCCTCTGCCAGCGATTATCTGAACGGAGCCGTTATCCCTGTTGATGGAGGATACCTGGTAAAATAAAATAGCGATAAAAACGCCTGTTGCAGAAACAAGGATGAAAGGAATGCCTTGGGACTGTAATAGGCGTTTTTGGAGGTTGGGGAAATTATCTCAGGCGGTAATAGCAGGTACTTTTGCCGTTTCCTTCCCGTTTCAGGTCTCCTTCTGCAACCAGCTTGCGCAAAGCTCCTTCGACAGAACTGACGCTGAGAGAAGGGCAGAGTTCCCGAATATCCTGTTTGGTAAAACGGCCGATTTTTTTTAAAGAGGCTTGTCTTACCATTTCCAATGCAGGAAGCCTGGTTTCTACCAGGGTAAAACGGTCTTCAAAATCTTTATATGCAGAAAGAATCGTTCCTAACAGATATTTTGTAAATGGAAGGGAATCTTCGCAGCCTTCCTGCCATCCTGTCTGAGATTGGCGAAGCGCATCATAATAAAGATCTTTATTTTTAGCAATTTTGGCTTCCAGTGAAATATATCTGCCTACATAAAAGCCGCTTCGATAGAGAAGCAGAGAAGTCAGCAGACGGCTCATTCTTCCGTTTCCATCATTAAATGGGTGGATGCAGAGAAAATCATGAATAAAAATCGGAATAACAAGCAGAGGTTCTGCCTCCATATTTCCAATTACACGATTATATTCTTCACAGATTTTGTCCAGGGCTTCTGGGGTTTCATAGGGAGCAAGGGGAGTAAACAAGATTTCCGCATGACCGTCCGGATAAGTGACACTAATATAATTTTGTACGCTTTTGGTACGGCCTCCCATAGGATTATTCATATGGCTGTAAAGAATTTTATGAAGCTGTAAAATGTAGTTTTGAGTGATTGGAATTGCATCAAAGTTTTCATGAATGATATTTAGAGCGTCACGATACCCTGCGATTTCCTGCTCATCCCTGTTTTTAGGCGTAGTCTTTTCCTCAACCAACTGCCGGATACGAGTACTGGTGGTTACAATTCCTTCAATTGCGTTGGAAGCTTCGGTACTTTGTATTTTTGCAATTTCTACCAGCCTTTCCAGTTCTTCCGGACGCTGTTTCAAATACATTTCCTGCTTACCGGCTTCTTTATAAATTGCTGCAATCAGACTAAGAATATCAGAATCCCATTTCTGTGTTCTGATTTTAGAGTAATTAAATGTCCTCATTCCCTTACCTCCTAATACATTCCCCTAAATTATAGCATAAAATAAGGGCAAGTCAATTTATTGAGGGAATCTTCCCTTAATAATGCAGAAAAGCCTGTTGCTTAATCTAAGGAAAACCATTATAATTATGCGTGATAATCTAAAAAACAGCAAAATAAAGGAAATAAAATGAGAAAACTAGCTTTAAGTGATGAAATTCTGCTGAGTATCCAGCAGCCCGCCCGCTATATTGGCGGCGAGGTAAACATGGTCGTAAAAGACCCGTCCAAAGTGGATGTTCGTTTTGCCATGTGTTTCCCCGACGTGTATGAGATTGGTATGTCCCATTTGGGGATGCAGATCCTCTATGATTTTTTTAACCGCAGAGACGACATTTACTGCGAACGCGTGTACTCTCCGTGGACAGATTTAGACAAAATTATGAGAGAAAAAGAGATTCCTCTTTTCTCCCTGGAGTCTCAAAGCCCCATTAAGGAATTTGACTTTTTAGGAATTACCCTGCAGTACGAAATGTGCTATACCAATATTCTGCAGATTCTGGATTTGTCCCAGATTCCGCTTCATGCCTGCGACAGAACAGAAGCAGATCCCATCGTAATCGGCGGCGGCCCCTGCGCCTACAATCCAGAGCCGTTAGCAGAATTTTTCGATATGTTCTATATCGGCGAAGGCGAAACGGTTTATTATGAATTAATGGACGTCTATAAGGAATGCAAAAAAGCCGGAAAAAGCCGGAAAGAGTTTTTAGAAGCAGCAGCAGAAATCCCTGGCATTTATGTACCGGCATTTTATGACGTTTCCTATAAAGAGGACGGAACGATTGCTTCTTTTGTACCAAACAACCGTCATGCAAAAGCCACCATTACCAAAGAGGTTGTGGTAAATCCGGATGATGCTACTTATATTGAAAAGCCGTTAGCTCCATTTATTAAGGTTACCCAGGACAGAGTCGTGCTGGAAATCATGCGCGGATGTATCCGCGGCTGCCGGTTCTGCCAGGCAGGCAATGTATACCGCCCTCTTAGGGAACACAGCCTGGAGTATTTAAAGGACTATGCCTATAAGATGTTAAAGAGCACCGGACATGAGGAAATTTCCTTAAGTTCGTTAAGTTCCAGCGACTATACCCAGTTAGAAGGGCTGGTTACCTTCCTGATGGATGAATTTCATGGAAAAGGAGTTAACATTTCCCTTCCTTCTTTAAGAATCGACGCCTTCTCCCTGGATGTTATGAGCAAAATCCAGGATGTCAAAAAGAGCAGTCTGACTTTTGCTCCTGAGGCAGGTTCCCAGCGTTTAAGAGACGTTATTAACAAAGGGCTGACGGAGGAGGATATTTTAAACGGCGCGGCAGAGGCATTCCGCGGCGGCTGGAATCGGGTAAAGCTTTATTTTATGCTGGGACTTCCGACTGAGACAGTAGAAGATATGGAAGGCATCGCCCAGTTATCCGAAAAAGTAGCAGAGACTTATTATGACGAAGTTCCAAAGGAAAAACGTCAGGGTAAAGTTCAGGTAACCGCCAGTTCTTCTTTCTTCGTTCCAAAACCATTTACCCCATTCCAGTGGGCAAAAATGTGCACCAAAGAAGAATTTTTAGAGCGAGCAGCCATTGTCCGCAATAAATTCAGGGAAATGTTAAACTATAAGAGTCTGCGCTACAACTGGCATGAGGCAGATTTAACTGTTCTGGAAGGCGTTCTGGCAAGAGGCGACAGAAAGTGTTCCGCTTTAATTGAAGAAGCTTACAAAAACGGCGCCTTATACGATTCCTGGTCCGAATGCTTTGACAATGAAATCTGGATGAAGGCCTTTGAGGCCTGCGGCTTATCCATTGATTTCTATACTACCAGACAGAGAGAACTGGACGAAATCTTCCCTTGGGACTTTATCGACGCCGGTATTTCCAAAAATTTCTTAAAGAGAGAATGGCTGAACGCCATGGGAGAAACCGTTACTCCAAACTGCCGCCAGAAATGTTCGGCCTGCGGAGCGATGAGATGGAAAGGAGGCGTTTGCTTTGAAAATAAGAATTAAGTTTTTTAAACAGGGGGATATGAAATTTATCGGGCACCTGGACGTCATGCGGTATTTCCAGAAGGCAATCCGCAGGGCAGACGTAGACATCCGCTACAGTGAGGGATTCAGTCCCCACCAGTTAATGTCTTTTGCAGCGCCTCTCAGCGTAGGTTTAACCAGCAACGGAGAATATGTAGATATTGACGTTCATTCTACCGGATCCTCACAGGAAATGATTCGCCGCATCAATGCGGTTTCCGTAGAAGGAATCCAGGTATTAAGCTATAAGAAACTGCCGGAAAAAGCCGCGAACGCCATGTCCCTTGTAGCGGCAGCCGATTATACCATCCAGTTCCGTCCTGGATATGAGCCGGCGGATGAAGCAGCCTGGTTTGATGGATTTGCAGAATTTTTAAAATCCCCGTCCATTCTGATTACCAAAAAGACGAAAAAAGGGGAGAAAGAACTGGATCTGGCTTCTCTGATTTATGAGACAAAGACCTGTTCCTGTCCGGTTCCGGAAGAAAAGCAGGAAGAGAAAGGCGCAAAAACAGCACCTGGAATTTTCTTAAAAGTATCTGCCGGCAGCGCGGCCAACATTAAACCAGAACTGGTATTAGACGCGTATTACAAATCCCTTGGTCAGGAGAGAGCGGAATTTGCATTTTTAATTCAGAGAGAAGACGTATATGCCGCAGAATATGACGAGGAAGGCAATGTTCATTTTGTTTCTCTGGATGAATTGGGTGAAGAGATTGAGTGAAAACCAGAAACCTGCTGAAACCGTTACAAAACTGATTATTACGGAATATAAAGATAAAATTGCTTCGGTTCTCATGGAAAACAGCCGTCCGGTGCAGATTTCCATGGAACCCAAAAACCAGACGTCTGTTTTAGGAAACATCTACATTGGACGGGTGCAGAATATTGTAAAAAATATTAATGCGGCCTTTGTGGAAATTGAGCCAGGGCGTATCTGCTATTACAGTTTATCGGAAAACCGGCGGCACTGGTTTGGCAAAACACCGGAAAACCGAAGCCTTCACATTGGCGATGAGATCATGGTACAGGTGGAAAAGGACGGGATTAAAACAAAATCGCCTATGCTGACGTCCAATATCAGTTTAAGCGGCAAATACTGTGTGCTGACTGCTTTAAGCTCCCAAATCAGCTTTTCCAGCAAAATTCGAAGCGCCCAGTGGAAGGAGCATCTGAAAGAGCGTTTGGAAGAGGTTCGGACCGGCCCGTGGGGATTGATCATCCGGACCAATGCAAAGGACGCAGAAGAGGAAACTATTTTAAACGAAGTCCTGGCGTTGTCAAAGGCTTTTGAAAAGCTTCTCAATGATAGGGAATACCGTACCTGCTACAGCATTCTTTATCAGTCGGCTTCCGGATATTTAAAGGAAGTTAAAAATGCTTACTCGGCGTCTTTAAAAGCAATTGTTACCGATAGGCCTAAGCTGTATGAAGAATTATCTTCCTATCTGTCTGCCTATCAGCCGGAGGATCTGGACAAGTTATCTCTTTATCAGGATCCTATGTTATCCCTGGCTTCTCTTTATAGCCTGGAGACGGTTTTCTCCCAGGCCGTCCAGCCCAGGGTATGGCTGAAATCCGGCGGGTATCTGGTAATAGAGCCTACAGAAGCCATGACGGTCATTGACGTCAACACCGGCAAATTTTCCGGAAAGAAGACTATGCGGGAAACCCTGTTAAAAATCAATCTGGAAGCTGCGGATGCTGCAGCCAGGCAGATGCGTCTGCGCAATCTGTCTGGCATTATTATGATAGATTTTATTGACATGGAAGCAGATGAAGACAAAGAACGACTGATGGAACATCTGCGGGCTGCTGTCCGGAAGGATCCCATAAAGACGACCGTAGTGGATATGACAAAGCTGAATCTGGTTGAAGTTACCCGCAAAAAGCTGCAGCCGTCTTTGTATCAGCAGCTTAACGGATATTCCTAACTGTTACATTTTTCTTGAAAATTCCTTAGAATTATATGGAAAGCTGTTGACATATGAGAAAAAGGATGCTATATTAATCAAGTATGCCGCACAATGAGGTTATAAGGACACAGATACAAAGATGTGTTCTGTGGACACCACAATTGGCGAGTAATGATAAATAGGAGGTGCCTTTCATGTACGCGATTATTGCAACAGGTGGAAAGCAGTACAAAGTAGCTGAAGGCGATATCATTAAGGTAGAAAAGCTTGGCGTAAACGCTGGCGAGACCGTAACTTTCGATCAGGTACTGGCTGTAAACAACGGTGAGTTAACCATCGGATGCCCAACCGTAGCAGGTGCAACTGTTACCGCTACTGTAGAAAAAGAAGGTAAGGGCAAGAAAGTTATCGTTTACAAGTATAAGAGAAAGACTGGCTATCATAAGAAGAACGGCCACAGACAGCTCTATACTCAGGTTAAGATTGAAAAGATCAATGCTTAATTAACACCATGATTCAGGTAACGGTATTTACAAAAAAGTGTGCAGGAACTGTTTCTGATTATGACTACTTAGGAGTTCAGCTGTCAGGACACGCTGGTTTTGACGACAGCGGCAGAGATATTATCTGTGCAGCAGTTTCAACTCTGGTGTTCAATACAGTCAATTCTATCGAGGTTTTTACAGAAGACAGTTTTGAAACAGAACAGGACGAGGAAAGCGGATATTTTTCTTTTTCTCTTTCTTCCAATATCAGTCCAGAATCAAAACTCCTTTTAAACTCCTTAGTTCTGGGACTTCAGAATATTGAGGAGGAATATGGGAGACCATATATTCATATCCGATTTGAGGAGGTGTAGACAAATGTTAAAGATGAACCTTCAGTTTTTTGCTCATAAGAAAGGTGTTGGTTCTACCAAGAACGGTAGAGATTCTGAGTCCAAGAGACTTGGCGCCAAGAGAGCAGATGGACAGTTCGTTTTAGCTGGCAACATTCTGTACAGACAGCGCGGAACTAAAATCCATCCAGGCAACAACGTAGGCCGCGGCGGCGATGATACCTTATTCGCTTTAGTTGACGGTGTTGTGAAATTCGAGAGAAAGGGCAGAGACAAGAAGCAGGTTTCTGTTTACCCGAGAGCAATCAACGAATAATTACGAAGGCTTCATACTTTCAGAGGTATGGAGCCTTTCTTTCGCTATTACCAATTAAGTTCCAATGGGGATAGCGACTCCGTTAAGAAAGGAATTTTTAATTTATGTTTGCCGACAGCGCAAAAGTATTTATTAAATCAGGAAAAGGCGGAGACGGACACGTCAGCTTCCGCCGTGAACTTTATGTAGCAAACGGCGGTCCGGACGGCGGAGACGGCGGACGGGGCGGCGATATTATTTTTGAAGTCGATGATGGCTTAAACACCTTGACGGATTTCCGTCATGTCAGAAAATATGTAGCCGGAAGCGGCGAAGAAGGCGGCAAACGCCGCTGCCATGGAGCAGACGGAAAAGATCTGGTTATCAAGGTTCCGGAAGGAACGGTTATTAAGGATTTTGAATCCGGCAAGGTAATTGCAGATATGTCTGGAGAAAACCGCCGCGAAATCATTTTAAAAGGCGGAAAAGGCGGTCTTGGAAATATGCATTTTGCCACATCTACCATGCAGGTTCCCAAATACGCGCAGCCTGGACAGCCCGCTCAGGAGCTGTGGGTATTGCTGGAGTTAAAGGTAATTGCAGATGTAGGTCTGGTAGGCTTTCCCAATGTAGGAAAATCTACATTGCTTTCCAGAGTCAGCAACGCCCGCCCGAAAATCGCGAATTACCATTTTACTACGTTGAATCCTCATCTGGGCGTTGTAGATCTGGGCGAAGGCGCCGGCTTTGTAATGGCAGATATTCCAGGACTGATCGAAGGGGCTTCTGAAGGAATCGGCTTAGGACATTCTTTCTTAAAGCACATTGAACGTACAAAGGTGCTGATCCATGTGGTAGACGCTGCTTCCACGGAAGGAAGGGATCCGGTTGCAGACATTCGTGCAATTAATAAAGAACTGGAAGCTTATAATCCCGAACTTTTATCACGTCCTCAGGTCATTGCAGCCAATAAGGTTGATGCCATCTATGATGATGGTGAAGAAAATCCAATTGACCGTCTGCGCAGAGAATTTGAGCCGGAAGGCATTCTGGTTTATCCTATTTCTGCAGTCAGCGGACAGGGCGTAAAGGATTTGCTGTATCATGTCAATGATTTACTGAAAACCGTTGACCGGAAACCGGTTATTTTTGAAAAAGAATTTGATATGAGTATGAAGGCGGTAGAAAATCTGCCTTATACCGTTGAAAAAGAACGGGACGGCGTATATGTAGTAGAAGGTCCTAAGATTGATAAAATGCTGGGCTATACCAACCTGGATTCTGAAAAAGGATTTGAATTCTTCCAGAAATTCTTAAAAACTACTGGAATCTTGGAAGATCTGGAAAAAGCCGGCATCGAAGAGGGCGATACCGTCCGTATGTACGGTCTGGAATTTGATTACTACAAGTAAAGCATGAAACGTATGGCCTGTTTTCAGGCCTGGAGGAAATAGATGACAAGCAAACAGAGAGCTTATTTAAAAGGCCTGGCTATGGATATGGATTCCATCTTTCAGATTGGAAAATCCAGTCTTACGCCGGAAGTAACTCAGGCAGTAGAAGAAGCATTAGAAGCCAGAGAGTTAATCAAGATTACTTTATTAAAAAACTGCCTGGATGACATTCATGCTGTGGCACAGACCCTTGCTGAAAGAACCCATTCCGAGGTGGTTCAGGTAATTGGCCGCAAAATTGTATTATATAAACCTGCAAAGGACGAAAAGAAGAGAAAAATCGTCCTTTCTTAGGAGGGAATATTATGTCCAACATCGGGATTATGGGAGGAACTTTTGACCCTATCCATAACGGACATCTCAGGCTGGCCAAACAGGCATATCTTCAGTATCATTTAGATTCGGTATGGTTTATGCCTTCCGGTCAGCCGCCTCATAAAAAAGATCATAAAGTAACGGATGCGGATATGCGCTGTCAGATGGTTCAAATGGCCATTGCAGAATATCCGTATTTTTGCTGTTCAGATTTTGAAGTCCAGCGCCAGGGCAATACCTATACAGCTCAGACCCTGACGCTTTTAAAAGAAGCCTATCCGGAACATACGTTTTACTTTATCGTCGGAGCAGATTCTCTGTACGAAATCGAAAACTGGTACCATCCCGAACTGGTAATGAAACAAACCGTCCTTCTGGCAGCCGGACGATCCTATCAGAAATCCCACCGTCCCCTTGAAGAACAGATCCATTACCTGGAAGAGAAGTACGGCGCTGTTATCAGACGGCTGGACTGTAAAGAGATCGATGTCTCATCTGCAGAAATCAGGGAAATCGCAGCAAATGGACATTCTTTTTCTTCCCTGGTACCTCCGGTGGTTGGGAACTATATCCGGACGCATCATCTTTACAAATGTGTACAAAAGGAGGCTGAAACATGAGTAACTCTCCCAGTGAGATTGCAGTATTCAGAAAGAAGCTGAAATCCAAACTTCCGCCCATGCGATATGAACATTCGCTATCCGTATCTTATACCTGTATGTGTCTGGCCATGCGCTATGGCTGTGATATTGACAAAGCGGAATTGGCAGGACTTCTTCATGACTGCGGAAAAAGGTTTTCAGACGATATCATTTTGAAAAAGTGTGAGAAAAACCAAATTCCTATTACCGAAGCCCAGCGGGAAGCTCCCGCGGTACTTCATGCAAATTATGGGGCATGGCTGGCACAGCATAAATTTAAGATCGAAGATGAAGAGATTCTAAGCGCAATTTTATGTCACACAACTGGTAAACCGGACATGACCTTACTGGAAAAAATTTTATATGTGGCTGACTTTATTGAACCCCGACGGAACAAGGCGCCTAATCTTCCAAAACTCCGCCAGCTGGCCTTTCAGGATCTGGATGAGACAGTCTATCAGATCTTAGAAGGAACGTTAGGATATTTATCTGCAAAAGGCGGTTTTGTTCATCCGACTACCAGGCAGGCATATGAATATTATAAGAAGCAGCAGAAAAACCGAATGTGAAAGCGAGGATTTTAATGGAACACTCAAAGGAAATGGTAAAACTAGCAGTTCAGGCCTTACAGGATAAAAAAGGCGAGGATGTAAAAATCATTGATATACGGGAGATTTCCGTATTAGCCGATTATTTTGTCATTGCAAGCGGAAGCAATGGAAATCAGGTACAGGCAATGGCTGACAACGTAGAAGAGATGCTTGGAAAGGCAGGATATGTATCTGCACAGATAGAAGGGTATGATTCTGCCAATTGGATCTTAATGGATTATAAAGATATTATCGTCCATATATTCTGCCGCGAAGACAGATTATTCTATGATTTGGAACGTATCTGGAGAGATGGAAAGACGGTTGTTGACGTAAATGAATTATAGAATATAACAGAACTTGTAGGGAAATCAAGCCAGGCCAGCAGCCTGGCTTGATTTTCTTTATCAGAAACGTAATCCTGTTTTAAATTAGTTTCCATAATTTTTTTATGTATACCAATTAATGAATTTGACGATTAAGACATAATACGGAGCAGGCCAATTACTTTTCCTAGGATCTGGACATCTTTACAAATGATGGGATCCATAAAATCATTTTCTGGCTGAAGCCGATAATAATCCTCCTCCTTATAGAAACGCTTGACAGTTGCAGAATCTTCTAAAAGTGCAACAACAATTTCCCCATTTTCTGCGTTGGATTGTCTGGATACAATAATCTGGTCGCCGTCAAAAATCCCCGCATTAATCATGCTTTCACCCTTTACCTTCAGCATAAAAGTATCTGTATTGGGAAGGATTTCTGCCGGAATTGGAAAATAGCTCTCAATATTTTCCTGAGCCAGTAACGGCTGGCCAGCAGCAATAGAACCCAGAAGAGGAACATTTACCACTTCCCGTCTGGTCAGATTGAAACAGTCATCTAAAATCTCTATGGTACGCGGTTTGGTAGGATCCCTGCGGATATATCCGTTTTCTTCCAGTGTCTCCAGATGGGAGTGGACAGAAGACGTGGACTTTAAATGGACGGCTTCGCAAATTTCCCTGACTGCAGGCGGATACCCCTTTTTCAAAATTGTTTCTTTAATATATTCTAAAATTTCCTGCTGCTTTGCAGTAATTTTTCCATTTGCCATAAGTCGGCCTCCTAAACAATCGTAAAATCTTGTATTGATATTATACTATCATACTTAAAAGAAAAATGCAAACGTTTGTTTGGATTTTTTTGAAAAAGCATTGACAAACATATGTTCCTGGTAGTATAGTAAGGTCACAGCAAAGAACATATGTTCACAAACATTCGTTTGTTTATAAAGGGGAGAGCAGTATGAAGTTATATCTGAAGAAACTACTATTCTGGGCAGTTGCCTTTCTTATTGGTATGAACCTGCTTGGAGCAGTCAAGCTGAACATTCTGGCAAAGGAACCCGATCCGCTTCCTTGTACGCGCTATTATAAAAGCGTTCTTATTTCCGAAGGAGACAGCCTGTGGAAGATTGCCAGCCAGTATTGTCCAGACGGTGTAATGACTGAATCCGACTACGTCTATGAATTAAAGCAGATTAACGGCTTAAAAGATGACACCATTCATTCTGGATGTTATCTAACCGTCATCTGCTTTGAATTTCAACCGGAATCATCCCAGAAACTGATGGACTATCCGGCTTCTGGATCCTTTTAATTTTCATCTTCAAAGTTGTCATCGAACTCATCTATATTTGTTCCGACAGTGCGTTCGCCGCTGTAGAATTCTTTTCCGACTACATTGCGGTTATTGCGGGATTCTTCCACCAGTTGTGACAGCATCTGACGGATTTCTCTAGGTTTTGCAATATTTTCCAGACGGATTTCCGGTGTTTTATCCGCTTTTGCTGTAATGATCAATGTTCCAGTGCCAAATAGTTTTCCTGTCAAGGTCTGCTCCATGGTAATATCTACAATACGGTACAGCAGGGTTTCATCGACTACCGTCTTTAACAGCCCTTTTTCAATGGTCAGCCTGTCATTCGTAATGTAATACTTTGTAAATGTCCAGGGAAACCACAGGATATGTTTCCGATCTTTCCAATGCATCTGATTATTTTGATTTGCTGCTGTCATAATAAAATCCTCCTGTCATTAAAATTCTTTTCTTAATTTTACCACATTTCTGGCGCTTCTGCGGCGTTCATCTTCTAAGGCCGCATAGTGTTTTTTCGTTGTATTTACATCGCTGTGCCCTAAAACGTCCGCTACCAGATAAATATCTCCTGTTTCTCGGTATAAGTTCGTACCATAGGTGCTGCGCAGCTTATGAGGGGTTATTTTTTTATTCGGAGTTACGGTACGGGAATATTTTTTTACCAGGTTTTCCACGCTTCGGACGGTAAGGCGCTTTCTCTGAAGAGAGAGGAAGAGTGCATCTTCATGACCTTCTTCCGGAATAATCTTTTTCCGTTCATCCAAATAATCTAGCAGAGCGTCCTCCACCTCTCGGCCAAAATATACTGTAACCTCTTTTCCTCCCTTACGATGAATCTGGATTCCTCCATTTTTCCAGTCAATGTCTTTTACATTCAAACCGACGCACTCTGAAACTCGGATGCCTGTGCCAAGCATCAGGGTCAGGAGCGCCAAATCCCTGACTTTTGTTTTTTCGTGATAGGCCTTTTGTTTGGGGGTAAGCTGTTCGCCGCTTTCCACCTCATCTAAAAGGAGAACCACCTCGTCAATATCTAACCGGATAATTTCTTTTTCATGAAGTTTTGGAAGCTGAACCAGGGCCGCCGGATTCGTTTTTAATTTTTCAGTCCGAAAGAAATAGTTATAAAAGCTTTTCAGAGAAGAAATTTTTCTCATAATTCCCCGTTCCCGATTGACTACTTCCTGGCCATTGGTATTAAACCGATATTTTAAATACTCCATATATTCTTCAATATCCGTTACCGTAATCTTGTCTAGATCATCTAATTGGATTTCCTTTATTTCTTTAGAATGAAAATATGGATTTTCTTCCTGCAGAAAATGGAAAAAGACGCTTAAATCATAGGCATATGCAATTCTGGTCCGTGAAGACGTCCTAGGTTCAATCCCTCTGAAAAATTCAGGGCAGAACAGGGGAAGTTCTCCAATCAGCTCCCGCAGATGTTTTACATTTTCAATATCTTTTTGTTCATGATAGGGAAGATTGCTCATTGTTTTGTCACCTCATTTTCCAGCCGTCGATGTTTCCTTCCAGAATCGCATGAAACATCCGGTCTTTTGCACCTGGATTTTCTTTTTCCAATTGCTTTATTAACTGCTTTGCATATTCTCTTTTCGTATGGCCGTCTACAGGGCATGGATTTTTGCATACAGGCAGCTGGTATTTTCGCTGAAATCCAATAACTTCTGCTTCTGAAACATAAATCATTGGACGAATAACCGACAAGTCCATCCGATCCAGATAAGTATTGGGGGAAAAGGTATGGAAACGTCCCTCATATAGTAAGGAGAGAAGCATGGTTTCTATTACATCATCTTTATGATGTGCATAGGCAATTTTATTGCATCCCAGCTCTTTTGCCTTTGTATTCAAAGCGCCTTTACGCATTTTGGCACACAGTGAACACGGATTCGACTCCTGACGGATATCAAATAAGACCGTTCCTATTTCGGTAGATACAATCGAATATGGGATCGATAACGATTCACAAAGCTGCTGTACCGGCTCCAGATTCAAATTTCCCAATCCCAGATCTACAGTAATTCCTGTAATTGAAAACTTTTTTGGATAAAATTGCATCAAACCGTGTAAGGCATACAAAAGAGTAAGGCTGTCTTTTCCGCCGGAAATTCCAACTGCAATTTTATCCCCCTCTTCAATCATATGGTAGGTATCTGCTGCCTGGCGGGTCAGACTTAATAGTCGCTGTAATTTCATAAAACCAAACTTCCTTTCTAATGGTTTGTCTGTTATTATAACATGAAATCAGGGGTTGTTGCATTCCATTTTTTAAAAGAAATCCTCTGACAAAAGAAAAATTTGACAAAAATACCATAGAAACCTTCAAAAACCATACAGTTCTGTCAAAAGTTCCTATAAAACATACAACTTTTACATTATTTTCATTTTATTTGTTTGACTTTGTTGTTATTATGCTATATTCTAATCTTTGTAAGAAGAATTTATTATAAAAGTCATATAAAAGGAGAGAGTGTTATGAGAAAACGTTTCTTAGCAGTATCAATGGCAGTGGTTACCGCAGTCAGTCTTCTTGCAGGATGTGGAAGTGCAAAAAAAGAAAGCTGGAAGGTCACTTGTCCGTGGGCGCCATCCGGAGTTGCCGCAATGGTCAGCCAGAAGGCAGCAGAAAAATCTTCTACACTTTCAGACAAAATTACGCTAGTTGCTGAGGCTGTAAAGGGGGATGCAGCCACTGTAAATACCTGGGTTGCAAGTACAAAAGCAAATGACAAGGAACTTGTATTTGTTGGAGAGGGTCTGCTTTCGATTACTTCTATTTTGGATCCTGCTAAAATGCAGTTCGATTACAGCAATTTTGCATATGTTGAAAATTTATATTCTTCCATCTTCGTTCTGTCTGCAGATGCAGAGCTAAACATCAAAAACATTGCGGATTTGGAAGCTTTCGCCCAAAGTGGAGATGAAATCAGCGTTGCGGTAAACGGAGCAACTGGTTCGGAAGCATTCCTTGCCGCTGCATTATTTGGTTCTATGGGAGTCGGAGATAACTTAAAACTTGTTGCTTATACTTCAGCAGCAGAAGCAGCACAGGCAGTTGCAAAAGGCGAAACTGATTTTGCAGTATCCCACCAGTCCCAGATTTTAGAAACCTACCAGCAGGGCGGCGTTTCCATCGTTTGCGCTTTTGATGAAAAAGCCATTGAAAATGGACCATTTGCCGGTGTTGAAGGCGTTGGCGAATATGGTTATCCTTATTTCCGGAACCGCTGCTTCATTATGGCTGCGGCAGGAACTGATGATTCCAAGGTTGCAGAGTTAAAAGAACTGTATGATAAAATCCTGGCAGATGAAGAAGTTGTAACCTGGCTTCAGGATACAATGCTTCTGGAAGTTGATACCATGTCTGTCGAAGACGTAGAAGCACACATTGAAAACGTAAAAAATATTGTAAATGAATATAAAGATATTGTTACTGGCTAATTTCGTACACAAAACGATCTAAGCCAGCCTAAAAGGGCAGCGCCGGAGTCCTATATTTTGTCAATCTGCTCTATCGGAATACAAATATGGGGGAACGGCTCTGTCCTTTTTATCATTTAAAGCAGGAGGTATTTCTCATGGCGAAATTGGCTGAAAATTTTAATTCCCGTATGGATACCATTGGGGAACAGTTAAAAGAGAAAAACGTTAAAATTCCCATTGATCTGACAGCTGGTATTGTTTCCTTTCTCATTGCCGCTGTAATTATGGTAATGATGCCAAGCCAGGTTGCAGTATCTGAAAGCGATATTATTAACGGAAGAGCCTTTCCGACGCTTTTGATGTGGGTTATGCTGATTTGCAGCAGTATTTTAATTATTCAGGAAATAGTTAAAATAGTCCGGAAACAGCCATTGGAATATAAGACCATCAATCTTCAGACTGAACTGAAAGCCCTGGTTATCTTTGGAATTCTTCTTGGTTCCTTTTTATTGAGCAAATGGACTGGATTATTTGTCATCGGTGCAATTTTCTGCAGTCTCGGTTTTCTTCTTTATTTCCGGTGTAAAAAACCCAGTTATTACGTGATAACCCTTACGCTGGCCGTTCTTATCTGGGCCGCTTTCCGCTTTGTATTAAATGTGGATTTCTAATGCTGAAAGGAGAGTTTTCCGATTATGATGCAATATATTGGCCCCGCCGCAGGGCTTTTGTTTACCATTGAAAATATTATCTGGATTAATCTGGGGGTATTTATTGGCGCTGTATTTGCAGCCATTCCTGGGTTAAGCGTTATTTTATGCGTAATTCTGTTTTTACCGGTTACCTACAGTATGGGGCCCATCCCAGGCATGATGTTTTTGCTTGGAATTTATTGTGCAGGAGGTTATGGAGGAAGTGTATCTGCCATTTTAATTAATACTCCAGGAACGCCTCATGCAGCGGCTACTATGCTGGATGGCCATCCGCTTTCCCAAAAAGGCCGTACCAAAGCCGCTTTAAAAATCGCTTTATATGCGTCTACCTTTGGCGGTGTATTCTCTGCATTAATGCTGTTGTTTTTAGGCCCGCAGGTCGCAAAAATTGCTGCCCAATTAGGCACTCCGGAATACTTTATGGTTTGTGTATTCGGCTTAACCATTATTGCCGGCGTATCTGGAAAAAGTATTATCAGGGGTCTGATTTCTGCCTGCATTGGTTTGTTTATTTCCTGTATTGGTTCGGATCCGATGACCAGCTACGACCGCTTTACTTTCGGAATCAGCCGTCTGTATCTGGGGATGGATCTGGCCGTTTGCTTAATCGGTCTGTTTGCCCTTGTTGAAATTCTTGCGAAATCAGAAAAAAGAATTGATTCCATCAATATTAATACTGCGAAAATTAAGGATGATGGAAAAATCACCAAAGAAGAATATAAACGGATGCTGCGTCCAACCTTGATGTCTTCTTTAATTGGCGTATTAGTTGGAATTATTCCTGGAACCGGAGCTTCTGAAGCTTCCTGGTTCAGTTACAGCCAGGCAAAAAATATGTCAAAGCATCCGGAAGAATTCGGACATGGAAGCGTGGAAGGAATCGCTGCGGCTGAATCAGCAAACAACGCAGTAACCGGAGCTACGCTGATTCCTTTGCTGACGCTTGGTATTCCTGGAGATGGAACCGTTGCCATTATGCTTTCTGCGCTGATGATCAATGGATTAAATCCTGGTTTATCTCTGTTTACCACAGATGGCGATATTATGTATGCGATTATGCTGGGACTGATTCTTGTAAACATATTTATGTTTGTCCAGGGAACATTTCTGACCACATTGTTTGCAAAAGTAGTATCCATCCCACAGGAAATTTTAACGCCTATTATTGTAATTTTCTGTTTTGCAGGAGCTTATTCTGTAAACGGAAATTACTTCGATGTTGGGATTGCTCTGGTATTTGCAGTGATTGCATGGATTTTGCGTAAAATCGATCTTCCGGCAGTACCAATTCTTCTGGGAATGGTACTGGGCAGCATGACCGAGACAAATTTCCGCCGCGCGCTGCTTATTTCAAACGGAAATCCGTCTATTTTCTTCAGCAGCGTATATTGCTGGATTTTCACTGCATTAATTGTATTTGCCATCTTTACGATTGTGCGCAATAAATTAAAACCACAGAAAGCATCTGAATAGGAGAACAGTTATGGCTTATAACATTATTTTTTATTTTTCTGATCAGCAGCGCTGGGACACCTGCGGGTGTTATGGCCAGCCGTTAAATATTACCCCAAACTTAGACGCTCTTGCAAAGGAAGGGGTCAAATTTGAAAATGCATTTTCTCCCCAGCCGGTGTGCGGCCCCTGCAGGGCTTTATTCCAGACCGGAAGGTACGCAACGGAAACAGGGTGTTTCCGCAACAATCTTATGCTTCCATCAGGAATAAAGACTCTTGGAAATTATATTGAAGAAGCTGGTTATGAAACAGCTTATATCGGGAAATGGCACCTTGCCAGCGACGGAGAATTAGAAAAGGCTCCAACCATTGACCATACCATTACCGCCATTCCAAAAGAACTGAGGGGCGGATACACCGGTTACTGGAGAGCTGCAGACGTATTAGAGTTTACCTCCCATGGTTATGACGGTTATGTTTTTGATGAAAACAACAACCGGATTGATTTTAAAGGATATCGGGCTGACTGCATCAATGATATGGCTCTGGAATTTTTTGATACCTATGATAGAAAAAAGCCATTTTTTATGACGGTTTCCCAGATTGAACCTCATCACCAAAATGACCATAACCACTATGAGGGGCCTGACGGTTCTAAGGAACGGTTTGCAGATTTTGTCCTTCCTCATGATTTAGAAGTACTAAAAGGAAATGCAGCAGAAGAGTATCCGGATTACCTGGGGCAATGTGCGAGTCTGGATGAAAATCTTGGAAAACTGATTGCCCGTCTGAAACAGGAAGGACTTTATGAAAATACCATTATTATCTATACTTCTGACCATGGCTCTCATTTTAAAACAAGAAATACTGACAGCCACTTAAATGGTTACGACGATTATAAACGTACCGGACACGATGCGGCTCTTCATGTGCCTCTGGTAATCGCAGGAGGTCCATTTACCGGAGGTATTACAGTAAAGGAATTAGTCAGCACCGAAAGCATTCCAAAAACCATTCTTTCTCTTGCAGGTGTTGAAGTCGGAGATGCCATGATTGGAGAAAAACTGCTTGACGTTGTACAGAAAAAAGACAATAATAGGGTGGAACAGGTATTTGCCCAGATTTCAGAAAGCCGTATCGGCCGCGTTATCCGTACCCCTGATTATCTCTATGGTGTATATGCTCCAGGAATCAATGGAGGCGAGAAGGGCGCTTCTGATTTCTATGCAGATGATTATTTCTATGATTTGAAAGAAGATCCATGGCAGTTAAACAATGTGGCGGCAAATCCTGCTTATCAGGCTGCAAAAGAAGATTTGCGGCACCGGTTATTAGACTGGATTGAAAAAGCAGAAGGGTATCGGCCAAAGATTGCCGATCAATAAGGAGTCATTATGGCAGTTTCAGAGAAAAAATGGGAACGCGTATATCAATTTCTTTTGGCATATATCGATGAAAATAAATTTTCCGGCAATCTGAAGCTGCCGTCTGAAAATGCCCTTTGCCGCAGACTGGATGTCAGCAGAGATACGGTGCGCTGCGCCATGACACAGCTTCAATCAGAGGGCATGATTTACCGGCTTCAAGGAAGCGGCACCTATTTTAATAAAGACATGGCATTGTCACGGGAATTAGACAGTGGATCTGCAAAAATCAAAATTGGATTGATTCTTCAGGGACAGGATACTGATGCAAATTCTCAGCTGATAAACGGGGTAAAAAGTGTCATTTCATCCAGTGACGTTGATTTGCGGATTTTTTTCACCGATAACCGGTTTGCCAATGAGCGGCGCTGCCTGCAGACAGTTGTTCACCAGAATTTCCAGGGGTTCATTATTGATGGAGTAAAGGCCAGCATTATGAACCCCAACGAAGATTGTTATGAACACATTTACAGGCGGAGAATCCCGATCATTTTCTATAACAATTATTACAAAAGTATGCGTTATCCCAAGGTAATCGTAAATGACTTTCTCTGTGCAGAGCGGCTGGTCAACATTTTAATTCGAGCTGGACACCGTCACATTGCCGGTATTTTTGTATACGATAATTACCAGGGTGTAGAGAAATTCCAGGGAATGTACGCTACCATGATGAAAAATGGATTGGAATTTCGGGATGATTACGTAAAATGGGCGATTTCCAGCGAGGCCCATTCAGAAGGATTCGCCCGTTCCATTGCTCATTTTTTGAAAGGGCTTCCCAAATGTACCGCCATTGTATGCTGCAACTATATGATTTACCGTACCGTATGTCAAGTGTTAGAGCAATGCGGAAAACGGATTCCAGAAGATTATTCTGTGGTATGTTTTGATTATTCCTCAGATGCCTGGGAAAAAGAGGGGATTACGTGTTCCATTCATCAGGGATTCCAGATTGGATGTCAGGTAGGAACCCGATTAATGCAGATGATAAAACGGCATGACTGTGAAGATCATGGATATTCCCTTGCATTGCCTCCGTTAATTTATACAGGAAATTCCGTATGTAAGATTTCCTCTAAAAGACGGCTGTAATAAGTTCGGTGGAGAGTAATTTACGCATAAAAAAACCTCCATTCACAGTTTTTTGTGAACAGAGGTTCGAATAGGTTCAACTATTCGTTAAACTATTCTTTCGCGAATAGTTGGAAATCTCTTCTGCTAAACACTTTTCAGGACCGGTTTCGCTCCGGTCCTGCTTTTTCTGTTTTATTTTTTTATTTCTTCTATTTTTATTTTCTTTTTAATTTCCCTGAGTTTATTTTCACTCATAAGACGGTGCGTACAAAGGCAGCTCTTCCGGCATACCAGGCCCTGACTGATTGGAATCAGATCCTGGAGAATTATTTTCTGGTGATTCCGAACCAGAATGAATCATTCCTGGTGATGATGTATCTGGATCCGGCAAATCTACCCCAGGTCCGATCTCCGTTGCCTTGGTTGTTTCAGACGGCCCGTTTTCACTGTCTTTTGTGGATTCAGACGGTTCTTCCGGCGCCTCATTGCTTTCAATGGTTTCGGATTCAGATTCTGCAGATTCGGATTCCGTTTCCGACTCGGATTCTGCTTCCGACGTTTCCGGCACCGTTGTTTCTTCGATTGTTGGCGCCGGTGTTGGAGCTGGCGTTTCCTGGACTGCAGGCTTTGAGCTGGAGCCAGAAGAATTTCCCTGGGAATTGCCCTGGCTGTTTCCGCCTGTCTGCCCACCTTCGTTTTTATCTTCCGGATGGTTATAAATAAATCCTGGAATTTCCCCTTCCTCGTATACTCCGGAAGCTTCCGAAATCTTGCCGCTGATTTCTTTTACCTTTGAAGAAACTCCATAAGAAGCATCCTCTCCATACAGAAATTGATGCAGGGCGGCGACGTTGCTTTCCAGCGTCATAGGGATAACGCAGTCTTTTTTATGGATCCTGGCGGTTGTTTTTGCAAATGGGAAACCTGCAGTCTGTGCAATCTCATACTTGCTGATGCTCTTTGCGATAGGCATTACATCTTCCGCTCCGATGCTGGTGGAAAGCTGCGGAAGAACGCCTGCTACAATATTGCTCAATACGGATATATCTGCCTGTTTTGCCTTTTCCAGCGCTAACATTATGACTTTGCGCTGCCGTTCTGTACGATTAAAGTCTGTATCCATCAAACGCAGGCGGCTATATGCAACAGCCTGTACACCGTCCAGATGGTTCATTCCGGAATGCTCTAAGTGATGGGAGCCGACTCCTGTGGATTCTACGGTTTCTGTAATAAAAGAATTGATGTAGGCAAATTCCTTATCCGTAATTTCCAAATCTATGCCGCCTAACAGATTTATGGCGTCTGCTACGGCTTTCCAGTTAAACGTGGCATAATCATCGATCTCAATATCCAGATTGCGTTCCAGGGCCGATACTGCCTGCTCATGGCCGCCTAAGAAATACGCCTCATTGATTTTATCGAAATTTCCCTTTTCGTCAATCTGAAGGTATGTATCTCGGTAAACAGAAACCAGACTGATTTCATTGGTCTTTTTATTAATGCTGCAGATTAATTCCACATCTGACAACGCGCCTTTTTCCAGACTGCCGCTTCGGGAATCTACTCCAAATACGGCAATATTCCAATATCCGTCCCGCGTCTTCCACCATCTCTGGATAAACAGTACACCAATGATTACTAACAGGCAAATCCCGATTCCAGCAAATATTTTTTTAGACTGTTTCTTCTTTCTGTTTCCAGAACTGGTCCGGCCTTTTCTGGAGCGTGGATCCGGCTGTCTGCTGTCTCGTCTCCGGCTGTCTGCACCTTTGGAACGTGAATACTCCCCTTGTCCCTGGCCCGAAGCCGGTCTCTTCTTTCCATTGGAACTGCGCCTGAATGATTCCGGCTGCTGTCTTCTGCGGCGCATACGTTCAATTTCGTCTTCCTGTATTTCGTCTCCGTAAAAATATTCCCTGCTTTTTGGTCTGGGAGAACCAGTCTTGTCTTCCCAGCCCTCCTCTGGATCATCATAGAAATAATCGTCGTCATAATCCTTTCGGTAACTCATTTTAAACTCTCCTTTGCCAAAACCGTTTTGCCATAAAACAGCTTAATCAATCAGATTGCGGTAATAGGGCCAATCGGCTGTCATGGTTTTTACCGTCACATTGTTCACAGATGCACTGGATTCGTGGATTACCTGCATCTGTCCATTGGAAGTCCATCCTAAGAACATAACCACATGGGCGCCGGTTCCGGTTTTTACTATAATATCCCCAGGCTGAAGCTCAGACCGCTTAATCGGCCGTCCGCAAAGAACCAGACTGCTGGTGCTCTCTCCTGCAAGACGTTCGCCTGTGACAGACCAGTACACCCAGTTAATCCAGCCGGAGCAATCCAGTCCTTTTAAAATACGGCCTTTTGTATCCGGTTCTACCGGCGTGCCGAAAAAGTTGCCTTCATATCCGGAACGGGATGCCTTTCCGCCCCAGTAATAAGGAACTTTTCCTACAGAAGACAATGCAAACTGGATAATTTCCTTCCGTTTTTTTGATGTTCCAGCCGGAAGTTTGTCCATATAAGCATCGATTTCTGAAGCAGACAGCGGATTTCCCACAGTAATTGTGGAAATACTCAGGCCGTAATCCTGATACCAGTCCTGGGAATGGATGGCTTCTACCATCTTGATACTGTAATCATCCCAGCCGTCCCAACCGCCTTCCGTCATGTTTTCCGGATTATTTCCAATGGCATCTGCTTTTATTAATCCTTCTGTATCATTTAATCCCAGGATTTGTATTGTAATATTTAAATTCACATGGCCTGGACAGCCGCCCGTTTTGCCTGAACTATGGCTTGAAGACGGTTTTTTCTGCGGCTCCTTTTTTTCTGCCGGCGCTTCCTGCACCGATGTTTCCTGCATGGACGTTTCCGCTTTCGCAGCAATATGTTCCTCTAATGATGGTTCCCCATTGGACTCATAAGAAGCATTTCCAGGAGTTGCCTCCGGCTGCTCCATGGATTCTTCCCCAGGTCCGATATGATCCCACTGGGTAGGATCAACCGTACTTTTGCGAATGGTTCCTCCTGTAGGGACCTCATCCAGATTGTCTAACGGGAGTTCCTCAACAATCTTATCGTTTGGTTCTGCGTAGGTATCTTCTGTGCTGCTTTCCGTCTCCAGCTGGCTGCCTTCGCTCTCCTGTTTTGGTCTGCTGTTAGCAGAAACGGTTTCTTTCTCTAAAGTTTCTTTGTCTGAATCTTCCTGCAAAAGCTGTTCTTCTGACATCTGTCCATATTCCTGGCTGTTTCCCGACGCTGCCAGCTCGCCTGCCAGTTCCTCTTCCTCAGCCTCCTGAAGCAATTCTTCCAGAGACATATCCAGACACCCGTCACAGTAATACACATCGCTCATACTGTAAGAATAACTGTGGGAATCTTTCCACAGCCGGTTGGCATACTCTTCAAATGCTTCTGCGTCCAGCATATCCTTCTGATAGGTATAAACGCTTGCCATCGAAAGAATTTCTTTTACATTGGAATACCCATTAATCGGCTGCCCGCTGCCGTTGACAAATGAAATGTTTACCTTTTTCCAGGTGTTAATGGTCCAGGTCTCCGGATTGTCTGGATCATGGGTTTCATCATTGGGATTATAAGTTCCGAAGGCTGCGGAAACAGGCTTTCCAAGCCTGGCTGCCATTTTTGCCGGCTTAATATCTGCCAGGTCATAAATGGACGCCAGCCAGTCAGAATCCTTAATGCTTAATGACTGGTATACCTTTCCGGCGTAGCTCTGGGTTACGTCAGATGGATCTGCCCCCTCCGGAAAATAATATGCTAAATTCAAAAGAGTAATAGACGGCTCATATGCATTGGCGTCTTTTCTCGCTTCCTTTGTCTCAGCTTCAGAGACCGGTTCTTCTGTTTCTTCCGGCCTATTCGCTGCCTGGACTGCCGGTTCTTTTTCAGGAAGCGGGGAATCTGCAGGAACATAATTTCCTGCCAGATTACCGGTTATGATTCCGGCAATTACCATAACGGCTGCCGCTGCTGCTTGTTTCTTATTTTCTCTGTTCCAAACTATCATGGAATCCTGTAACCACCTTAATTTTGATTTTAACTTCCAAAAAACACCATAATAGTATAGCACAGACAGAGTGGGAATCCTAGAACCTAATCTTTAAATATTCTTTAAGATTTTAAGGATAACGGACTGTTTTGCTTCAAAAGAGCCAAAAAGGCAGCTGCAAACCTGCAGCTGCCGCGACATATCGTTATTGATTTTTCCATTCCTGTTTCGTTTTTGCAAAATTGATAATCATCTTTACTGTATTTTCGAAGCCGAGAGCGCTGCTGTTGATACATAAATCGTAGCTTCGGGCATCCGACCACTTCTTGCTGGAATAGTAATTGTAGTAACTGGAACGCTTTTTATCTGTCTTAATCATAATATCCCTGGCTTTTCCCTCATCTACATGATACATATCCATTAAGTGTTTAATCTTGTCTGGTTCATCTCCAGAAATGAAAACCGTGGTTACATTTGGAAAATCTGCCAGCGCATAATCTGCACACCGGCCTACAATGACGCAGGATTCTTCAGAAGCAAGTTTCTTGATCGTATCAAACTGTGCCAAAAAGACCTTATGATTAATCGGCATATCCATATACGCAGATGTCGTATATCCCAGAGAGTAAGTATCCATTACCAGCGAATACAGAAAACTGCTGGTAGGCTTTTCGTCATGGGTCTCAAAAAGTTCTTCACATAGACCGCTGTTTTTTGCTGCTAAAGACAATAATTCTTTATCGTAACATTTGATGCCCAGTTGTTTTGCTACTTCCTGGCCAATCTGGCGTCCTGCACTGCCACATTGCCGTCCGATCGTAATTACTAAATTTCCATTCATAGATCTCTCTCCTTTCACGCCATGCGATGCTGCCAACCCATAGATGTCATTTAATAAAATAATTATACAGCAAAATTTCCAAAAAGTACAGAAAAAAAGCAAAAAAATATTTAATTTTATACAATTATCCCAATTTATCTAAAAGCTGTTGGAAATATTGAGGCAATGGAGCAGAAAATTCCATATATTCTCCAGTTCTCGGATGCCGGATGCCTAAAACTCCTGCATGGAGCGTCTGTCCTTTTAATCCGGCAATCGGACATTTTGCAGGACCATATACGGTATCCCCTAAAATCGGATGGCCAAGACTTGCCATATGAACCCTGATTTGATGGGTTCTGCCGGTTTCTAACTGACACTGGATATAAGAATATCCCTTCAGCTGTTTTAACACTTTATAATGGGTTACAGCGGATTTGCCGTTTTTATAATTAACGCTCATCTTCTTCCGATCCGTCGGATGTCTTCCAACAGGCGCGTCCACAGTGCCCTCTTCTTCTTTTAAATTTCCGTGTACAATGGCAAAGTACCGGCGCGTAATTGAATGTACCTTTAACTGTTCTGCAATGGACTGATGGGACATATCGTTTTTGCATACTACCAGAATTCCAGTGGTATCTTTATCAATGCGGTGAACAATTCCTGGCCGCAGCACGCCGTTAATCCCTGAAAGGCTGCCCTGGCAGTGATACATCAGGCCATTTACCAGAGTGCCGGAATAATGACCGGCTGCCGGATGAACTACCATATCCTTTGGTTTATTGACAATCAGAAGGTCCTCATCCTCATATAGGATTTCCAAATCCATTGGTTCCGCTGTAATCGGGGGTTCTGACGCCTCCGGAACTTCAAATTCAATAAAGTCGTCTTCGCACACCTTATAGCTGCCCTTTACCGGACTGCCATTTACCAAAACGGCCTGGGATTTTAACAATTTCTGGATATAAGAACGTGACAGGCCTTCCAAAAGGCCTGCCAGATACTTGTCAATACGGATATCCTCTTCTCCTGCATCTACTAAAAACTGCTGTTTCAAGGTAAATCCTCCTTATTCTGTTTTTCCGTTGTGCTTTTTAAAAGAGAAAACTTCCAGCTCCTCTTCTTTGTAATACCACAGCATTAAAACTAAAAATAAAGCAGCGGCTGTAGTAACGTAAATATCGGCTACATTAAAAACCGGAAAGTCTATCAGGGAAACATACAAAAAATCCACTACAAATCCATTGGTTACCCGATCAATCATATTGCCGACTGCACCGGAAAACAGCAGATTTAAGCATACGGTTAGGGGAAGATAGCGGCGGTTTGCCGGCATTTTTACCAGTGCATATCCCACAAATATTAAAACCGCCAGGGTAATCAGGAACAAAAATCCCTGTTTTCCCTGCAGAATGCTGAAAGCTGCGCCTCTGTTTTCTGAATACAGCAGTTCAAACACACCTTCAATCAAAACAAGCGGCGGCTGTCCCTTTAAATGGGACACGGCCAGATATTTTGTCCACTGATCCAGTAAAATCAGGAGGATCGACCAGACGGCAAAAAGCCCAATCTGTTTTCTTTTCTCTTTCATCGAAGCACTGCCTCCAATCCCTGTCCCATTTCCTGATCTGTCACAGTCCGGTCTACAACCGCGTTTCCAATTCCGCGAAGGAGGATGAATTTAATAGTTCCCTGTTCCATCTTTTTATCATGTCTGGACGCTTCTATAACGGCTTTTGCATCCAGTCCGGTTACGGCATCCGGAAGGCCAAACCTGCGAAACAGTCCTCTTACCCAGTCTGCTTCATCCCTGGTAATCTGTCCCCGAAGGGCGCTGATTTCACAGGCAGCAATGGAACCTACAGCGACACACTGGCCATGAAGCATGGTAAAGTCTTTCAGCTTTTCAATGGCATGGCCAAAGGTATGGCCAAAATTTAACAGAGCCCGCTCTCCCTGCTCCTTCGGATCTTTTTCTACCACATCCCGTTTGATCCGGTTGCTCTCTAAAATCATGATCCGACAGGCGTCCAGATCCCGATTCTGAATCTGTTCTGTATGTTCATCCAGCCACTTACAGTAATCCGCGTTTTTTATCAGACCATGTTTGATAATTTCACCCATTCCGGAAGCAAACTGCTCTGCATCCAGGGTTTTTAAGGTTGACAAATTGGTATACACCAGGCTTGGCATATGGAAAGCCCCTACCATGTTTTTATAAGAATCAAAGTCCACCCCTGTTTTTCCGCCAATGCTGCTGTCCACCTGGGAAAGAAGGGTCGTCGGAATCTGTACAAAGGGGATTCCCCGCAGATAGGTCGCGGCAGCAAACCCGCACAAATCTCCGGTAACACCTCCTCCAAGAGCTACCAGCATATCGCTGCGGTCAAACTTTTTCTGAATCAGGAATTCATATAGATCCCTGACTGTCGTTAAATTCTTATGCTCTTCTCCAGCCGGAAATACGAACACTTCGGTCTTTCTGCTGCAGCCGGCAAGAATTTCCTGTACCTGTTTTCCATAAAGAGCCGCTACATTGGAATCTGATACCACACACAGCTTTCTGGTATCAGATTTTAATGCCAGCATTTCTTCTTTCAGGCGGTCAAAGGTTTCTTCTATTACAATATCGTAAATTGGTCTTGTATGTACATCATGTACGGTCAAACGATCTGTCATAATTTCTCCTTTTCTTTAAACATATCGATCCAGCGCAACAAAAAGCCGCCCCTTTTTCGTCTCCGTCTCTACTCCTCTATAAACGAATTTTCCCAGCCCTCTGGCCGAAACAATGTCTCCTTCTTTTATCGTAAAACTGTTCGAGGTAATCAGCCGTCCGTTTACAAAGACTTTTTCTCCCTCTATATACGGAGTCATCCTGCTTCTGGAAGCTTTCCAGGCCAGAGCCAGAATGCAGTCCAGGCGTAAAGACGCCACGCTTCCGGCAATCCGCTCAAACTTAGGAGTAATGGAAATTTCTCCGATTTCTGATTTCTCCAGTATCAGATTGGTATGGCGTACCAGACGAAGCTCCCTGCACAGATAATCTGCCATGTCTGTCATACAGAAAATCCGGCAGGCGTTCTCTTCAACCAGAATATCTCCAATTTTGCTCCGGTCAATTCCCAGATGCATAAGGGCTCCTAAATAGTCCCTGTGGCTTAACTCTTCTGCAAAACGGGGATTTACCGGCTTTACAGAAAGGCAGACAAAGGGATATTCCGTCTGCTCTTCTTCATAAGAAGGCAGAAAGCAAACAACCTTTCTCTCCGCCATTTCATATCCGCCGGCAAGCTGATACTTTGCTGGAGAAAGAGAAGAAATCAGCGAGAAAAATATTGTCTGCTCATTTAAATTTAAAAAATCTGTATGTACAGGAATGTCCCGCTCATAGGACAGGCGGGACAATTCCTGAATTCGTTTCCGAAATAATAATTCTTCTTTTTCCATAAGCAGCTTCTATCCACGAACCTACAGGTGAATGTTCAGACCTCCGGTTCCTCCTAACGTATTGCCGCTTAAAAACTCCTGGAAATCACCAGACAGTTCTACAGACTCCGGCGTTACAATAAAAATATAATTGGAAATCTTTTTTAAATTTCCCCGCATGGAATAGGTCGATCCGGAAGTAAAGTCAATAATCCTCTGGGCAATCTCTGTGTGAATCCCTTCCATGTTTAACAGTACAGCCTTACCGGACAGCAGGTAATCGCAAATCTCCTTGGAGTCTTCCATAGAGGTAGGTCTTACCATCGTTACTTCCATGCCCCTGCTGCGCATCGGAACTACCTTATTGCCGGATGAAGAACGGGAAGATCCCATAAAACGAGGCTTCGGCGCTTCTTCCTCCTCGCCCTCGTCATCCTTGTCACGGGAAAACATAGATTTTTTGGGAGGTTTCTCGTCATCGAAATCCTCTTCTTCATCATAAAAGTAATCGTCATCCTCTTCATCAGTGAGACGAGTTAATTCCATTAATTTGTTTAACAGGCTCATGTGTCCTACTCTCCTATCTTTTTGATTTAGCGATGCCCAAAAATACTTGTCCCAACCCGAACCATGGTGGCACCTTCTTCAATCGCTACCTCATAATCACCGGACATGCCCATGGAGAGCACACCCATAGACATATTATCAATGTTTTTATTGGTTATGTCAACAGATAATTGATATAAATCTTGAAAAACTTTTCGATTTTCTTCTGGATTTTCGACAAAAGGCGCAATTGTCATAAAACCTTTTACCACAATATGGGAAAACGCGGCAATTTCTTCTGCTGCCCGTTCCACTTCCTCCATAAAAAATCCAAACTTACTTTCTTCCCTCGCTACATTGACCTCCAAAAGGATGGGGGTAATGCGGCCGGCTTTTGCGCTTTCTTCTTCAATCTGACGGGCCAGACGGAGGGAATCTACCGAATGGATTAAGGATACCTTGTCAATGACCTGCCGCACTTTATTGCGCTGCAGATGGCCAATCATATGAAATCTTGCATCTTCCGGCATTTCTGGATACTTTTCTAAAATCTCCTGTACCTTATTTTCTCCAAAATCCCTGGCCCCTGCGTCGTAAGCTTCTAAAAGCATCTCAAGAGGCTTTGTCTTGCTGACTGCAATTAAGGTAACGTCTTTTGGATCTCTTCCGGAACGGAGACAGGCTTTCCTTACCCGTTCCTGTACTTCACAATATTGATCTTTTACCATAGATTCTCCTTTTATCTGATAATAGCTACTGGTAGATCATCTTTCCTTCTTCTACCGTATCCGCGTCTAACACGATGTGATCATAAACAGACAAGCCATAATCCATGTTCTTTTTTACTGTACAATACTCGTCATTGGACATTAAGATTTCAATCTGTTTAAAAACCGCATATCCTTTGTTAATATTGTATACGCCCTTTAAGGAAGCGGTCGTTCCCAGCTGATACCGTTCCGTTGAAGACTCTGGCTTTACGATATAATCTCCGGCTTTAAAGCCTTCTTCCCCATCAATTTCTACATAATAATGATCCTCTGTTGAATAATACAACGTTGTCGGCACAAAAACAATGGACGGAGTCCCTTCTTCCGTATAGACCTCCTTAAAGAAGCCGGATTCGTTGCTGTCGCCTCCCTTGCTTAAATAATCCACTGGAATTAAGAAGAAATCCTTGCTTGTAACAGCAGAAAGCGGAATCTTCAGGCCGTCTACCTTATCGGAGACAATTTCAAACTCCACATACCGGTCAGAAACAAACTGAACCATGTATTTGTCAAAATCCAGTTTGCCGTAGGTCTTTCCATCTGCACCAGTAATCATTGAAAATTGGCCGGTTGTAGTCAAATCCTGGCCCTTAAACGAAACCTTCAGCTGAGTCTCCTGGCTATACTGCTTTACATCCTCTTCGCTAAGAGGAAATAGCACAGACCAGTTATCCGAAGTAATAATTTTGTAAACCGGCTCATTGATTCCTACTGTTTGTCCGGAACGCACTACCGTACTGGGGTAATTGCTTCTGTCAAACATGGCTTCCTCAACCTGGGAGGGTTCTATCTCTTCCAGAGAATCCAGAACATAGGAAACAATTCCCGCTTTGTCCGATCGGATCTGGGTAAAACGGATTCCGGCTGCTTCCATAGCCGCCAGACTGTCTGCTGTATCAAAATTGGAATACTCTAAAATCAAAGACTCCAGGGAATACTTAATGTCATAAACGCTTCCAAAATTGTCTTCATCAAACGCAATATTAAAAGAGGACAACTGCTTTTTTAAAGCAGCGATACTGTCGGAACTAAGCTCTTGCCCATTGTTGTTTTCTGCCAGATAACCTGCCATTTTATTTTCTTCATCAATAGAGTACACCGTTGTGCCGACTGCCGCCCGTTTGCCTTCCCGAACGTAATAGTCAATGGTTCCGGCCCGATCGGTATATTTCACTTCCTCATCCCGAAGAACCAGTCCTGTATAGCTCCGGTCATTTACAATACCGCCGTCTACGACTTCATAAAACTGGATCTTTTCGCGCCGGATATACGTATACACGCTCAGACTCATATATACGAAAATCAGCGCAAAAATAATCATGCCAATGTTAATATTCAGAGGCCTTCGATAGCGTATGATTTTGTTATTCTGTTTTTTCTTTTTCTTTGCCACCAGGGAAGTCCTCCTTTCTCCATTGTATTATAGGAGAATTTTGCCAAGAATTCAAGAGTCAAAAAAAGGCTGCCGCAAAATGAAATATTTGGAAATACCGGCCTATTTCATTTTACAGCAGCCTCTTATGTATATCTTATAAAGAAATAATCACATCTTTCTTTGCATTATCAGGAAGTTCGTCTGCATCCATGGATACGCTCAAAATAAAAGTAATATGTGATTTCTCACTGATTTTTTCCAATGTTGCAATGGTCTCGGAAATGTCTTCTCCCTCTAAGCTGGACAGCTTGAGGAAACTATCTAAATACATGGCTTCCAGGTCGTGATCCTGGGAAATAATACCGCAGATGAATCCAATAAAGCTTTCACTGCTGGCAATCGGATATTCATTTACATTAATTAATCGAATTCGGTTATTTAATTCATACATATGCTTGGAGCTTTTATCCAGGTATACGATTGTGCCGTGTGCATCCTTAACTGCACTGTTGGCCTTTTCTAAGAGATGTTTTGTTTTCCCTTTTCCTTTTCTTCCTGCAATAATCTGAACCATAGCAATCTCCTCCTTGGGTCGTTAATTTGTATAAAAAGTCCATTCGAATTAAATTAATTATAGTATAATTCACGAAAAAAATCAACAACTAATTGACAATTTTAGAAATAATATTTGTCATATTGTCATAGAGTCCTGGACGGCTTGGCGCTTTCATCACAACAGATATATACTCATCTGAAGTATCCTCTCTGCTGCCCATTACCAAACAGTATCCGGCAGCGCTGGTCGTACCGGTCTTGCCTCCAAATACCGTAAGGCCTTCCGGCGTTTCCCGTTCCCCTGTCATATACCAGTTTCCGCCTTTCCATGTCGTAGAGACCGTTTCTCCTGAAGCCGACTGGTAGCTGGCTGTATATGCAGTAGAACCGGTAATTTCACGAAATTCCGGATATTTCAGCGCTTCATGGAAGATCAGGTACAGATCATAAGCCGTAGTGTAATGATCTTCATTATGGAGGCCATGGGGATTGGTAAAATGCGTTCCTGTCGCCCCCAGCGCCCTGGCTTCTCGGTTCATCATCTCCGCGAATTGTTCGACGCTTCCCGCCATATGAACGGCAATGGCTGCGCCGGCATCATTGCCGGAAGGCAGCATCAGCCCATAAAGCAGCTGCTCCAAAGTCAGCTGATCTCCTGGATGAATTCCGCACAGGGTTGCTCCGGATTCTGTAATGACTGCATCTTCGGTTACCGTTACCACGTCGGAAAGATTGCCGTATTTAATCGCAACAAGAGCCGTCATAACCTTTGTGGTGCTGGCCGGATATAATCGTTCCAGCACATTTTTGCTGTATACGGTACGCGGATTCTGGATTCCGAAAACGCCTGCCGCCTCCGCAGTAATTCCGGAGTCTCCATCTCCGGTATCATCCGTTACTACACACAGCTCTTGTGCAAAAGCCGACGCCCTGCCTGTTTCCTCTGTGTCTTCTGCTATATCAAATGACCGTTCTGCAAAGTTATAAGGGCGCTCAATAGAAGCTGGCGCACATCCGCCGGCTGATAAAGCAATCAGCAGGCAGACCGGCGCCAGCTTCTGAAATGTCTGCCGTTTGTTTTTTCTTTTCTTCACAGCGTCGCTCCTAACGGTACTGCTCACGCCACTCTAAATCGCCGCGTTCCAATGCCTTGATTAACAGCTCTGCAGTCGCCAGATTCGTTGCAAGCGGAATGTTATAGGTATCGCACAGCCTTACTACGTCATTTACGTCTGGCTCGTGAAGCTTCGGATTGTGTGGATCTCTTAGAAAAATTACCAAATCCATACAGTCATGTTCAATCATAGCCGCCAACTGCTGTCCGCCGCCCAAATGTCCGGCTAAAAATTTGTGAACGTCCAGATTTGTGACTTCCTCAATCAGTCTTCCGGTAGTACCAGTGGCATATAGAGAATGCTTGCATAACACTCCTCTATACGCAATACAAAAATTCTGCATTAATTTTTTCTTTGCATCGTGCGCGATCAATCCTACGTTCATATAGGTCCTCCTTTATTAATGAACTGTTTTCCTTTGTAGTCCGACATTCAGCACAAGACCGATTCCGATATAGATACTGAGAAGCGAACTGATTCCTGCGCTGATAAATGGCAGGGGTTGTCCGGTGTTGGGCATCATCTTGGTTGCAACCATAATGTTTATAAAACTCTGGAACGCAATCAGAGCGGCCATACCAACACAAATCAGTCTTCCTGTTAAATCTTTTGCTTTTGATGCCAGCCGGATAATTTCAAAAATAAGAATCAGATACAGAGCCAGTACTATCATAACGCCCCGAAAGCCCAGCTCTTCTCCAATTACAGCAAAAATAAAGTCTGTCTGCTCCTGAGAAAGAAAATTGCCGTTTTTTACAGAGGCTATGGTAGTATTGTTTAATCCTTTTCCGGTTAATTGGCCTGAGCCAATGGCAATCAGGGAATTGTCCTGCTGCATATTTCCATCCTGATATTTGGGATTGGTTGGGAATACGAAAGCAAGGATTCGATTTGCCTGATACCCTCTTAAAAATGGAATCATCTCATATTGTAACAGATAGATAAACAATGCACCAAGGGGCACTACGACAGCCAGTGCACTGCCAATCCATTTATAACTTAAACCTGCCGCAAAAAGCATGGACAGGAATATGAGCACAATAATAATACTGGTAGATAAACTGGGCTCAGCCAGAATCAGCAGTACCGGTACGGAAAATAAAACCAGGGAGATTCCCAGAACAGCCGGCTGATTCAGCTTTTCCTGGTATTTGTTAAAATACCAGGAAAAGAAGATAATCAGACCGATTTTTGTAAACTCAGACGGCTGGATCTGGCCAATGCCAGGCACTACGATCCATCTGGTCGCTCCGCCTCCCTGCTTTCCGATTAGCAAAACGGCTGCCAGAATAATGATGCAGCCAATATAAATCATGGAACTTAAATTGGCAATCTTATGGTAATCAATCAGCGACAGGCCGATTGCCAGAACAAAGCCTACCACGATTCCAACGATCTGTTTGGTTACCAGCGCAGTGTCCATATTGGAAGCGCTGCGCAGAACCAGAACTCCAATAATATTGAGCAAAAAAATCTCAATCAGTATACGGAAATTATAGTTTTTAAAATCATAATCAAAAAGCATATTTTAATGATACCTCTTAGTCGGCAAAATGCGGAGGGGAACCCTGGCCTGAAGGAACGGGCCCAGAATTTGTATTTCTATCCCATCCGCTTCCATCTCGGTGTATTTTGAGATGACACGGATCATATCATCTTTCATCTTATCCAGCAATTCCGGAGGAAAGTCGGTTTTATCAGATAAAAGCAGAAGCTTCAGACGCTTCTTTGCAACCGTTCCGGAAGTCTTTCTCAAAAACGCAGGCCAGATGCTCATATCATCCCTCCTAAGCGTGCCTTAACAAGCTGCTTAACCGGCCGAAGAAGCTTTTGGGTTGTTCTAATTCCATGAAAGGGACGTTCTCTCCTATTACCCGACGGCAGATATTCATATATGCCTGTCCAGCCAGAGATCCCATTCCCACCAAAGGCTCTCCCTGGTTGGTAGAAATGACTATGGATTCATCATCCGGTACTGCTCCGATTACTTGAACTGCTAAAATGTCAATCACATCTTCTACCGACATCATGTCTCCACGATTTACCATATCCATCCGGATGCGGTTTACAATCAGATCGATGTCTTTCATTTCCTCGGCTTCCAACAGCCCGATGATCCGGTCTGCGTCCCGAATAGCGGAAACTTCCGGCGTCGTAACGACTAAGGCTCTGTCTGCTCCGGCAATGGCATTGCGGAATCCCTGCTCGATGCCTGCAGGACAGTCTAACAGTATGTAATCAAAATCGTTTCGTAAATCGTCTGCTAATTTTCTCATCTGCTCCGGAGTGACCGCAGTTTTATCGCGGGTCTGGGCAGATGGCAACAGGTACAGGTTGGGATATCTTTTGTCTCTTATCAGGGCTTGCTTCATACGACAGTTTCCTTCTATCACGTCTACCAGATTGTAGACGATGCGGTTTTCCAGGCCCATTACCACGTCCAGGTTACGCAGCCCTATATCGGTATCGATTAAGACTACACGCTTGCCTAAAATGGCCAGACCGGTTCCCACATTGGCAGAAGTTGTCGTCTTGCCTACCCCTCCTTTACCGGAAGTAATGACAATGACTTGACTCATAGCAATATCCTCCTGCATACAATTCCATATTTTATTTTACCCTATTTTCAAAAAATTTTCCAGTATTAAATAAAATTTAACATTCCAAACATACTTTTCTTTAGTGTTTTCGTGCAAATAGCATGATTGTCTACATAGGCAAGAACGGGTCCCTTGCCCAGACGTCTGCCTTTTTCTCCGCCTCTCTGGATGTGATCTCCAATCCGGATCTGGAGGGGAACCATATCCAGAGCGACAATAACTGTGTTTTCATCGCCTGAGGCCCCTGCAAAAGCCGATCCTCGCAGTTCTCCGAGGACAATAATATTTCCCTTTGCAGTTACCCTGGCTCCATGTTCCACATCTCCAATTACCACAATGCTCGCTTCTGATTCCAGAGTGTCTCCCCGATGCAGATCTCCTTTGAAGAACTGGCCAGTACGCTCAGAAAGCTCCATCAGCTTTTCGTTTAGAGCTTTTTCACAGCGATGAATCCGGTCTGCATTGGTATCCAGCAGACACAAAATCTCGATTTGAGAGTTTTCCGTTATGGTATTGACAATCTTAAACTCCTGTTCCGGAGAAAGCGGCCGGCCTTCCAGGGAAAGGGTCATCTGGACGGAACCCCAGAATTTTGCGCTTTCCCTAAACTTTACTGCCACATCCTCCAGCAGCTTTTCAAAGGGAACCATTGGATCCAGATAGACCGACATACCAGCCCTGTTGCCTTTAATCACTACCGTATTATGACGCATGACAGTCTCCCTTTCTTTTTTAATCCTGAATCTCTACAGCAGTTGCGTCCAAAGCGCCTGCTGCCTGGATTCCTTCCAGAGTCATATATCCATAGTAATACTTATACACGTTTTTCGCAAGAGTTGCCGCATTGCCGGACGTATAGCCATAAGGGATATTGACCGTAACGGCGATTTCCGGAGCTGCATAAGGAGCAAAGGAGACAAACAGCGCATGGTTGGTACGTCTGGTATCTTCCTGGGCGGTTCCTGTCTTTCCTGCTACTTCAATGGCAAGATCCGAAAAAATGCTCTTTGCAGATCCTTCTGCGATAACCTGGCGCATTCCGGCCTGGACTGCATCCCAGGTAGAGGTTTTAATATCAATCGTAGAGGAAACCTCTGGCGTATAATCTTCCATCAGATTTCCTTCCGAATCCGTCAGTTTGTCCAGAAGGCTCAATTCATAAACCGTTCCTCTGTTGGCCATCGCTGTAACGTAACGAGCCAGCTGGGTATTGGTAAAGGCATGGCTGCCCTGTCCCATGGAAGAACGCTCTGGGTCTGTATCTGAAATTTTGGGCGATGCTTCATCAATTTCCACGCCGGAGGTATGATCCAGACCGAACATGGTGGCGTATTTTGCCAGCGTCTCCAGGCCTAAAGTGGTGGAGTAGTTGCCGTTTTCGTCCATTGACATCCGGTGGGCCAGTTCCGCTACTACGTAGTTGCAGGAATTGCCGATGCCTCCGATAACATCCAGAGGGCCGTGACGGCCAGGGTAAATCCAGCACTTTATCGGGGTGTCAATCTCTTTGTACTCGCCGGTACACTCAATGGTCTCTCCCATCTGGATGACGCCTTCTTCTAATGCCGCCACTGCCGTAATTGGCTTAAAGGTAGAACCTGGCGCCTTTACCACCATAGTTGCATTATTACGGAGAGGCAGGGACAGATCTTCCCGAAGCTGGTTGTAATAATCTGCATCCACCGTTCCGGACAGACGGTTGTTGTCATAGCCTGGATAGGTTACCAGTGCCCGAACTTCGCCTGTATTTACGTCTACAATCACGCAGGAGCCCGTACATGGATCCAATGCCAGCTGGGCAGGCGTCAGTTCAATGCTCTTGATTTTGCTGCGGATAAAGGTATATGCATAGCTGTCTCCGCCGGCAGACAATCTGGCTACTTCTTCTGCGTCGTATTCCAGCACTCCCTGATCGTAAAGAGCCACGCAGAGCTGCCAGCCTTTTACGGTTCCGTCATTAATCAGATACCGGTAAATCTGCTTGGTAAACTGGTTGTCTTCCCGCAGCGCTTCCATAATGTACTGGACCAGACTTTCAAAAATGCTGTCCGCACTGGAGTAACGGTCGTCAATCTCAAGCTTTGCAGTATCAATCCATCCATCTGCGATTCCTGCATAAATATAATCCCTCAGGCTGATGGTATCTGCCTTCCACGCCTGATAAGCCTGGCTGTTTTCATCTATCCTGGATTTCTGGATAATTCCCACCTCGTCAGAAGACAGATATTCATAGATATAGACCATATAAGCCATCATATCTTTGGGAAGCTGTCCTAATTCCCTTGCATGAGGACTGAGCAGCTCTGTCTGAATATCGTTTAAAATCCTTTCCTGAGAAGAAGTCTGAATCTGATGCAGCTGCTGTTCCATAGGGGATGCTTCTTCAGAGCCCATATGGCTTAACGAGAGCACATTATTGTTAATCAGCTGGTAGTACACGTCTTTTACCGGAATCGGCTTTTTGGAATCCTTAAATTTTTCGTCCTCCCGAATGTCTTCCATCCTAAGGTGGTCTAACAAAATACCGGCAAGCTGCCGCTCTAACAGCTCATAAACGCCAATCTGCAGATCCTGATCAATGGAAAGATAGACATCGTTTCCTGCTTCCGGAGATACTTCTTCTTTTACTTCCAGAATGCGGCCCATATTGTCTACGTTTACCACTTTATATCCTTTTTTGCCCTGCAGTTCTTTTTCCATAGACGCTTCCAATCCGGTACGTCCAACCAGATCGGTAGGCCTGTAGGCCTGATTGCTTCCCTCTGGGATGTCTTTGTTTAACTCCTCCAGCTGATCTTCCTGAACCTTTCCGATATATCCGATGATCGGTTCAAAATAGATGCTGTTATTGTATACCCTGACAGAACTTTCCTCGATGGTAACTCCCTGAAGTTCGGCTGTATTTTCCATAATTTCCGCAACGGTTTCGTCAGAAACGTTGCTGGCAATGGTGGTGCTTTCGTATTTCCGGAAGGCAGTCAGCTGCATGGTATACCAGATATTGACCATGTCCAGGGCTGTCTCATCATCTAAAACGACGGGATTTCCTTTTTCATCTACAATGGAATCCATCTTGTATGCTTTGAATTTTTTCTCAAAAGCCTCTCTGGCGGTAATGTCAGACGGATTTTTTCCGTTTTTATCCAGGTCTTCTGCTGTTGTCAGGTTGTAAAAATCTCTTAGAAACCTGCGCTTTCCCGCTTCGCTGGTGGAGGTAAAATACATTTCACCGGTTTCGTTGATTCCTACTTCAAATTTTCCCTCAATCTCTTCTTCATGCTTATTTAAAATGCGGACAAGCCGCAGAAGCATGGCGTTGCGATCAGCATCCTTCCGGTACGCGCCGGTATCCTGAACTGCCACAGAGTAGGCCAGCTCATTATAAGCCAGCACATTCCCGTTCCGATCCAGAATATTCCCGCGGGTTCCTGGAGTGTAAATTACCTTTTCGGTCTTCTGCATATATTCATTCAGGTATTCTTCGCCATGCACAATCTGCAGGTTAAATAAATTTACCGCCAAAAAGGCAAACATACCTGCAAACAGGACGGACAGGGCGACCAGCCTGGACGAAACAATTTTTTGAAGGAATTCCTTCAGCATTTCCAGTAAATCTTTAAACAAGATTGGTATCTCTCCTTTGTTCCATTTCCTCCAGCTTCCGGCTGATAAATAAGAACAGCCGGTAAATCAGCAAGGTGGTGACAACCGTAAAAATAATTTCCGGAATAATAATGTTTTTCAAATAATATAAAATATTCAGTCTTCTTCGAATCAGAAACTGGAACACATAAATGTAAAGATTATACGCCAGCTCATTGACAATGGCAAGCACCATTGGAAGGGTAATATAATCTTCATAATAATAGCGACTGAAAATTCCATTTAAATAGCCGATATATAGAAACAGCAGGCTGTAAAAGCCAAAATTGCCTCCGCCAAACAGATCCAGAAGAATACCGGCAAAAAGGCCATACAGCATTCCCGCGGTTTTCCCATAAATAAATCCCATGGAAAACGTTAAAATCAGCAGCAGGTTGGGCGATGCGCTGAAAAACGGAATCAGCGGAAAGATACAGGTCTGTATGGTAAAGGCCAAAATCATCAGAGCCAAATTAATCAGTATCCGTTTCATAGCCCCTCCTTTAGCTGCCCGATCCTTCTAAAGGACCCAGTTCTTCCTCTCCGGTCTCCTTGGTCCCGACAATGACCAGGACTTCCTGAAGATCGTCAAAATCAGCAACCGGAACCAGGTATCCGGATTTGGTAAGATGCTCGGAATCAATGGTAATATCAGACGCATATCCGACTAAAATACCTGGAAGAAATTTGGAACTGATATTTGAGGTAACAATCTGATCCCCGTCCTGGATATCGCCGTCCTTGGTAATATTGGTAATGGCAAGACGTCCCTCCTGATAAAGAGTCAGATCGCCGGCCACGATGCATTTATCTCCGGTCCGCAGTCCCATGGCGCTGACACGGCTTAAATCGTCAATAATGCTCCGCACCGTCGCGTAATTGGCGCCTACGTCAGTTACAATTCCAACCAGACCGCCGCCTGCAATCACATTGGAGTCCACCTCAACTCCGTCTTCGGATCCCTTGTTAATACGGAATACCTGGAACCAGTCTCCCGAATCCTTGGCAATTACCCTGGCTCCGATGGTTTCATACTGCATATAGTCCTGATCCAGCTGATACAATTCCCGCAGGCGGTTTAATTCCTGCTGCTGGGCCTGAAGCCGGTTATTTTCCTCGGTCAGCTCCCCAACTCTCTGCTCCAGCTGCTCCTTTTCTTCCAGAGCAGTCTTTAACTGGGCATAGTCTGTCAGTTCTTCATAAATACTGCTCCCTACTGCGTTTACTCCTGACTGGATTGGGACAAGCAAATAGCCCACTCCGGTACGGAGCGGGTCCATAATTCCTTCTTTCAAAGAAGAAACTCCGATTAACAGGACACACAACAGTGTCAGTCCCAGCAGAATATACTTACTGCGTTTACTCTCCATCTATAACATTCCTCGTTCCTTAAAACTCATATATGAAGCGTTTCCAATAATGATATGATCGACCAGGTAAATCCCCAGCACAATCCCAGCTTCTTTCATCCGCCTGGTCAGAAGTTCGTCTTCCCTGCTGGGTTCCGGATCTCCGCTTGGATGATTATGGATAAGGGCAAAACGGACCGCCCTGGCTTTCAATGCCTCGACAAACAGCTCTCTCGGTGAAATCACAGATGCATTTACCGTTCCTTTTGACAACAGCACGTCTTTTATAAAATGCTGTTTGGTATCAAAAAACATGGCATAAATATGCTCCTGATCCAGATGCCGGAGAGACTGCATATAGTAATCTGCAATCTGGGAGGGATCCTGGAACGGTTTCTCCTGAAGACGTCCTCCGCTTCGCCAGATTCGTCTGGACAGCTCAAATATGCACATAAGCTGCGCTGCTTTGACTCTGCCGATTCCGTTGATTTTTGTAAATTCTTCAAAAGACTGATCCAAAAGGCCAAACAGTCCTTCCTTTCCTCCCAGTCTTAAAATCTTCTGCGCCAGCTCCAAAGACGTCTCACTCCTGGATCCAGTCCGGATAATGACCGCCAGAAGCTCTGAATCGCTGAGGGCTTCCGCCCCTTTCTCCATACAGCGCTCATAAGGGCCTTCTCCTTTTGGCATCTGGCGCATGGTCATTTTGTTGCTGATTCTTTTTCCGTTCTTCATAATTTTCCTTTCTACGCAGCTCTCCAAGTACGAAGCGGAATATGACGAACGAATATGATGCTATTTTAGCATAAGAAGCCGCTGGTGTATACACTGTTTTCGCGGTTTTCATCGACGGATACCGTCAAAATTAGGAGAAAACCGGTAAAAATATCAGCGGATTTTCTTGATTTTTCACAGATTCCGGCTAATTTCTTCCTTATTCCGGAAGGTTTGCAAGACCAGCATCACACACCTTCTGCAGGGATTTTAAAATGCCAAGTTTTGCATGATACCAGGTCAGACCGCCCTGGAAATATACTGCGTAAGGCGGCTTAATCGGGCCGTCGGCACTCAGTTCGATAGAAGCGCCCTGGATAAATGCGCCTGCAGCCATAATAACCGGCGCATCATAGCCTGGCATATCCCATGGTTCTGGAGTCACGTAGCTGTCAACCGGAGCTGCTGCCTGGATTCCTTCGCAGAATGCGATAACGCCTTCCGGTTTTCCAAAGGTAATTGCCTGGATAATGTCGTGACGGGATTCCGTACCGTTTGGAACAACGGGAAATCCCAGCTTTTCGTATAAGTTTGCTGCAAAAATTGCTCCCTTTAACGCTCCTGCAACAACGGTCGGAGCTAAAAATAGTCCCTGGAAAAAGGACTGGTTTAATCCCAGGCTTGCGCCTACTTCTTTGCCAAGCCCTGGAGCTGTCAGGCGAACTGCCGCCCGATCAATGCAATCTTTCCGGCCTACGATGTAACCGCCGATTGGCGCCAGGCCGCCGCCTGGATTTTTAATCAGGGAGCCAACCATCATATCTGCCCCTACGTCTAACGGTTCAATGCGCTCTACAAATTCCCCGTAGCAGTTGTCTACCATACAGATAACGTCCGGTTTAATCTCTTTTACAAAGGAAATCAGCTGACCGATTCGTTCTACGGATAAGGTAGGACGGGTCTGGTATCCTTTGGATCTCTGGATGGTTACCAGCTTGGTTTTTTCATTGATTGCCCTGCGGATTCCCTCAAAATCAAAGTCTCCGTTTTCCAGCAAATCCACCTGACGATACGTAACGCCGTACTCTTTTAAGGAACCAACAGAATCCCGAATTCCAATTACTTCTTCCAATGTGTCGTATGGCTTTCCTACAGGGGACAGCAATTCATCCCCTGGCCGGAGGTTCGAAGACAATGCGATATGAAGGGCGTGGGTTCCGCTGATTAACTGCGGACGCACCAGAGCGCTTTCGCCATGGAACAGGGTGGCATATACGTCTTCTAATGTATCGCGTCCGGCGTCATTGTAGCCATAACCGGTTGTTGCGGCAAAATGGGTTTCACTTACCCTGTTTTTCTGCATTGCGTCAATTACTTTCATCTGGTTATATTCTGCATTTGCGTCAATTTCCAGGAAACGCTCTTTTAAGGATTCTTCTACGGCTTTTCCGTAGGCCAGTACCTCTTTGCTGATTCCCAGATTTTCATACATATGCTCAATCGTCATCTTTTAATTCTCTCCAATCCTGTAAAATATGTTGGAATACCTGTTCCGGATCATTTCCAAACTCTGGAAGATCCAGCCACTTAACGTCCCGCTCCCTGCGAAACCAGGTAAGCTGGCGTTTTGCAAAATGACGGGTATCCCGCTTTAAAATGTAAATCGCCTCTTCCAGGGAACAGGCGCCATCCAGATAGTCCAAAATCTCTTTATAGCCCAGGCCCTGCATGGAAACCATGGACCTGGTGCACCCAAGCTCCTTCAGTTTCCGTACTTCCTCCACCAGGCCGTCTTTTACCATTTTATCTACACGCTGGTCGATTCTCTGGTATAAAAGGGAACGGTCGGTATTCAATACGTAATATAAAAACTGATAGGGGGATTCTTTCTGCCGTTCCGCTTCGTTATGAGCAGAAATCTTCTCTCCAGTCTGCCGGTAATACTCCAGAGCCCGAATGACCCGTTTCTGGTTATTGGCGTGGATAGCTCTGGCAGACTCCGGATCTACCTGGCGCAGCATTTCATGGAGATAGCCGCTTCCTTTTTCCTGTGCCAGAGCTTCCAGTTCATTCCGGATCTGGTTTCCTTCTTCATTTTCTTTAAAATCAATATCATATAAAAGAGCCTGGATATAAAAACCGGTTCCTCCCACCATCAGAGGCACCCTGTTCCGTTTATAAATCTCTTTTATTGCAGCTTTGGCCCTCTGTTGGAATACCACTACGTTAAACTCTTCCCACGGCTCTAATATATTGATTAAGTGATGGGGGACGCCGTCCATCTCTTCCGGCATTATCTTTGCCGATCCAATGTCCATGCGGCGGTATACCTGCATGGAATCTGCGCTGATAATCTCCCCGTTCACTGCCTTTGCAAGACGGATGGAAAGAGCGGTTTTTCCTACTGCAGTAGGGCCTGTCAGGATAATAAGCGGTTTTTTCACATCTGCCTCCTGTATCTATACAATCCGTTTAAATTTTTTCTCTAATTCATAACGGCTCATTGAAATAATCGTAGGGCGTCCATGAGGACACGCATACGGGTTTTCCAGCTCCAGCAGCTGGTCAATCAACTCATCCGCTTCCCTGGCTGTCAGCCTGTGGCCGCCTTTTACAGCCGCCTTACAGGACATAGAAGCCACTCTCTCATAAATCAGCTCCGGATTGGCCGACATACCGTCAATCTTTTCCTCCGTCAGGTTTCCCAGCATTTCCAGGAGAAGGTCCTTTTTTGCAATAGAAAGCAGGTTTGAAGGAACGCCTCTTACCGCGTACTCTTTTCCGCCAAACGGCTCAATTTCAAATCCCATGCCGGTAAAGTAATCCATATGGGCCTGCAGCGCCAGCTCCTCCTGAACCGACAGGGTCAGGATAATTGGCGGGCTGATCATCTGGGTATCATAGGTTCTCTCTTTTAAGGATTTCATCGTCCTCTCATAAAGGACTTTTTCATGGGCTGCGTGCTGGTCGATAATAAACAGCTGATCTTTATATTCAACCATCCAGTAGGTGTCAAACAACTGCCCAATCAGCTTGTGCTGGAAACGTGCCCTGGAATCCAGAATCTTTCCATCAAATAATTCCATCTGCTTCGGCGGCTCCGGCTGCTTGACCATATCCGTCTTTTTGACACTTTCTGGCTGTCTGAAGGTTTCTGGCTGCTGGAAACGCTCTGTCTGTCCGGCATTTGCCGGTTCTGCTGAAAATCCTGATTGTTTCGGAACCTCTGGTTCTTTCAGAGGCTCCTGTGATTTTGGCGGTTCCGGTATTTCCGGAATCTGGCTGGCCATTCTTGCCCCGTAAACCGATTCCGGCTCTTTTACCATCTGGGCCAGACGTTTCGTTTCAAATGGTTCCGGCATCCGCGGCGTTTCCCTGACCGGCAGTTTGGGCTGGGAAGCAGATAGTCCCTCCTTTTCCAGGGAAATCTCCGGTATCAGTTCTTTTTCGTGTAAGGCCTCAGAAACCGCATGATAAACGGCCTGATAAATAATATCCCCATTCTGGAACCGAACCTCCATTTTAGCAGGATGGACATTGACATCCAGGGACTGGGTATCAATGGTTAAATGAAGTACCGTAAATGGAAATTTGTGTTTCATCAGGAATGGACGGTAAGCCTCTTCAATGGCTTTGGAAATCAGAGGATTTTTAATATATCTCCCATTAATAAAATAAGTCTCGCAGGTTCGGTTGGAACGGGCCACAATGGGTTTGCAGATATATCCGGAAATCTGTACCGGTCCCTGGGTTACTTCTACCGGAATGAGATTCGCCGTCAGTTCTCTGCCGTAGATCTGATAAATGATATCCTTTAAATTGTGATTGCCGGACGTATGCAGCACACTGGATCCGCCTTTTAAGTAACGGATAGAAATATCCGGCCTGGAAAGCGCAATCTTTTCTACGAAATCCTGAACATATCCGCCTTCTGTCGCCGGCTGTTTTAAGAATTTTTTTCTGGCAGGCGTGTTGTAAAAAAGATCCCGAACCAAAAGTGTCGTCCCCTCCGGTACGCCTACCTCTTCCAGCCCTGCTTCTGCCCCGCCTTCTATCCGGTATCGGCTTCCGGTTAAGCTGTCGCTGGTTTTCGTAATCAGCTCCACCCTGGAAACAGCGGCAATACTGGCAAGAGCCTCCCCGCGAAATCCTAACGACAAAACGGAAGACAAATCTTCTGCTCTCTTAATCTTGCTGGTGGCATGGCGGAGAAATGCCAGGGAAACTTCCTCTTTGGGAATGCCGCAGCCATTGTCCGTAATCCGGATCAGAGATGTGCCTCCGTCCCTGATTTCCACCGTAACAGCAGTAGAATCTGCATCAATTGCATTTTCCAAAAGTTCTTTTACAATGGAAGCCGGACGTTCGATAACCTCTCCAGCCGCAATTTTATTGATGGTATTTTCATCTAATACAGCAATGCTCATAATTTCCTTCCAATCTTACTGGCAATTTTGCCCATCCCAACGGTTTTTCAGACGGTTCTGAAGCCGGTAAAGGGTATTTAAGGCATCTATCGGCGTCATCTGGGCCAGATTCAGCTCGCCCAGTTCCCGTATAATGTCATCATCCTTTACGGTATCAAAAAACGACATCTGAAGCATATCGACTTCGTCTGGCTTGGGAACCGCTTTGCGGACGGTTACATTGGCTGAGTTTTCTGCAATCTCTCTGGCCTTTACCGTAATATCTGCGCTGCTCAGTTCTTCTACCAGTTCTTTTGCCCTGGCAATAACGGAATCCGGAACTCCGGCCAGTTTTGCCACCTGAATTCCATAGCTCTTATCCGCTCCGCCTTTTACAATTTTTCGTAAAAATACAATGTCATCGCCCTGTTCTTTTACTGCAATGCAGTAGTTGTTGACCCCGCTCATAGCCCCTTCTAACTCCGTCAGCTCATGGTAGTGGGTTGCAAACAGGGTTTTTGCTCCCAGCAGCCTGGTATTGCTGATATGTTCTACCACCGCCCAGGCAATGGAAAGGCCGTCAAAGGTACTGGTTCCCCTTCCGATTTCGTCTAAAATCAAAAGGCTGCTTCTGGTTGCATTCCGTAAAATGTTGGCAACTTCCGTCATTTCCACCATAAAGGTACTCTGTCCTGCCGCCAGATCGTCAGAAGCGCCGACCCTGGTAAAGATCCGGTCGCAGATTCCGATATTGGCATCGTCTGCAGGAACAAAGCAGCCAATCTGGGCCATCAGGACAATTAAGGCCACCTGACGCATATACGTAGATTTTCCGGCCATATTGGGACCGGTAATAATGGAAATCCGGTTCTTATTGTTATCCAGACAGGTATCATTGGAAACAAAGGACGAATCGGGAATCATCTGTTCTACAACCGGATGGCGTCCATTGTGAATCTGGATCACTCCCTTTTCATTGATTGCCGGTTTTACATAGTTGTTTTTCGTCGCCACAGTCGAAAGAGACGCAAATACATCTATTCCGGCAATGGCTTTTGCCGTTTTCTGTATCCGCACGACCTGGGCGGCAATATCATCCCGCACCTGGCAGAATAAGTCGTATTCCAAGGAAAACAGCTTATCTTCCGCACCCAGAATAATTTCTTCCAGATTTTTTAGTTCATCTGTGGTATAGCGCTCTGCGTTGGCAAGGGTCTGCTTGCGGATAAAGTATTCCGGAACCAGTTCCTTAAAGGAGTTGGTTACTTCAAAATAGTATCCAAACACCTTGTTGTACTTAACTTTCAAGTTTTTAATACCGGTCTTTTCCCGTTCTCTTGTCTCCAGTTCTGCAAGCCAGCTCTTCCCTTCCGTCTTTGCATGGCGAAGCTTATCGGCGTCTTCATTGAAGCCCTCTTTGATCATTCCGCCTTCCCTGACCGTTACCGGCGGATCTTCTACAATAGCCCGTTCCAAAAGCTGGTATAAATCTTCCAGACAGTCCAGATCGCTGTCCAGTTCTTTTACCAGCGGGCAAGTAAATTCTTTTAAAATCTGCTTAATATGAGGCAGCATTTCCAGAGAATTTTTAAAAGAAATCAAATCTCTGGGATTTGCTGTTTTGTAGCTGATCCGGCCAATTAACCGCTCCAGATCATAAACCGGATTTAAATATTCCCGAATTTCCTCCCTGGAAATATAGTTCATATTCAGTTCTTCGATGATTTCCTGTCTCCGGAGAATATCTTCTTTGTGAATCAGCGGCTGTTCGATAAAGGTCCTAAGCATACGGGCGCCCATGGCGGTTTTGGTTTTGTCTAAGACCCACAGCAGAGAGCCGCGTTTCTGCTTCTCCCGTAAGGTCTCCAAAAGCTCTAAATTTCTTCTGGTAGACGTATCCAGAATCATATACTGGCCTACGCTGTAAGTGGTAATCGTAGTCATATGCCCCAGCGTATTTTTCTGGGTCTCATACAGGTAGCGCATTACCGCTCCTGCCGCCACCACTCCGGTTTCATAATCGCCCAGTCCCAGTCCAGCAAGCTGGCTTACCTTAAAGTGGTCTTTTAAAATCTGTCTGCAGCTGTCATCGCCGAAAAATCGGCTGTCCAGAGACGAGATTACCGTATGGTACCGGTTTTTGATCTCTTCAATGTCTGCGCCTGACATATAGAAGGCTTCATTGCATACAATTTCAGACGGAGAAAATTTATTGATTTCATCAAATAAATCCCGCTCCGTCTCTACTTCTGTTACGAAAAAATCACCAGTACTGATATCAGCAGTAGCCAGACCAAAAATTTCTCCTACGTATACGATTCCCATCAGGTAGTTGTTTTTGGTCTCATCTAATGCCTGCGCACTGGTAATGGTTCCTGGAGTTACAACCCGAACAACTTCCCGTTTTACCAGACCTTTTGCAAGTCTGGGATCTTCCATCTGTTCCGCGATTGCAACTTTATATCCTTTTTGGACAAGCTTATTTAAATATACTTCTACAGCATGATGAGGAACGCCGCACATAGGCGCGCGCTCCTCAAGTCCGCATTCCTTTCCAGTTAAGGTCAGTTCCAGCTCTCTGGACACCGTTATGGCGTCGTCAAAGAACATTTCGTAGAAATCCCCTAACCGGTAAAACAGGATACAGTCTTTATACTGCTCTTTGGTCTCTAAATAGTGGACCATCATGGGTGATAATCCGGCCACGTATTCCAATCCTCTCTTTTCTGTAAGTTATCATTACTGCAGACGGACTTCTGCATCTGTGGGATCCCATTCCTGAGTATTGGGTACCGGCACAATATCCGGACGATAGAATGGTCCTACGCTGGCTGCATCCTCGTAAATAGTAATCGGAACTCCAGCCTGAACATTGTCATAAATCCATTTGGCGTCTACTGTACGCAGACGGACGCAGCCTGCAGAACGGGCAATGCCTAAATCATTGTAAGTCTGTGCCCGCAGAGTACGGTTGTTCTGTTTGTCATAAATAACCGAATGCAGCAGGAAGCTTCCGGTTATACGGGTTGCGTACTGGGTATAGCAGTCTCCTACCATATAACGCCAGCGGTAGCGCTCCGGACTCTTAAAGGTTCCAATCGGCGTATCATCTCCTACCGAGGTCAGCATGGACATTACCGGAATGATATATCCCTTATCTCCGTCTTTTGCATATACGGTCAGACAATTTGCCGTCTTGTTTACCTTGATGGCATAGGAAGACTGTTTGCCGATAATTGGATCCACGTTTTGTACCAGACGGCCATCTTCCCTAAAGTAGTATTTATATCCGTCCAGATAATGCCAGCCGGTCAGAACCATAGAATCCGATACGTAAAATCTGCTTTCTGTATCGTCCAGCCAGCCGGAATAATTGTTTCCATTGGGATCGTCGTAGTGGATCAGCCCTGCCTCGTCTCTCCACATACGGGACTCGTATACGGAATAGAACCGGTAGCGATCTGATTCCGGACCTGGCTGTCCCTTTGGAACCAGCTGGATTTCAATATCTGTAATGTAATGGCCGCTGTCTAATGTTCCGGCAATCTCGCCATTTTTCGCCCAGCCTAATTGTCCTACTGTATCCAGGGTAACCCGATAGTAAATATCCCAGTTATATCCTGCCAGCATGGAAAGGTTGATGCGGACTGCTTCCATACGGGTATCTGCATTGCCGTCAGTCGCGCCGTTTAATTCCCCTACGTAATTCCAGCCCAGCCAGCCGCCGTTGTTAATGCTGCTGGTATAAGTAATGGAACCGCCCAGTCCGCTGTTAAATACCAGAGACATATTGCTGATAAATCCGCCGTTTCCAACGCCATAGTTTAAAGTAACGCCATTAAATACCTTCTGTGCCGGTGTGATAACTCCTGAATTAACGGTCTCCCCGCCTTCTGCCGGAGGCGCCTGGGTTTCTCCGGATTCCGACTCGCCTGGATTTACAGGGACACTTTCTCCTGGCTCTTCTACTGCCCCAGGGCCTTCTGCCTGGCTTCCGGAATCCAGATTAATCACGCCGGAACCAGTCTCCCCCTTCTGATCTAAGGCTACTCCAGGGCCTTCATTTATGTAACCGCTGTCTGCGTATGCAACAGCCGGTACTGTCAGTGACATGGCCATTGCAAGAACTGCAGCAGTCCTTAGCTTCTTTTTCATGTTCAATTTCCTCCTTGTGTTTCTGCCAGGTGTCCCATATAATAGAACCCTTTTATCTCATCCAGGGAAACATCCACGATTTTTCCGACTAAAGAAGGATCCCCTGGAAAATGGACGATAGTATTGCTGCTCAGGCGGCCGGTTAACAGATGGCTGTCCTGCGTGTTGACTTCTTCTGCCAGCACTTTCTGTACGGTATGTAAATCCCGTCCGGAAACCTCAGAAGAAATCCGCTGCACCTGAGCCAGCAGACGGTCAAACCGGTCTTTTACTACTTCTTCCAGCACCTGATTTTCCATCTTAGCTGCCGGAGTTCCGGTACGCTTAGAATAAATAAAGGTAAATGCACTGTCATAACGGACCTTTTCTACCACATCCATGGTCTCCAAAAAGTCTTCTTCGGTTTCCCCTGGAAAGCCTACAATGATATCTGTAGTCAGAGAAATATCCGGTATGGCGGCGCGAATCTTGTCCACTAAAGTCAGATACTGCTCTTTGGTGTATTTCCGGTTCATAATCTCCAGAATCCGGCTGCTCCCAGACTGGAGGGGCAGGTGCAGATGGCGGCAAATCTTATCCGAAGACTTCATTACCTCAATCAATTCATCCGATAAATCCTTTGGATGGGAGGTCATAAAGCGGACACGCTCCAATCCTTCTATCTCCGTTACCCGTTTTAACAGCTGGGCAAAGGTAATGGGATGCTCCAGCGTCTTTCCATAAGAATTCACATTCTGTCCAAGAAGCATGACCTCAACCACTCCATCTGCTACCAGACGTTTGATTTCTTCGATAATGTCTTCCGGATTCCGGCTCCGTTCCCGTCCTCTTACATAAGGAACAATGCAGTAACTGCAAAAATTGTTGCAGCCAAACATAATATTCACGCCGGATTTAAAGGAATACTTCCGATCGGTTGGCAGTTCCTCTACGATTTTATCCGTTCCTTCCCATACGTCAATGGTCATCTTCCCGCCCATCAGACGTTCGGTTAAAAGCTCTGCCAGCTTAAAGATATTGTGAGTTCCAAAAATCAAATCTACAAAACGATAGGATTTTCGGATTTTTTCTACCACCTGGGATTCCTGCATCATGCAGCCGCACAGGCCAATCATCATGCCAGGGTGCTTTTTCTTTAGAGCGCCTAACTGCCCCAGTCTTCCATAAACGCGCTGGTTGGCGTTTTCCCTTACGGTACAGGTATTGTATAAAGTAAAGTCAGAATCTTCATTTTCTGTACGCATCAGCCCGACTGCTTCCAAAACGCCTTCCAGCTTTTCAGAGTCCCTGGCGTTCATCTGGCAGCCAAAGGTAACTACACAGAACGTTCCAGAATAGCCGCCCTCCTTCAGTTTTGCAAAAAGTTCTGCACCGTAGCGCTCCTCTGCCTTTCCAGACGCAGCCTCTGCCTCAAATCTGCTTTTAAAAATCTGCCGCGCCTGGTTAATAAAGTAATTCTGTCTGGCCGGCTCTTCTGCTGGAGCCGCCTGCTGTATTCTTTCAAAATCCTGATTATTCAATTTCATCCTGCCTATTCTATCAAAAATTAGTATCAACAAAGAAGGAGGGGAGGTCTCTCCCTTCCCCTTTGTGGGATTATAGCACAATTTTACATAAACAACAATATGAAAAATGACCGCAAAGCTTACGATACTATTACGATATAAAAATGGCTTGATAGAAAACAAAGGCGGAAGACCGATTTTACTCGAGCCTTCCACCTTTTTACAAGACTTCTTATTTAACCAGCAGCCGTTTAAATTGCAATCAAAATAATAATGCGATCCATCTATTATTCATATCATACCTCGTTTATCTAATACACTGAACGATTTATTTTCTCGTACATCTTTACCGTCATCTCAATGCTTTCCGCTCTGGTTACTTTTCGTCCAGGCTCCAGACCGGAAGTTTCAATCCATCCGAACGCCTGCGCCTCTTTGATACACTCTGATAATCCCAGGTTTCGTTCCGCCCATGGGTGCAGCCCCCTGACAGCAAAGCTTACCAGTTCTTCCAGGGTCAGAGTATCGTCTGGCCGGAAACAATGATTTGGCGTCGTTTCAAAATCAATCAAGTTTTCATCCAGAGCCGCCTGAATCTGTTCCGCATCATACTCGTAACGGCTCAAATCACAGTAGCTCCCCTGCCAGGGCCGCCTAAGGACCGGTTTGATTGCCTTTAAGAAAAGAAACACAAACTGAGCCCGAGGCATTTCTTCCAGGGGATGCAGATAGCGGACACAAGGGTCTAAAAGGCCATATTTCATTGCCTCTTTAAGCATATTCACCGTTTCGCTATCCAGGTTTCTGCAATCTTCATAGGGAAGTTCCGGAAGTTCTGTACTCAGATTAGGCCGTTCCTCAATTTGACTGCTTTCCATCTGTCCCTGGGGGCGCAGCGACAGATCCGGCTCCCAGTCGTGAAAGACGGTATGATTCATATGGCTGCATAACGGTTCAATCCGAAGACGCCGAATTTCCTGCGCCATCATATCTGCCAGCAAAGCTCCGCCGTAATCATTTACATGAGTCGTATCATTGAAATAATTCTGGCAGTTCTTCGCTCCCATGGAACAGAACAGCTTGAACGTCAGGCTGTGAAGGTCAATTACAGGAACGTTCATCTCCCTGCCTATCTGCCGGATGCTGTCTGCATAAGCTTCCAAAAGATCATACCAGCCGTCCCCGTCCTGAACCGGAATCCGGCTCATAGGAGTTGCAAGCACCGGTATACCGCCTAAGGTTCTGGTTTCCATAACATAACGGCGGATATTGGACGCAAACTGGTCATAAGCCTTTAAATTTCTGCGTTTCTGATCATTGTGGCCGAAACCAAACAGAAATACATCTCCCTTACGAATACCGGCTTTTACCAGTTCCCAGTGACCGTCCTGCCGGAAACAATTGGTGGTCAGTCCGCTGTGGGCCTGGTTGCACACAGCCATTCCGTCCAGATACTGCAAAAGGTTTTGTCCCCAGCTTCCTCCGTTGGTAAGCGGGTTGTATGGATACAGCCCTTCATAGTCCCGAACTGTAGAGTCTCCTCCGATGAAAAGAGCCGGAACCTGTTGGCCTGTTCCGTCACAGTATTCAACGCAGATTCGACTAAGTCTTGCCCCTTTTCCTACGACACTGATTCCAATCATAAAGTCTGTCGTCGGTTCATCCTCCCGTACCACAGGGCGGTAGGGATAAACGCCGTAATAAAAAGTTTTGCGGTATACCCGATTTGCAGAAATCGAAAGATTCCTTTCTACAATATTTCTTCTTCCAACAGATAGCGTAAGTCCTGACAGGCCTTCCCTGCCGCCGCATATCTCTACGGTAATCTGATAGCGGCCTGTATGTTTTACAGGGATTCCAAAACGCAGAGGATAATTCTCGCTGTTGATCTCCACCCCATCAGGGCAGTCTCTGCGCATTACTCCCTCTTCTTTTTTTCCGTTTCCTCCTGGTATCCATCCGGCTGTCCCTGTGTAAAAGTCCTCTGCAGCCCTTTCTTCCAGTTCCGGCAGGAAACCGGCTCCTGCCTCTTCTCCATAGAGATTGGAAGCAAAAAGCCGTTTTACCGTTTCATTGTTTGTACTATCCTGTTCCCATTGATCTGTAAACCGATACTCTGTCATTTTTTCACCTTTGTCTCTTTTATGGTTCTATTTCCATAATGCAGCTGTCCCATGGATTCAAATCCACTTCTTTTTCAACGCCTCCCAGGGTCACGTTCAAATGCTGAGGCTGTCCGGAATTATTGACTGCTACCGCCTTGCCGGAGTGCGGGAAATATGCTGCTTCACAATACAGATTATCACCCAGCTGCGCTCTAAATTCTTCCTTTCCTGCAGCCTTTAAAAGCAGTTCCAGAAGGAACCGGCTGTTTTCAGCGCTGTAGGTAAAATGGGACAGGTAAATGCCGCAGCCCTTTCCATATGGATGATACGTAAGTTTCGGGGTATGTACTTCCTCCCCAATAGGGCTGTAGGTTACATCCTCTGCCAGTACCTGAACCGCTGAATCAGTAAGATAGATTCCCTCTGCTCCTTTCAGGCCTTCTGCAGCTGCGTAAAATTTGGAGCCGTGTTCAGCAGCCAGATTACTTTCACCAAAGAAATTTTCTGACTTCTGATAAGCGATACGTCCATGGCAGCACCGCTCGCCCATATCCTGGTCTACGCCCAGTACGTCTGCCAAACGGAAATTCGTCATATATCCGGTTGTCATAGATGGCTGGAATACGCCTAAGATACAGCCTCCCTTTTGAGCGTACTCCCGAAGGGTTTTCACTACGAAGCTGTCATTCCACTGTTCGCCTCCGCTCCATGCGCTGCCTGCAAAGCCTGCATTGATAATCACATCATAATCCGAAAGATCCTGTTTCTTTACATCTTCAAAATCCAGGTAATCCACCTTTACCGGCCATCCAGCCAACGCTTCATTAATATGAATTAAATCGTTTTTCCAGGTTTCGTGGAAATGGCCGGATAACGTCCAGGAACGGGTCTTTCCCCATGCAGTCAGCACGCCTACATGGAAAGGCAGCATCTGAGGTTCTCCTTCCTCATGCAGCGCTTTAATGGCTCTGAATTCATCTGCTATATGACTGATATATTCCACAAAGTCCGGATAATCTTCTAACAGATGCAGGTATCCTCCCAATCCAATACGGTCAATTTTCGCCCTAACCATAGCCCGTCTTGCATCAACCCAGTATTTCTGGGCATCTCTTTTGGGATCTCCGCCTTCCGAAAAAGTAGGAGCTCCGCCCAGTCCTACAGGGAACAGATAGGGATGAAGCCGGACTTCGTGAGTCGGAACATCGACGCCGGCACACAGACGTACTTCATATCCGGAGAAGATACATTTGATAATACCGTCAAATCCAAATTCTGTAAAAGTAGGGAAATAAGGTTCTAATCCTACCCAGCTGTCATCATAAAATACATAAGCCTTCTTTCCGTAAGAATGAACCAGATCCACCAGCTTCTTTCCAAAGGAAATTACAAAACGGTTGGTGAATTTCATATAATCCAGCTGTTTTTTGCAGGGAGCCATGTGAGTCGCATGAAGCTTGCCCTGGTTAATAAAATCTTCTGAGGTCAGACGGTATCCATATTCTGCCTCAAACTGATTCAAGGCCTCTGGACTTACTGTAAAATCATAGGACCCCCAATCGGTAAAATAATTTCTGTGGCGTTCATCCGCTCCCCAGATCCATACAAAATTGTAAAAAAGGGAAGTAAAGCGGACAACGGTGGTATCTGGATTTTCTACGCACCAGTTTTTCAGCCAGGAAAGAAGGTATTCCTGTACATCCGGATAACGTGGATCCACAGGCATCAGATGTTCTTTATCCCAGTGATTGGTAACATGGTTGTACATATTGATTTCTTCCCAGATCCGGTAAGCCAGGAAATTGACGGTATAATCATGGTATTCCTTTGCTCCCTGAATGGCCACAGTGCCGGTCGTTTCATCAAACTCCCACTGCTTTCTGGGAATCTCTGTATTGTCTGTGCGATCAAACACCTGCCAGTATTCCATCGATGCTTCAGAAGTGTTTACCAGAAATTGTTCCTTAAAATAATCATCTAAAAGACAAATCGTCACAGTCTCACTCTCAGCAGTCTTTGGCGCAGACATAAGGAAGGTCTGCTGCAGGCGATCCATGTGGCTTTTAGCCCATTCATTATGATCTCGAATGATGCAGATAGTTGAATAGATTCCATAACCTGCCTTTACGATTTCATCAGAAAGTTTTGTTCCATCGGAATCACGAATTACATCTGCTCCCCATTGTTCTGCCAGTTTCAGCGTAAGATCCTCGCAGCCAGCCTCTCCAGGCAGTGTAAAGCTTCCAGTTGTATGAGGATATTTGGTATATTCCATCTTTTCTGTTCTCCTTTTATACATTTCCATGGCCGGTACAGAGATTTTTAATCTCACAGCACTCTGTATGTTCCAATATTTCCTGTTTTTGAATTACATCTGTCAAAGAAGCATCCACCCGAAGGCGGCCTTCCATTTGAACATATTTTCCGTACCGGATATAGACCTGCGGAATCTCATGTTCATATACGTCTCGAACAGAAGGCTGTTCGTCAAAGACGTCCGGACGGTGAAGGCTTTGCTGCTTCCAGGTAATATCCAGATTTTCAAGGTACACCTCTTCTATCGGGCTGTACTCCTCTCCTGCAATAAAAATACAGGACTCTGCCTGAATATGCAGATGATCCATATAAATATGATGGATGGAACCTGGAATCCGGTCTACATCTTTTCGTTTGGCAGCGGAAATAAAAATCGGTTCGCCCTTCCCCCACCATCTTGGCGCACAGTCTGTCCGCTGGGGGCAGTCCGCATACCTTCTGGTATTTCCCAGCACATGATGGATATAAATATCCGAAATGGATCCTCCGTCTCTGGACCAGATACTTACTGCCCTGGAACAGTCCTTTACTACACAGTCGCTTAATGTCACATTCCGAATATGACCATAGGTTTCCGTTCCAATTTTTAAAGCAGAATCCCTGGAATGCATGATACACCCCTGAATGACAATATTTTCGCAGTTTCCATATTTTTCAGACATAGGTCCCGTTGCCTTTACCACAATAGAATCGTCTCCTGTTTCCAGAATACAGCCCTGTATTACCACATTTTGGCAGCAGTCTGGGTCAATTCCATCATTATTGGGGCCTCTGTCATGATTCAGGATACGGATATTTTTTACCATGACATTCCTGCAGCCTGCCATATGCAGGGTCCAGAAAGCGGCATCATAAAATGTTACATCCTGAATGGTGAGATTTTCAATATCTTCCAAAAAACTGGTACGTGGGCGGAAGCCTGTGACAAAAAGAGGGCACTCATGGAAGCCGTTATCCGCATTGTCATCCTCAAAAACCAGACGTCCCTGGCCATCTATGGTTCCGCTTCCGGAAATCTGGATATTTTTCCCATGGCGGGCGAAGAGAAAACAGCCGCCGTCCCAGCCTACATCTGCATTATCATCTTCATACTCTCTGGCAAAATCAATCATATCTTCTTGTTCCAGGCTGGAAATTAAAACTGCTCCCTGTTCCAGATGAAGATCTACATCGGATTTTAAATGCAGAGAACCAGAAAGAAAGCGCCCTGATGGTACCAGCACCTGTCCTCCTGTTTTTGTACAGTCATTAATAGCAGCCTGAATCGCTTTTGTAGCCTTTGTGAGACCGTCAGGCACTGCCCCATAGTCCAGAATATTATAAACCATCTTGTTTCCTCCTTCTCATCTGCTCTGTCTTATCCCACCGAAAACAGCGCCGGAATGATGCGGAAATTTTCGCCTCCCGCTTTCACTCTGTCAAAATGACTCTCCGGATCTGCTTCCATCCACTCTCTGATTACCTTGGATTCTTCTTCTGTATTTTTGATATTTACCATATGTTTCGGCGTTTCAAAATAAGAAAACAGAATGTTTTCATGCAGGCTGATAAACTGATACTGATCTCCTTTTAAAAGCCCTTCCCCTACAATAGCCTGATGCCAGTAGGTATAAGAAAAGAGCTTTTCAGGATATACAAAGGCAATTCGGCCGATGCGGTCTTTTTCTGTCTTCTTTCCATCTTCATCCAGTAAGTTCCTGGCCTTCTGCCAGTTTTCTACAGAATCCGGAATCTGATGCCAATAGATGGGGTACATTGGCACCCAGGAAGTAAGCCCCTGTTCTTCCGGCCAGGTTTCCAAAACCTCATCCAGAGCAGACAGGAAATCCTCTGGAATAACCCCTTTTTCCAAAGCTTCATAATATAAAAAACACATTCCATTATATTCGTAAAGAGAAGCGGTTAAAAGCCGCTTCTCCTCTATCAGTTTCTCTGCGCATAGTTTTGCGCTTTTGCAGGCGTCATTTAAGACCTGGGGAGATGTGTTTTTCTTTAAACAGCCACGATACTGTTTTCTTTCGATCATATCTGCTCCGTTTCCTACAGCGCTCCGTCGCCTGTAAATTTTTCATAATTAAGAACAGAACTGAAGAATGCCAATGCCATTCCCTGGCCCCATCCCTGAATCCATCGTTTTGAAATGCTGCGGTAGCCTTCCCGATCTTTCATCACCGCAGTTCCGCCTGATACATTCATTACCTTTCCGTCTTCGGAAATATTTTCCAGAAGTCCGGCAATGGATTTATTGATATACTTAATATGAAGAGGATTTCCTTTTAACGTCATAGCTGCTGCGATTCCGGCAGAAGCGGAAATCTCTTCGTAAGACTCCGGATCATCCAAAATCGTTCTCCAAAGTCCGTTTTCTGTCTGCAAAGTCTTTAAAACTGCCAGCTGTTCATTTAAGCTTCCTACAATCTCAAGATACTTGGGATAAAGATAGCACTGTGGAAGAATGTGAGCAACCTGCGACATGGTAAAGGCTGCCCAGCAGTTGGCTCTGCCCCAGTAAAATCCGCTCATATGATCCTTTGCAATATTGTCGTATCCATGATACCAGAGTCCAGTACGTTCATTCTGCAGATACTGGATGTGCCAATACCACTGATTTAAGGCGTCGTCTACCAGTTCAGGGCGATCAAACATTACGCCTGCCCGAAGCATAAAAAATGCGGCCATAAACAGGGTATCTGCCCAGCACTGTTCTGGAAAATCGTTGTTGGCAGATACGGTGTGCTGAAGCACATGATCCCCAAAACGCAGGGCTTGATTGGTCAGATAATCCAGTTTATCTTCGATGATGGCTTTATACGTTTCATCACCGGTTTCTTTATAAAGCGTCAAAAGCACATGACCCATGGCACAGGTATTTACGGTAAAATCCGGAAGGCCCAAACGGATCAGTTCGTCTACTCTCTCTTTTACCATATCCAAATATTTCTTATTTCCTGTTGCTTCATAAGCCTCAGCCATTCCATAATAAGCTACGCCGCAGGGCCAGTCCCAGGTCATATCCATATTCATGGTACGCTCTGCTACTTTGTCTATAACAGCCTCAAGCTGCTCCTTATTGTAATTCAGTCTCATTTTTTCCATTTTATCACCCTTTCAGTCCGGAAGTACTGATTCCTTCTACCAGGTATCTCTGGAAGAAAATGAAAATCAGAACAGAAGGAAGTATGGACAAAGAAGCCATAGCAAACATTGCGCCGTAGTCGGAAGAAGAACCAGGATCGCAGAACAGCTTTAATGCCAAACTTACCGGATACTTAGAGGATTTATTTACATAGAGCAAGGCGGAAAGAAAATCATCCCATCTCCACATAAAAGAAAAGATTCCAGCTGTAACAAGAGCCGGTTTTATTAACGGCAGAATGATTCTTGTAAAAATTGACACATAAGAACAGCCGTCAATCTTTGCCGCCTCATCCAAATCTTTCGGAATACCGGAAATAAAGTTGGAAATCAGGTATACGAAAAATCCCTGGACGGCGAAAAAGTAAGGGACAATCAAAGGCATATAGCTGCCTACCCAGTTTAATTTCTGATACCAGAGATACTGAGGAATCATAAGAACCTGGGCTGGAAGCATCATAGACAAAAGCATAGCGGAAAATAGCAGCTTTTTGCCTTTAAAATGAAATCTGGCAAAGCCATACGCAACGACAGCAGAGGAAATCACAGTTCCAATCGTAGCTACAACAGAAATAAACAGGGAATTTTTAAAAAACGTAGAAAACGTAACCTTAGCAAAACCTTTCCAGCCATTTACATAGTTTTCAAAGGTAACGTGTTCGGGAATCAAACTGCCTGCCGTCTGAAAAATGGTATTAGTTGGCTTAAAGGAACTCATTACCATCCAAATCAGCGGATAAATCATAATCAGTCCAATGCCAAATACCAGTATATGATAGATCACTGCTTTGACTCTTCTTTTTTCTTTCATTGCTTACCCCTCCTCATATACCCAGTATTTCTTAGTTGCAAACAATAGCAATGTGATTGCTCCGATAATTGCAAGCATTACCCAGGCAAGCGCTGCACCGTATCCGGTATTGTAAAACTCAAAAGACTGCTGATACATATAGACGGTATAGAACAGCGTGGAATTCATAGGTTTTCCCTGTGTGATAATGTAACTCTGGGTAAATGCCAGAAAGCCATTGATCATCTGCATGACCAGGTTGAAAAAAATAGTAGGGGTCAGAAGCGGCAGGGTAATTCTGAAAAACTTCTGAATCCCATTGGCTCCGTCCACTTCCGCAGCTTCATAAAGCTCCCTGGAAATCTGCTTTAAAGCGGATAAAAAGATCAGCATGGAGGAACCAAACTGCCAGACTGCCAGAAGAATCAGAACCCAGATAGCGGTCTTCGTATTTCCCAGCCATGCAAAGGTGGTTTCAATGCCAACTGCACCCAGAAGACGATTGATGACACCGTCTGTAGCGAACATTCTCTTCCACAGAATCGCAACGGCTACAGAACCGCCTATAATAGAAGGAAGGTAATACGCTGCTCGGTAAAAACCGCTCATTTTCGAGTTTTTCAGCAGCAGCATAGCCACAATCAATGCAAAAACCAGTCTTAATGGAACAGATACAAACGCAAAATAAAACGTAACGCCAATAGTCTTATAAAAGGTTTCATCCTGAAACATTTTCACAAAATTATCCAATCCGGTAAATTCTGGCGGCGACAGAATGTCATAGTCACAGAACGAATAATACAGGGATATTCCCATAGGTACAATCATAAACAGCAGAAAGCCAATGGTAAAGGGTAGGGTAAAGATCACCCCAGCAGTACTTTCTTTGCTTAAGGCTTTTTTAAATGGATTCATCTGATTTCCTCCTAGAAAAACTTCTGCCTGCATACGTTGTGAAAACGCAGCAGGCAGAGCTTTAAGAAACTTGTTCAATTTCCGGTTTCCAGAAATGAAACTGGTTATTTCGAAGCCATAATTTCATTTCCTTTTGTAAACAGCTCCTGTGCTGCCTCTTCAGATGTCATCTGGCCATATGCTACCTTTTCCTCTAACTGCAGCAACAGTTCGGTAACCTCGCTGGAACCATTTGGCATTGGAGGATCAATCTGAGAAGAAGCAGGAGATACTACTTCATTGATAAACTGAATGCTGCTCTGAATGGATTCATCCAAACTTGAAGACAGTTCAGCAGCTACTGTTTCAGACAGCGGCACTCCGCGTTCTGCTAACAAAATCTTATTTGCATCTAAATTATTGGTCCAATAGTCGATAATTTTAACTGCTTCTTCTGGATTTGCACTATTTGCAGATACCGAGAAAAACTGTGCAGGCTTTAAGAAGTTGGACTTAGCTGGATCCGCGGATGGCCAGGTAGTAATTCCGATTTCAGGCATATCTTCCGGCTTGCAGTTCTCATATGCGCCAATCTGATTCGACCAGCAGAATACGCACCAGGATCTGGAATCTTCACTTGCTCCATATACAAACGGATCCTGTTCTACAGCGCCAGGAGTAATCTCCGCATAAATACTTGGATCTACATGCCAGCCTTCCTTTACACCGTCCTCAAATACTTTGAAAATCGGAACGAACTCATCTGGGCTCTCTACATTTAATTTTCCGTCTCCATACATGGAATGTCCATTGGCACGGATCATGTACTGGACAATTTCCTGGGTTACGCCATAGGCCATATTCGTACGATACCCCGTCTTTTCTTTAACAGTTTTGCATACCTCAATAAACTCATCCAGGGTCATATTGTCCTTGATCGTAACGCCTGCTTCATCGGTTACTGCTTTGTTATACAGTAAAGCAGGAGCATTGATGCCAATTGGCACTGCATAAAGCTTTCCATCTACCTTGCCGGAATTTAATACGTCTGCATTTGCATCATCCAGCTTCAGGGAGCCATTTTCTACATAAGGAGTCAGATCTAACAAAAGGTTATTCTTGGCATACTGATCCAGATATGCATAGTCCATCTGGATTACATCTGGAAGAGAATTTCCAGCAGATGCCGTTGCCAGTTTATTCCAGTAATCGCCCCACTCAGAAAACTGTCCGTCTAAGACCACTCCAGGATTTAGTTCCGAATATTTATCTAATGCCGACTGAGTTCTTTCATTCCGGACCTGATTGCCCCACCATGCAACGGTCAGATTCTTCTCTCCTCCCGCTTCCTCTTTTGCAGGTGTCTCAGAAGCGGCTGCCTCCGTTTTTGCAGCAGTACCGCTAGACGATGCCTCTTCCTTTGCGTTTCCGGAACATCCTGCCATACTTGCCGCGGTCAGCAGACCTGCCATTACCAATGCCATGTTTCTTTTTCTCATAAAGCATATCCTCCTTTTGATTTTGTATGGTTCCCTTACACATCTAACTGTTGTCACAATTATACCCCCTTCTTTCCAAAAACAGTGATAGGTAAAACCGACATTCATGTTTAAAAAACCGATCAGTTTTCTGTATGGATTGCATAATTTTTAATTTCTGTATATACTTAATCCAGTTACCCGACAATGGCTCCGTTACAGGAAAGGGATTCCCATGACATACTCTTTGAGCAGTCTCATACGTAGTACAATCCGGAAAATCAGGCATAAATTAAGCAATCTTCCACTGCTTCAAAAAATGCTTGTGATTGTCTTAAATAATGTATTTTTTGTTATGGTGCTCGTTATTTTCAGTTTACATTTGTGCACCAATGCTTACAATGAATTGCTTTATAAGGCCGTTGCAGAAAACCTGACCCAGTCTGCCTATACAATTTCAGACAGTCTGAACAGTATTGTAAATATGTCTTCATCCATCATTGCTGCACCGGAAATCCAGACCTCTTTATCCAATATCATACGGATGAATGACAGGGTTGCATGGACCAATGCCAACCGTATTATTAATAATTCTCTGCAGACATACTATTCATCTGTTCGGGGCAATGGTGCTTCATTTATGATGATTCAAAATAAATGCTTTAATAATTCTACCTATATAGTCTGGAGAAACAAACTTTCTGAGGAACGTTTCCAAGCTGCCATTGATGCAGCTGCCAGCAAGGAAGGGGCGGCTGCCTGGATTCCGGCAGACCCTGGCAGTAATGCTCTTCTTATAAGCCGTGAAATCAGGGAGATTGATCACCTTTCCTTAGCACCCTTGGGAACTCTGATTGTTTATGTAGATTTAAATAATATTATTGAAAAAGCCAATGCCGCTGCCAGCCAGTATTCAGACAGTCATTACATTCTTTGCAGTAATAAAGAACGGATTTATATACCGGAAGGTTTTCCAGAATCGCTGGCAGACAATCTTATTTCTTCTTCCTCGCAAAAATACCAGATTTTAAATCTGAAGGGACACACCTATTTTACCGTACATAATACCATCCCTGACTACAACATGGATTATTACGGACTGGTACCATATGATGAGGTTATGGGCACGTTAAAGACCACGCTTTTGACCACGCTTTTGAGCCTGTCTGCAGGTGTGTGTGTTATCATTGTGATTTCCAATATTCTGATTCGTTCTATTTTAAGGCACTTCCAGATTCTGCTTCAGAAAATGGATCAGTTCAGCCAGGATGAAGCAGCCCTTTTAAGTACAAAATACGATTCGGAATACGCCCATCGAAAAGATGAGATCGGACGGCTCCATCAGGGATTTGAACAGATGACCAAACGGATTCAAAATCTGGTCAATACCAATTATGTAAATGAGCTCCTTGCAAGGGACGCTCAGATTAAAGCGCTGGAATCCCAAATCAACCCGCATTTTCTATATAATACCCTGGAATCTATCAACTGGAGGGCAAAAGCAGTAAACAACCGAGAGATTTCTCTTATGACAGAGTCCCTGGGAACTCTTCTGCGGGCTACATTAAGCAACAAACAGTCTTTGGTTACGCTGGCATACGAGCGGAATCTGATTCAGTCCTATATTACCATACAGCAAATTCGCTTTGAAGAACGTCTGGATTACAAAGCCGAAATTCCAGATGAATTAAACGACGCCTTGCTGCCGCCGCTTACCCTGCAGCCGCTGGTAGAAAACGCTATCCATTACGCTTTAGAGGAAATCACAGAGACCTGCTATATTACCGTTCAGGCCGCAATACAGGAGGAAGCTGGAGAAAATAGAGAACGCTGTATCCGCATTTCTGTTACAAACAGCGGTTCCAGCTTTGATGATAATCTTTTAGAACTTCTCAAACAAAATAGAAAGCAGCCAACCCGTTCCGGAATTGGACTTTTAAATATTGATAAACGTATTAAACTTTTATTTGGCGAACATTATGGCCTGTCTCTCTCCAATCAGGAAGACTGCGCTGTTGCATCCGTTACTATACCATATCGTAAGGAGAACTCAATTTCATGTTAAAACTAATTATTGCTGATGACGAGCGGATTATTCGTGAAACCATTTCTACAATTATTGATTGGAAACAATACAATATCGAGCTGGTAGGCCTTTGCCAAAATGGTCTGGAAGCTTACGACATCATTCTGGATGAAACTCCGGATATTGTGCTCACGGATATTCGGATGCCTGGAATGGACGGTCTGGAACTGATTCGAAGAATTTCTGAAACGGATCTAAATACCCAGTTTATCATTCTCTCTGGATACGGAGAATTTGAATATGCCAAAACAGCCATGAAATACGGCGTTCGCCATTATCTGCTTAAGCCCTGTAACGAACTTCAGATTCTTGAAGTGATTCAGGAAATCGCCCAGGACTGTTATCGCAAAAACATTTCCGAACATTCCTACCCTGCCATGAATAGTATCCGGCACAATGTTGTGTTTACTATTTTGAATAATGCGCTCTATCAAAACCGGCCTTACCATGAGATCATAGCAACCTATGATCCCTATATGGATTTTAATTTTTCATCCTATCACCTTTTCTATATCTATTTTCTGGAACAGAACTATCTGGATGAATTTTTGCAGCAGTTAAAAATCTATGCAGACCGGCATTTTCCAGAAATTACCATACATGGAATCTATGTCAACTGTACACTGCTGTTGTTCTTTAAGGAATTTGCAGGAAATTATCAGGAACTAAACCATTTTTTTACCAGCACAAACGCCCAAAATCACTCCGTATCCCTGGAAACGGAAGACTGCTCCTTTAAAAATCTTCAGACCCTGCTGGAAACTGTCCTGGATAAAGTAAAACGGTTCAGTATGATTTACTATATCAATGATTTTCACATCTTATCTAGCTGCAATTATAGTTTTATAATGAATGAGGCTGAAAAACTTCTGAAAATTTCTTTGCAGGAAGGACAGGCAGAGGCCATTGACAGCCTAATCGATCTGCTGTCAGAAGTGACCGATCTGTCCTTTCTTAAACAGCTGTCCAATTCTCTGATGCTGAAAATTACTGCAGGTGATAACCGGCTTTCTTCTGTAGATTTAACAGAATGGCTTTTACGTGCAACGGAAGAGACCAATCTGGAGCAATTCAAATTTACCCTGGCAGAAAAATTCCGAAGCCTTTTATCAATCAGCGCTCATTCCTGCACTACCAGCAATATGACCAGACAGATTTATGAATATGTAAACAAACATCTTTCCGACCCTAATCTGACATTAAAGCAGATTGCAGAACAGCATCTGTTTATGAATACCGATTACGTAAGCAAAAAATTCCAAAAGGAAACCGGAATCCGGTTCTCTAATTATCTTACAGAAGTTCGGATTGAACGGGCTAAAAAACTTCTGGTTTCTGCCGGAAACGATAAAATCCAGAATATAGCGGAACAGGTCGGCTGCGGAAACAATCCCCAGTATTTTTCCCAGATTTTCAAAAAGAAAACCGGCATGACCCCCAGCGCTTATCTTGCACGACTTCATGGAGAATGATGAAGCTTTTTATACTGTATAGGAGTCTGATCCGTTTCCTGGCGGAAAACCCGTTCAAAATAAGGAAGACTTCCAAATCCAGTCTCCATGGCAATTTCCGTCATGGTCATAGAAGTCTCCTTCAGCAGCATCTGGGCCTTTTTAATCCGGCAGACAGTTTGATATTCATTGACTGTAAATCCGGTAACTCTCCGAAATATTCGGGTCAGATAAGAACGGCTGATAAAAAAACGGGCTGATAATTCATCCAGACAGATTTTCTGAGCAGAGTGGTTTTGCAGATATAATGCAATTTCATGGACCTTCTGATACATTCCTGTGTGAACCAGATTTCTATAATCTGTCCCTTTCCACCCCTCTGCTTCATTTCTGTTTCTCACTCTTGTCAGGAAAAGCAAAAGCTGGGCAGTATATAGGTTTACCAGTCCTGTGGAGATTTTTCTTTCTGTATCAGAATGCCCTGGTATACTCCCAGCGTTTTTCATCTCCCTTTTTATGATTTTCAATTGCTCCAAAACCATCTCCCACTCTTCATCTGAGAACCAGGTAATCCCTTTGTACTGTTCTCCAAATTCTAACAGGCTGTTAAAACCGCATATTTTTAACAGCCTGTTTAACGTTTCGCCTTCTAATTGAAGCAAAAAACGGTGGTGGCAGGTCTGTGTTCCTGCAGGGCAGGTTTTATGAATCTGATTCTGGTCTACCAGAATCGCCATCTGCTGTTTGATGTGATACGTATCCTGTTCCACAAAGTAAAACCGCTCTCCTTCCAAAAGAAAATACAATTCCAGGCTTTGATGAAAATGGCGTCTTACCATGGAAAAATTGTGGCTCCTAAGAGCTTCTTCTCCAAAAATCCCAGGAATTTCCCCATGGAACAGAATTTCCGGCTCTTCGTTCAGCAGGGCTCCATCCAGATAGAGGGTGTCTGTTCTTTCTTGTGATTCCATAAACGTTACCATCCTTGTTCTATTACATCTTACTATTGCAATCATTTTGAGTATAACGCAGTCCGTGTTTATTTTCCATATCCGAACTCATTCTATTTTAAAGAATTGTAGCCGATTCGATAATAATACGAAATAAACAGCTGATTTTATTAGTATTTGCCACAGATTTTCGATAAAATAAAAATCAGGAAGCAACTTAAAAATATTCGTTGCAGCAGTTAGAATCTATTTTAGGAGGGACATTATGATATACAGCAAAAACAAGGTTTCCGATATCCAGATCGCTTATATCGGAGGCGGCTCCAGAGGCTGGGCCTGGACCTTTATGACGGATCTGGCTTTAGACGATCAGATTAGCGGAACAATCCGTCTCTATGATATTGACCGTCAGGCCGCAGAACAAAATGCCGTCATTGGAACTCGCCTGATGAGCCGCAGCGATGCAAAAGGAAATTGGAAATTTGAAGCAGCAGACAGCATACAGGACGCTCTTACCGGTTGTGATTTTACTGTCATTTCTATCCTGCCAGGCACTTTTGACGAAATGGCAGCTGATGTACATCTTCCGGAACGACTGGGAATCTACCAATCTGTAGGAGATACCGCAGGCCCTGGTGGAATGATTCGGGCTTTGCGTACCATTCCCATGTTTGCGGAGATTGCAGAGGCCATCAAAAACTATGCGCCGGACTGCTGGGTAATCAACTACACCAATCCCATGTCTTTATGTATGAAAACGCTTTACCATACCTTCCCTCAGATTAAGGCCTTTGGCTGCTGCCACGAAGTATTCGGTACACAAAAGGTGTTAAAAGGCATTTACGAAAAAGAAACCGGAGATACCATTAAAGACTGGCATGACGTACATATAAATGTAATAGGAATTAATCATTTTACCTGGTTTACGGAGGCAAACTATAAAGGCATTGACCTGTTCCCCATATACAGAACTTACATTTCCAAACACTTTGAAGAAGGCTATGAGCTTACAGGGGAAAACTGGATGAATTCTTCTTTCCAGTGTGCTCATCGGGTAAAAATGGATTTATTTCGGCGTTTCGGGCTGATTGCCGCCGCTGGAGATCGTCATTTGGCTGAATTTATGCCAGGAAATGAATATTTGAGGGATCCGGAAACCGTGGCTTCCTGGAAATTCGGCCTGACTTCTGTTGACTGGAGAAAAGAGGATTTAAAGAAACGTCTGGAACGAAGCCGCAGACTGGCTGCAGGCGAAGAAGAAATAACCTTAGAGCCTACCGGAGAAGAAGGAATCCTTTTAATCAAAGCGCTGTGCGGCCTGGAACGCTTTGTAAGCAACGTAAACATCCCGAATACCGCTTTACAGATTTCCAACCTTCCTGCGGATGCTCTGGTGGAAACCAATGCGCTCTTTGATTTAAACAGCATTCATCCCGTAGCGTCCGGCCCTGTTTGCGAAGAAGTAAAAGCCCTTCTTCTGCCTCATATCGAAAACCACCAACGGATCTTAAAAGCCGCGTTTACTTTCGACGAGGAACTGGTTGCAGAGGCATTTCTAAACGATCCTCTTGTAATGGGCAAACGCCCTTCTGAAAAAGAAGTTCGGGAACTGGTTCACGATATGCTGGAACAGACGAAAGCCTACCTGCCAGATGGATGGAAACTATAACGTTACAGGGGGAAAGCTGATTTTATGCAGCTTTCCCCCTGTAATTTCTGTTAGTTATCTTCTTACCTGTCCATTTCCATAAATGATATATTTGGTTGTCGTCAGTTCTGTCAGTCCCATAGGCCCTCTGGCATGAAGCTTCTGGGTGCTGATGCCGATTTCTGCTCCAAATCCAAACTCTGACCCGTCTGTAAAGCGGGTGGATGCATTTACGTAGACTGCCGCCGCATCAATTTCATTTAAAAACTTCTGGGCATTGGCGTAATCGGAAGTTACAATGCTTTCCGAATGACCCGTATTGTACTGGTTAATATGTGAAATTGCCTCTTCTATGGAATCTACCACTTTTAATGACACAATATAGTCCAGATACTCTCTTCCCCAATCTTCTTCTGATGCCGGTGTCAGCCCCTCTGTCAGGCTGCAGGCCCGCTTATCCCCTCTGATTTCTACCTGGAACGGATCCAGCCGTTTCTTTAAAAGCGGAAGAAAGCTTGGTGCAATCCCCTGGTGCACCACTAAAGACTCGCAGGCATTGCACACCCCGATACGCTGGGTTTTCGCATTTTCAATAATATCCAGCGCCATATCAAAATCTGCAGACTCGTCTACATAGATGTGGCAGTTGCCAGTTCCGGTTTCAATGACAGGAACCGTACTGTTTTCTACAACTGACTGAATCAGTCCGGCTCCTCCTCTTGGAATTAAAACGTCAATATACTCATTCAGCCGCATCATTTCTTTTGTAATCTCCCTGCTGGTATCAGCAATCAGCTGAACGGCGTCTTCCGGAAGGCCGCAAGATGCAAGCCCTTCCCGCAATGCTTCTGCAATGGCCTGATTGGAATACAGGGCGTCGCTTCCTCCTTTTAAGATAACGGCATTTCCGGATTTAAAGCACAGGCCGAAGGCATCCGCTGTCACATTGGGTCTGGCTTCATAAATCATTCCCACAACGCCAAGGGGGACTCTCTTTTTCCCGATTACCAGACCGTTAGGCCTGGTCTTCATAGACAGCACCTCTCCTATCGGGTCTTCCAGCGCAGCCACCTCTTTTAATCCGTCTGCCATCGCCTGAATCCTGGCGGGATTTAAGGCCAGGCGATCTAACAGTCCCTGGCTCATGTTCCGGCTTTTTGCCAGCTCCATGTCCTTTGCATTTGCCGCTTCAATTTCCTTCATCCGGTCTAAAAGCGCCCTGGAAGCAGCCAAAAGTCCCTCATTTTTCTCTGTGCTTCCCAAGGTATTTAATACCGACGCTGCTTTTTTTGCGCGTTTTCCCATTTCAGTTAGTGTCATATGCATTCCTCCTGCAAGCAATTGTTTGTGTCGGTGTAAGAATCCAATCCAGCAGACAGTCGTGGGATTCTTTGGGAAGGGTTTCAAAAATCTGAAAATCATAGGCGATACCGATTTTCAGGCAGCTTTTTCCCTGCGTTCCTTCTAGTCTTCCAAGAAACCGGTCATAATAGCCTCCCCCGTATCCCAGACGGCTTCCATCCATACCGAATGCCAGTCCTGGAATCAGAATAACCGCTCCATCCTGGCAAAGCGCCGGACGTCCCTTCTGCGGTTCTAAAATCCCCATGGATCCGGCAGCGGTTTCCTCCAGGCTTTGAATCCAAAAGAAGTCCATTTCCCTTCCATTGACCCTGGGAACAGCTACAAAACGTTTTTCCTTCCACAGCTCTGTTAAAATCGGCCTGGTACCGGCTTCCTTCCTGGTGTCAATGTAGCAGAATACGTCAGACGCGGCTTTTATTTGAGGAAGAGCAAAAAACCTCTCGGCTATCTGCCGGTCCCATTGTGCTTTTTCCTTCAGGGACACCTGATTTCGCAGTATTTTTATTTCTTTGCGGATCTCATTTTTTGTTTCCATACTTTTTTCCCAGATCCGTAATGGTTCCGTCGGCTTCTCGGATGGAAATATTATTTAAAGTTCCCCTCATATTTCTGCGGACTGCTTCTATGTATTCCTTTCTTAACGCTGCCTGCTCTTCCTTTTCTTCTTCTGTCAGGCCGACTGCCTGGGATTTGTGATACAGCGTGTTAATACGGTCAATTTTTTCCTGATTCATAATCGTCCTCCAGACTGGTGTTTTTAGTTTCCATAATATTTTTATGTAAATCAGCACTCATAATGAATGTAGCTCATTAAATCAAAGTCTTTATTTCTGTGGGCCAGAAACAGAGTTCCGGTTTCTTTTCCCTCGGTAATCGCCAATACTGCAGATACTTCTTCTCCATTGGCAATTACCATATCGCAGCCGCTGTCTGTCGCAATTCGGGCCGCCGCCAGTTTAGCCGCCATTCCTCCGGTTCCCACATCGCTTCCGGAAGTAGGCTTTCCCATTGCCAAAAGCTCTTCCGTAATTTCCGGAACCAGCGGAATCAGCCTGGCATCCGGATTGGTTTTTGGATCGTCTGAATAAAGTCCGTCAATATCGGAAAGCAGAATCAGAAGGTCGGCCCCGATTAAAGCGGCTACAATAGCAGAAAGACGGTCGTTGTCTCCAAAATTGTCTACCAGAGGAATCTCTGACGTAGAAACGGTGTCATTTTCATTTACAATCGGAATGGCATGAAGCTTTAACAGCTCTTCAAAGGTATTCTGGGCATTGAAACGGGACGCATCATTGACCATGGTATTTTTGGTAAGGAGAACCTGGGCTGCCGTCTGGTTGTACTCAGAAAACAGCTTCTGGTACACCATCATCAGCCTGGCCTGTCCGACTGCCGCATAAGCCTGCTTCTCTGCCAGGGTATCCGGTTTGCCTCTGTGTCCCAAAGCCTGACGGCCTGCAGCAATGGCTCCGGAGGATACCAGGATTACGTCTTTCCCCTGTGCTTTTAAATCGCTGATAATCCGCACCAGCTTTTCTATTTTCATCAGGTTTAAATCTCCCGTCTCCGGATGGGTTAAGGAAGAAGATCCGATTTTAATGATAATTCTTTTTTTGTCTTTTAATGTCAAACGAATATCTGTGTTCATGTCGTTTTTGCTCCTTGTCAAGTTTCAAAAGGCTGAAAGCGGCCAGCCACCACTTCTGCCATGCGGATGCCGTCCATAGCGGCAGAAGTAATGCCTCCCGCATATCCGGCTCCCTCTCCGCAGGGATACAGCCCCTTTACATCGCTTTCCAAATCCTGGTTTCTCGGAATCCTGACCGGAGAGGAAGTACGGCTTTCAATCCCTGCTAAAATCCCGTCCGGACGATCAAATCCCTTAATGATCTGTCCGAACCGGTCAATTCCTTCGATCAAAGCTTCTGAAAGCGGCTCCGGCATCAGCTGGCGCAAGTCTGCAAACTGATAGCCTCCGCAAAACTCCGGCGTTACCTCTCCAAACTCCTGGGACTCTTTGTTTTCTTTAAAATCGCCATACAGCTGGATCGGTATGTTTCCCTGTCCCAGCTTCCATGCCTGTTCTTCTAATCTTCTCTGGAAAGAAATCCCTGCTAATGGATCCCCTTCTGCGCCTCCAAAATCTTTTGGCGTTACCGTTACGATGACTGCGCTGTTGGCATTTTTTCCGTCCCTGGCGTGGTTGCTCATGCCATTGACTGCCAGGCGGCCTTCTTCTGAAGAGGCATTTACTACATAGCCTCCTGGACACATACAAAACGTATAGACCCCTCTCCCATTTTGGGCCTGATGGGTCAGCTTGTAGCTGGCTGCCCCCAGGAGTTTCGCCGCTTCTTTTCCATACTGGGATTCATCGATCAGATCCTGGGGATGCTGGATTCGAAGGCCCACTGCAAAGGCCTTTGGCTCCATCGCTACTTTTTTCTGATGCAGTACCTCAAACGTGTCTCTTGCACTGTGGCCTACTGCCAGAACTGCCGCGCTGGTATCCAGCTGTTCTGTACCGTTTACCACAACCCCTTTCAGCTGTCTGCTGCCGTCTGTTCCTTCCTCTATCAAAAAATCGGTCACGCAGGCGTGAAACCGGACCTGGCCGCCCAGGCGGATAATTTCGTTCCGCATCCGGCTGACTACCTGGCTTAATACATCGGTTCCAATGTGTGGTTTATTGACATAGCAGATCGACGGATCCGCTCCAAATTCTGCAAAAATCCGAAGAACTTCCCCATTTCTGCCGGACACGTCTTTTACCAGCGTATTTAATTTTCCATCCGAGAAGGTGCCTGCGCCTCCTTCCCCAAACTGGACGTTGCACTGGGGATCCAGTTTTCCGCCTTTCCAGAATGTCTCTACCGCCTCTTTCCGCTCTTCCACGGAACCGCCCCGCTCCAGCAGGATGGGACGGTAACCGGCTTTTGCAAGCATGAGCCCGCAGAACAGTCCGGCAGGGCCGGTTCCGATAATGATCGGAGGATTGGCAAGCGGTTCTGTGCCGCATGGCGGAAACTGATAAACCGTCTCCTTTTTTATAACGGCGTTGCGATTTTTCGCCCGTTTGATAATGGCCTCTTCCTGATCGGCCCAAATATCCAGCACATAGCTGTATGTAATGTCCTCACGCTTTCTGGCGTCGATGGACTGTTTGACAATCTCTATTTTTTTTATCTGATGAAGGGGCGTTTTTAAAGCCTTTGCCGCCTTTTTTTCCAGTTCTTCCCGACTGTGGCGAATGGGAAGCTTTACCTGAGAAAGACGAATCATCCTGTCTCTCCTTTCTTTCCGTTCCTTTTTGTCCTGCCGTCCGGCCGCCGGCTGCCGATACTCCGGCTACATAACCGCTGGCCCAGGCCCACTGTAAATTATAGCCGCCGCAGATTCCGTCTACATCCAACAGCTCTCCTGCAATATACAGGTTCTTTTGGATCCTGGACTCCATGGTCTCCGGATTGATTTCCCTTGTGTCCACTCCGCCGCAGCACACCTGTGCATTGGCAAATGGATTGACGCTTAAAACCAGCGCCTGATAGCGCTTCATGTGTCCGGCTAACGCCTCCAGATGTCCTTTCGTCAGCTTTCTGCAAGGCTCTGGGGGACGGATTCCGGAAAGCTTTAATAAAACGGCTGCCAGCTTTTTATTTAACAGACCTGTAAGGAAGTCTTCGCACAAACGGTCTGGGAAACGGGCGGCCCGTTCCTCCAGAAGTTTCTTTGTGCCTGCTTCAGAAACTTCCGGAAAGAAATCCACACTGACGGTAACGTTCTTCTTTTCATCCAGAGCCCTGGATGCGTACCGGCTGATCTGGAAAGTGGGAATCCCGCTTAATCCATAATCCGTAAGCTGCAGTTCGCCCCGTTCCCTGACCACCGGCTTCCGGTCTATATACAGCGTCAGTTCTGCGTCTGTACGGATTCCGGAAAGCTGCTTATAATAATTGCCCTGACAGCGAAGCTGAACCAGTGCCGGAAGAGGACGGATAATCCGGTGCCCAAGCATCTTTGCCAGTTCATATCCGGAACCGTCAGACCCCGTATTCGGGGCCGCCTTTCCTCCTGCTGCCAGGATAACCGCGTCTCCTTCTATCTGGACGTTTCTCGCCTTTCCGGTATCTGCATATTTTTCCAGTCCGGCGACCAGCCAGCCGGTTTTGCTTTTCTTGACGGATACAGGCGTAAAGCCGCACAAAACCGTTACCTGATGTTCGTTTAAGCTCATTCTTAAAACATCCAGTACGGCAGAAGCCTGATCCGAAAGGGGATAATAATATCCCTGCCGGTCCTTTACCTCTAACCCCATTTCCGAAAACCAGCGGATGGTATCTTCTGTTCCAAATTTTTCCAGAATCTGGAAGGGAAACTCCGGCTGTTCCGAACGGTAGCATTCTTCTGCCATAAATGCATTGGTCAGATTGCATCTCCCATTGCCAGTGGACAAAATCTTTTTTCCGATCCGGTCGGTATGTTCTAAAACCGTAACGGCCGCTCCAGTCCTGGCTGCCCAGATTGCTGCCGCCATGCCGGAAGCGCCGCCTCCGATTACAATAACCTTTCTCTTCACAATGAAACCCTCTTCTGATGATATTAGGTAATCAGTATAACACAGTTAAACCGGATTTGCCACAAAAATACCATCCTTAACTGGTATAAGATTCCAAATAACTGTAAACCTCCATCATGGTCGCAAACCAGATTCCCTGCCGGAGCTTATCCTGTTCTTCCTTGGGAAAATCGGCAATGGGAATGTGGGTATATAAGCACACATCGGTCTGGTTTTTTCGGAATACCAGTAAAAATCCGTCTTCGGATACCAGGCAGTAAGGCGGATCCTCGGCAGTAGAAATGTGTTCTACTTCCGTCTGGTTGATTACCGCCCTGTCTGGCGGCAGTGTTTCCTGTTCCATTATTTTTTCCTGCCTGTCTTTCTGTTCCGACGATGTTCTGGTTACCCAGACTCCTGCTCCCAGGCAGAGGAAGCTGACTCCGACAAATAAAAATAAGCAGTATACAAACCGTTTCATGGAAATTCCTCCTTTCCACGGTTAGTATCTGCTTATTTTGTCAGATTATCCCTGTTTTTTAACGGAGATGCAGTTTTCTTGCTGCTCCTAAAAGCCTGGTCCCCATAGGCATTTCTTTTAGCTCTTTGTCGCTGAAGCCGCCAAATCTCAAAAGCAGAACTCCATAGATCAGAACTGCCGCCAAAATAGCCGGACACAATGCCAGGATAATGCCAAGACGGCCGGACGCCATGCCTTCCGGAAGCAGGCTGTAAATCGCCGTGTAAGCGCCAAAGGCGGCAAATCCCATAATGGCAGAGCAGGCAATCGGAACCAGGAACGTTTTTTTATACTCCTGGCGGTAGCGCAGGTATTTGCGGATAGCCAGCTGATTTAAAATACAGACTACCAGCGCAAACAATACGTTGGAATACACCACGCTGTAAATGCCAAGTCCCATTACTCTCTGGAAAATGACCAAAAACAGCACATGAGGAATCAGGGCAATGGCAGAATGGATAAGAGGAGCGCTCATGTGGTTGGTTCCCTGTAAAATAGCATTGGTCATGGTAGACAGGGAGAAGAATACCACTGCCGCAGAGCCTGCCACCATGAGTTTAATCAGAAGTTCATTGTCGTGGCTGGCAAACAGCAGGTTGCAGATTGGCTCTGCCAGAACGCTCAATCCGACTGCTGCCGGAATGGCAATAATCATGGAAAAACGGATTGCAGTTCTAGTTCTCTGGACGGCTGCTTTGCGATCCCGCATGGCAGCTGCATTGGCCAGAGCCGGAATCAGGGACGACGACAGGGCATTGGCCAGAGCTACCGGAATGTTAAAGAGCAGATGGTATTCCCCAAACACTCCCCAGAGGGCTGCCATCTGATCTTCCTCTCCCAAAGCCCGCAGTCCGGACGCAAACAGGTAGTTATCCAATACGGAACTGATGTTATAAACGGTGCTGCTTAATACAATGGGCAGGATGGTAATGGTCAGCACTGCTGCAATTTTTCCAAAAGAATCTTCCCTGCCGGTTTTATCTTTTTTAAGCTGCCGTCTCATAACGGGACGATACAAAAACAGCAGAAGCAGGAAAAATGCCAGGGCAATGGCGGCTCCGGCTCCGGTTCCCAACGTTCCGCCTGCTGCGCCAAAAGAGCTGGCATACTCGGTTTCCCCATAGACCAGGTCGGCTTCCAGGCCTTTTTTTACCAGCCAGCTGGCAGCGCCGATGCTGACCACCGCATTGACAATCTGTTCAAACAACTGGGAAACTGCAGTGGGAACCATGGTTCCATGTCCCTGGAAATATCCCCTTAGCACTCCTAAATAGGCCATAATCCAAACCGTAGGCGCCAGAGTTTTTAACGCATATCTGCAAAAAGGCATTCCCAGAAGCTGAGCAAACAAATCTGCTCCGAACCACAGCACGGTGCCTGCCAGGGCTCCCACCACTGTGGCGTAGATCAATGCGGCCTTTAAAATCTTCTGACTGTTTTTATACTGTCCTACTGCAATCCGTCCGGCAACCATTTTGGAAACCGCAGTCGGAAGGCTGTAGGAAGATACGATCAGCAAAATCGAATACACGCTGAACGCAGAAGTATAGTAGCCATTTCCCTCTGTTCCGATAATCTCAATCAAGGGAATCCGGTACAGCATACCGATTAACCGTACGATAATGCCGGCAATGGCCAAAATACTTCCCTGTACAACAAAATTGTTTCTAGTGTGCATAATGTAAGTCTCTTTCTTTATCCTTCAATTTTTACCGCCTGGGCCGCATCTTTAGTCGCAATGATGCAAACCCAGGTTTTTCCTGGATTTAGCAGAATCTCTTCCCGATTCTGATCGTAATAGTGGGTAACCCCGTATTCCCCGTCTTTTTCCCAGGTAATGGGAATGGCGTTCCCATTGGTAATATAATATCCTCCGGAACCAGTATGTACGTTAATATTTAAATAATCTGTCGAGGCATAATGCCCCCACTGGCACCACTGAATCAGGACATTTTTTACGGCAATAGGGCCTTCATCGCCGGAATGCACAGATCCATACTGGTAGCGGTGGTAAAGTCCGTCCTCTTTGTCATAGACAAATTCCGGCTGGTTTAACGGATAGCCTGGCTTTACGGAAGACGCATCCATAACGCCTGGACGGCCTTCTAACGTTTCTTCCCCTTTTGCAAAACGGTAATGCCCCTGGTAACTGTCCGGATATTCCCAGGTATAACCTAATTTTTCAGCAGTTTCCAAAATCCTTGTTCCGCTGGTATAGGCATTGTGAGGCGCCTTCCGGTCTTTTGTCCGGTAAAAAGCAGAACTTCCCACTCCCTCAATGCCGTTAATATTGGCTACCACCTTGCCCAGATACGGCTTTGCAAAGGTACTCTGGCCAAAATGGGCGTAGATTGCCTCAAATTCCCTGGCAAAATACGTGTAATACGTGCGGCAGCTCCGGACGGACCCAATCCGATCCAAATCGTCAAACTCTTCGATCAGCGCCATATACCGGTTCATGGTTCCCTCTACCGGCGCTTCATAGACCACCCCTGCCCGATTCAGTCCATACTGGGGCAGGGCCTGCTTGTCGTTGCTCATCATAACGGCCAGCGGACGCCTATTTCCCTGTTTTGCGTCTACCAGCTCCCCTGTTAAATAGCTGCGGATTTTTCCATTTTCCTCTATCCGTTCTTCCGGACGGTAGTAACCCAGTTCTTCCGGCTGGGCCTTTGTCGTCTCCTGATGAATCTCAATCTCTGCCCTGGTGGTTTCGGCTTCGGTCATCTCCGCCGTTTCCTGCGGAAGCGTTGCCGAAGCATCCGCTCCATTTCCAGAACATCCTGTCAGCCCCAATACTGCGGCAGCGCTGACTGCCGCCGCCCATTTCCATCTCTTCCCCCATTGACTCATTTATCTTTTGTACCCCTTCCGCTGTAAAATTTCTTCCTGCTTTTGTTCCATAACCAGACGTTCCCCGTCTTCCATATGGTCGTAGCCGCACAGATGAAGCATACTGTGAGCCACCAGAAATGCCAGTTCCCGTTCTTTTGAATGCCCGTACGCATTGGCCTGCTCTTCAATCTTATCAACCGATAAAATAATATCCCCCAACATCAATTCTCCAGTTTCCGGATTGAAACAGTCGCAGAACTCTTCCTCTGCCCTGGAAAAATCCGAAGGCGTCTCGTATTCCAGCATAGGAAAAGACAGCACGTCAGTTGGACGGTCAATCTGCCGGTACTCTCTGTTAATCGTCTGAATCTCTTCATTGTCTGTTATCAGAACGCTGATTTCCGTCTCATAGGGACAGCCCTCATAGTCCAGAGCCTCTTCTACTATCTCCTTAATAATCTTCTCATAGTCAATTCCTAACTGCTTCTCTGTTTCATAATCAATGGTAATACTCATGATTTCCTCCTATAGGTTACCTTTACCCTGGATGTTTCCGCAGGTTTCTTTGCTTCGTAATCATCATAAGCCTGGACAATCTTTTGTACCAGCGGATGGCGGACCACATCGCTGTTGGTTAAATAACAAAAGCCGATGTCATCAATCTTTTTTAACACCTTTACCGCCGTATCCAGTCCGGATACCGTTCCTGCCGGCAGATCCTTCTGGGTCTGGTCTCCGGTAATGATGACCTTGGAGCCAAATCCGATACGGGTTAAGAACATCTTCATCTGGGCCGGAGTGGTATTTTGCGCCTCATCCAGAATAATGTAGGCATTGTCCAGCGTACGTCCTCTCATGTAAGCCAAAGGCGCCACTTCAATCAGACCTTTTTCTGCATTGTGAAGATAGGTTTCCGCCCCCATGATTTGATACAGGGCATCGTACAGAGGGCGAAGGTAGGGGTCAATCTTACTCTGGAGATCTCCAGGCAGAAATCCCAGCTTTTCTCCTGCCTCAATAGCCGGACGGGTCAGGATAATCCGCCCTACTTCGCCGTTTTTAAAGGCCTGGATCGCCATCGCCATGGCAAGATACGTCTTTCCCGTACCAGCCGGTCCGATTCCAAATACAATCATTTTCTTGCGGATCTGATCCACATACTGTTTCTGTCCTACCGTCTTTGGCTTTACCGGACGGCCGGCAATGGTGCGGCAGATAATGTCCTTGTCAATTTCTAAAAGCTTGCTGCTTCCTTCGGTAAAAGACAGAGCCAGGGCGTAGTCTACATTCTGTTCGGTAATCGGATTGCCCCGTTTGGAAAGTTCAATCAAATCGTGAAATACTGCCTTAGCCTGACCGATTGCCTCCTCCGGCCCGATGATCTTAATGGCGCCGTCTCTGGCTACCATGGTAACATGAAGGGTTTTCTCGATTTTCTTTAAATACGCGTCAAACTGGCCGCATACATTTTTCTCGTGTTCTGTAGGAATGTCAATCATTGTGTCTGTTATGCTCATGAAATTCTCCAATACTCCTTTAATTTTCTGCCGGAATCAGCTCCGCCGGCCGGAGCTGTCCTATGGCGCCTTCTCCCACTGCTGAGCCCTCTACATGGCATAGAGATGCATCTTCTAGTATTTTAACATTATTTTCAATAATGTGTACCCCCTTTTCACTTAAATTATTCAAAAAATTCCGGTGAATCTCCGCTCCCTTTTCTTCCATTTCTTTTTTCGTATAAGCCCTGTCATAGGAAACCGTCTCCCTGGAAGTTATAATCCCCCACCAGACGGGAAGGTAAAAATCCCCGAACAGCCGGACCTGATGCTCCTGGACAATCGTTCTCCAGGTGGTATCTGCCCTGGCTGGAACAAGAATCCGTACAGAATAAGGGCCTATTTTAAACATCAGTCCTTTTCTGACATTGCCGGTATCGGATAAAACAGTATGAAACACCGGAAAGGTCTTGCGGTAACGATAACAGCTCCTGGCAGTAATATCTGCATCTGCGCAGACCAGGTGTTCTTTGGCGGTTTCCCCATTGTCATCCGTAATCGGAACCGCCCCTCTGACCAGAATCTGTCCTTTTTTTACTTCTTCCCCTATTTGTACCTGAGGAATACCGGAGCGGACTATCATATTTGTAATCGTTCCATCGTAGTCTGCCGTCAAATCACAAGGCGTTTCGTTTTTGGGAGGAATTTCTGATAAAACCTCATTTTCCTTTACCTGTACCAGAAGCCTGGTTCCGGAAATTCTGGCAGACACCCAGGTAATTTCCGGAAATGCAGACCGGATTGATGATTCCAGCTCTTCACAGTCAATCCTCCCTTTCCGGATTCCGCATTCCACGCCGCTCTCTTTCAAAAAAGCAGTCAGGGTGTCCTCTGTGTAATGGTAATTGCCGGAAAAAGAAATCTCCCAGATAAAAAAGGATAGTCCGTACAAAAGGAGAAAAAAGCAGCCAAGTCCCACTCCGTACCAGACCCGCTTCCGGTTTTTCTGCATAAAAAAAGGAAGTCCCACTTTTTCTTCCACAACCAGCCGTACCTTTGCTTTTCCGGCATAAGGCCGGATTTTAAAAAAGTCCGGCAGAGTCATGGAACATCTGCAGACTCCTTTTTGATAGGTAAAGTCCCATAGTTCAATACCGCCTGCGCTGCACAGGTTAAAAAAGCGTTCCGGCGAACCGCCAGAAAGCCGTACCCGCACCACGCCCTTAAGGCTGTGAAGGATTTTCAGATACATGGCTTCACCATCCTTTTACTTCTATTCAAATTGTACCGATTTAATCTGTCCGGTTATTTTCATCTCTTCTTTGGTATAATATTGAATAGAAAGCCGGCTTCCCGAAACACACAGCCTGCAGGTCTTCCCCTGAAGCTTTATCAGTTCATCGGTATAAAGGACAATGGCCCGATAATTTTCCACCAGCAGCGCTCTGCGGCCTGCAAAGGAAAGCATCATCTCTCCCATTACCACATCTTCCGGAAATTTTAAAGATGTGACCAGCAATTCCTTTGATTGTGCAAACATCTCCCACTTCCACACCGGTTATTTCCTTCTTAGTATATGCTCTGGAATAAAGAAAAAGTCCCAGTGATACACTGGGACTTTAAATAAGCATTAATTATACTTACGCTTTCTTGCAGCTTCAGACTTTTTCTTACGTCTTACGCTTGGTTTCTCGTAATGCTCTCTTTTACGAATTTCCTGCTGAATACCAGCCTTTGCGCAGTTTCTCTTGAATCTGCGTAAAGCGCTGTCTAAGCTCTCGTTATCTTTAACAATTACGTTTGACATAGCCTCACACCTAACCTCCCTCCAGTTGTGTAATTGTGCGTAATACAACTGTATGGGTATTTTTCACACTGAATTGATTATATCATAAATTTACCATACGTCAAGAACATTTTATGATTTTATCTGTTCTCCGACAACTTTTGCAGCTTCTTTCAGTGCATCGTCTACTCCAGCCGGATTTTTTCCGCCTGCCTGAGCCATATTCGGACGTCCGCCGCCGCCGCCGCCAACTAATCCGGCAATGGCTTTGATTAAGTTTCCTGCATGAGCGCCCATCTTCTGTGCTCCGTCGGTTACGGCTGCCATTAAGTTTACTTTGCCGTCTGTTACAGATGCAATCACAATCACGCCTTCTCCCAGTTTTTCTTTTAACTGGTCGCCTAAATTTCTCAGACCGTTCATGTCTACGTCTGCAACCTTTACCGCCAACAGCTTTACGCCATTAATTTCCTGAACCTGATCCATTACGTCGCCCATTGCTTCGTTGGCCAGCTTGCTCTTTAACTTTTCATTTTCAGAATGAAGCGCCTTAATCTCTTCTAACATCGCTTCAATTCTGGCATTTAAGGAAGCCGGTGTAGTCTTGGCCGTCTTAGCCGCCTGGTGCAGTTCGTTTTCCGTCTCTTTATAGTAATTCATCAGGCCGTCTGCAGTCAGTGCTTCAATACGGCGCACGCCTGCTGCAATACCTGCCTCGGATAAAATCTTAAATGCCTGGATGGAACCGGTATCGGATACGTGGGTACCGCCGCAAAGCTCGGTAGAGAAATCGCCCATCTGAACGACGCGGACTACTTCTCCGTACTTTTCTCCAAACAGCGCCATAGCGCCCGTCTTTTTTGCATCCTCTAAAGACATCTCCTGGGTTACAACCGGTAAAGAGCGCTGAATTTCTTCATTTACAATCGCCTCGACTTTTGCAATCTCTTCTGCAGTCATGGCAGAGAAATGAGTAAAGTCAAAGCGGAGACGATCTGCAGAAACCAAGGAACCTGCCTGCTCGACATGGGTGCCTAAAACGGTACGCAAAGCCTTGTGAAGCAGATGGGTCGCGCTGTGGTTCTTCTCTGTCAAACGGCGGTTCTTTTCACATACCTTTAAGGCAACGGTTTCGCCGGTCTGCAGCATTCCCTTTACCATAACGCCTACATGGCCTACCTTGCCGCCTTGTAAATGAATGGTATCTTCTACCTTAAATTCGCCGCCTGCGCTGACAATGGTACCTACGTCGCCCTGCTGGCCGCCCATGGTGCCGTAAAATGGAGTCTCTTCTACTAAAACAGTACCTCTCTGGCCGTCAGTGAGGGCTTCTACAATCTCATCCTCCGTTGTAAGCACCGTAATCTTCGAATCGTGTACCAGACGGTCATAGCCGACAAATTTTGTGGTAATAGCAGCGTCGATGGACTGATATACGGTAACATCTGCTCCCATGTAGTTTGTCGTCTTTCTGGCTTTTCTGGCTTTTTCTTTCTGTTCCTTCATAGAAGCGGCAAAGCCTTCTTCGTCTACTTCCATGCCCTTTTCTTCCAAGATTTCCTTGGTTAAGTCTACTGGAAAGCCATAGGTATCGTACAATTTAAACGCATCTGCGCCGGAAAGCACCCTGGTGCCTTCTGCGCTCATCTTTTCTTCCATTTCTGCTAAAATAGCAAGGCCCTGGTCGATGGTTTTATTAAACTTATCCTCTTCCTCAGAAAGGACTTTGAAAATCATAGCCTTCTTTTCTTCCAGCTCCGGATAGCCGTCTTTGGACAGATTAATGACCGTGCTGCTCAAATCTGCCAGGAACTTGCCTTCAATGCCAAGCTTTCTGCCATGACGGGCAGCGCGGCGCAGAAGACGGCGGAGTACATAGCCTCTTCCTTCATTGGACGGCATGATTCCGTCAGAAATCATAAACGTACAGGATTTGATATGGTCGGTAACAATCCGAAGGGACACGTCGGTCTCATGATCCTTCTGATACTCTGCATGAGCCAGCTCGCATACTCGGTCCAACAAGGCCTTATTGGTATCCACAGTAAACAGGGAGTCAACATCCTGGACTACAACTGCCAGACGCTCTAAACCCATACCGGTATCAATGTTTTTCTGTGCCAAATCGCTGTAATTGCCATGACCGTCATTGTCAAACTGGGTAAATACGTTATTCCATACCTCAATGTACCGGTCACATTCACAGCCAACGGTACAATCCGGCTTGCCGCAGCCGTATTTTTCACCTCTGTCATAGTAAATCTCAGAACATGGACCGCATGGGCCGGAACCATGCTCCCAGAAGTTGTCTTCTTTTCCAAAACGGAAAATCCGATCTGCCGGAATGCCGATTTCCTTGTTCCAGATCTCAAATGCCTCGTCGTCATCTACATAAATAGACGGATATAACCGGTCTGGATCCAGGCCGACTACCTGGGTTAAAAATTCCCAGGACCAGGCGATCGCTTCATGCTTAAAATAATCGCCAAAGGAAAAGTTGCCCAGCATCTCAAAAAATGTGCCGTGTCTTGCTGTTTTTCCAATGTTTTCAATATCGCCGGTACGGATACACTTCTGACAGGTACATACCCTGGTTCTCGGCGGAATCTCCTGACCGGTAAAATAAGGCTTTAATGGCGCCATACCGGAGTTAATCAGCAATAAACTGTTGTCATTATGCGGAACCAGGGAGAAGCTCTTCATAGCCAGATGTCCCTTGCTCTCAAAAAACTCCAGGAACATTCTCCTTAATTCGTTTACACCATACTTCTGCACGTCTTTAGTCCTCCAAACTTATTGGTTCGTCTTCTGCGAATCCTTTTTATCCCTGAATTTTTTGCCCAATACAATACCTGCCCATGCGACAGCGGCAAATACGGCTGCTTTTCCTGCATATCCAATCAAACTGCTCACAAATCCCATTTGCAATAACCTCCTTGTGAAGCTGCTTATTGCAGCCTTATCCATTCTTTATATCCTATCATAGGAAAAATCATTTATCAAGTAGGGAAACGAAAAACTCTGCAGAAAAAAAGAATCCCACAAAGGGGATTCTTAGAAAAACCTATTTTAAATAGTTCTGATAGCTCTCCAGTAAATCGTATGCCCTCTGCCTGGTAGAAGAAGCCAACGAAGCGGTATATTCTGCGCTCTCAATGGAACCGCCGCTGCTGTTGGGGGCCGCCTTTTCAGCCTGGGCATCTCTGTCATTCATCCACTGACGCTGATTTTTTGCCAGCGCCTGCTGTTCATCCGCATTGAGATGCTCCATAATCTGGGTATAAACGCTGTTTAACTCTGTTTCCCAAAGTTTCATCTCTGTCTCAGCCAGAGACTTAATGGAATAAGCGGTAGATTCTACCTGGCTGTCCCGCATCTGCTGGATCTGGCGATCCAGTTCTTCCAGCCTCTCTTTGTTTTTTTCATAGGAAGACGGCTCTTCTTCTGATACCAAATTTCTTTCATAAACTGGGGCAGGCTGCTTTGCTGCCCCAGCAGCAGGCATTTCTTCTGGCAGGCCTTCTTCCGGCGGCAGGCTCTCTGTTTCCATATCCATGTCCGCTTCTGCCGCTTCCATGGGCTGTGTAAGATCAACGCCGTCTTCTGCCGCTGTCCCTAAAGCAGGGGGTTCTGCACAAAAAGCCGCGGCCGGAGATTCTTCTGAGTTCTGCTTTGACTCAGACTCCTGGTATGTCTGTGTGTGTTCCGGAACATACGGATCCTGTACACGGACGCTTCCCAGCCTGGAAGACGGCACCGCCTCGGTTGCCTCTGTCTCTGTCTGGACAGAAGGGGGAATCGTCTCCGCAATCGTTTCTATCGCATACATACGCTCTTGTGTTGTAATATAATGATTGGTGTAGGCGGTAATCGAACTGCCGGCAATCACAATACCGGCAACCAGAGCCAGCCTTTTAAAGCCTTTTGCCATCCTGGTCCCTTTCCTTTGCTGTTATTATGGCGTTGTTGTCTTACTACTAGTAAGATAACACACTTTTCCCAGAAAAGGAATAGACTACCGAAAAGCGTAATATATTGTAAGGTTTGCGTAATATTTTCAATATATTGTCTTTTTTCGGCTACACGCCTGGATCGATCCGCAGGTTTTCTCCTAAAGCCGCGGCTACCGCCATCTGGTCGCACCGTTCATTTTCCGGATGGCCCGCATGGCCTTTTACCCAGACAAACTGCACCTGATGGGGTTCCTTGGCTTTTAAAAGCCGCTTCCACAAGTCTACATTTTTTACAGGTCCGGATTTTCCTCTGTTCCAGTTGCGGGCTACCCAGTTGTCGATCCACTTCTGGTTAAACGCATCAATTAAATACTTGGAATCGGAATACAGTTCCACCTGACAAGGGCGGTTTAATGCCTCCAGGCCCATAATGGCAGCTAACAGTTCCATCCGGTTATTGGTCGTTTTTACAAATCCCTCGGATATGGTCTTTTCGTGGAGTTTTCCGGAAGAATCCGTAAAGTGAAGGACGACTCCGTATCCTCCTGGACCGTCAGGATTCCCCCTGGCAGACCCATCCGTATAAATTTGTACCTTTGTCATAAATTCTGTCTCCTATCTGTCCCATTTATCGCATAACGCATGAATCTGATCGGCAAATTTAGCCAGATCCTTGTTGGCTCCGCCTTCATTATGGCGGATAACCTGAAGAAGCCGTTCTCCTGCGGCAACCAGACGTCCGTAAACGCCGATGGCCTTCCTCTGGGCGGCTTTGGCCTTGTTGATCGGAACGCCGGCAGTTTCCGTCAGCCACTGGTTGGCGGCCAGATCAAATACGGATCCGGAAAACGGCGCTTCTGCATTCAGGCCGTATTCCTGGTTCAGGGTCATGGCAAAACTGGTGCACACCGTGTCTTCTCCATGAACCATAAAAACCCGATCCGGTTTGGTCTCAAAGGCCCCAATCCACTCCAGCAGTCCCTTCCGGTCTGCATGGCCGCTTAATCCTTCTACATTGACAATCCTGGCTTCTACGTCAATGGTTTCGCCAAACAGCTTAACGGTCTTTCCGCCTTCTACCAGAGTACGCCCCAGGGTTCCCTCCGCCTGGTATCCGGCAAAGACGATGGTACTCTCCGGCCGCCATAAGTTGTGTTTTAAGTGATGGCGGATTCGTCCGGCGTCGCACATTCCGGCTGCTGAAATGATTACCTTTGGTTTGGTATCAAAGTTAATGTTTTTGGAATCTTCACTGGTAATGGACAGTTTCAGGCCTGCAAAGCCGATGGGATTGATTCCCTTATGAACCAGAACCTGGGTTTCATCATCGTAGCATTCCACTTCATTTTCTTTAAATACCTGGGTGGCCTCAACCGCCATAGGGCTGTCGACATAGACTTCAAAATTGCCGTGTCCGGTTACCAGGTTCTGTTCCTTAATCGTCCGGATAAAATACAGAAGTTCCTGGGTTCTTCCTACTGCAAAGGCCGGAATTACCACATTGCCTCCTGCGTCCAGGGTACTCTGGATCACGTCTGCCAGTTCTTTGATGTGATCCGTTCCCTGTTTATGGTACCGGTCTCCATAGGTGCATTCCATCAACACGTAATCCGCATCTTTGATATACTGGGGATCTCGGATCAGCGGCTTGTTTTGATTGCCGATGTCGCCGGAAAATACGATTTTCTTCTGGATTTCCCCTTCTCTTGCCCATACTTCAATAGAAGCCGAGCCAAGCAAATGACCTGCGTCAATGAAGCGGACGGAAAACTCATCGCAGAACTCTATCTTTTCCCCATAACGGCAGGGCTTAAACAGCTTTAAAACCCCTTCCGCATCCTCCATGGTGTAAATCGGCGGCACCTCTGGCTGTCCCGCGCGGCGGGCCTTCCGGTTTTTCCACTCTGCCTCCATCTCCTGGATGTGGGCCGAATCCTTTAACATAATCTCACACAGATCCGTAGTCGCGTCTGTGGCAATGACCGCCCCCCTGAATCCTTTTGCATAAATCAGAGGAAGGTGGCCTGCGTGGTCAATATGGGCGTGGGTCAGCAGTACGTAATCAATTTCCGAACAGCTGACTGGGAGTTCTGCATTTTCATAGACATTTACTCCCTGCTCCATGCCGCAGTCAATCAGGATTTTCTTTTGTCCAATTTCCAGATAGTGGCAGCTTCCGGTTACTTCGTGATCGGCTCCGATAAACATCAACTTCATAAAACACCCCTCCTGTCTGAATTCTTCTCTGCCTCTGCAAAGAAACACAGACAGGAAATTCCCTGTTTTTCCAGCGAACCCCCTGTCTGAATCACACCCTTTGTCAAACGATTTTCTTGTACTATAGTATACCATAATTTAAATGATAATGCAAATCATACCTCCGTTGCTGTCGTTAATTATTTTCTGCAGGGTATCCTGAAGCTTCATCTGGCATTCTTCAGTCAGCTGGGAGATTTTGGCCTGGATTCCGTCTTCCACAATCTGTTCCACGGATTTGCCGAAAATATTGGTTTCCCAGATTCCGTCTTCTTCCTGGCTGCATTTTTTTATGTAGTCAATCAAATCCCTGGCCTGCTGCTCGCTTCCCACAATCGGTGCGATTTCCGTCTCAATATGGGCCTGAATCAGGTTGATGGACGGCGCCTGGGCCTTTATTTTTACCCCGTATTTATTTCCATGACGGACCACCTGCGGCTCATCTAACAAAATTTCTTCCCGTTCCGGCGTTACCACGCCGTATCCTTTCAGACGAACCTGGTTCATGGCGTCTTCTACCTTCTGGTATTCCTTCTGCATATGAGCCAGACTGCTTAAGGTCTGCATCAGTTCATACTCTCCTGCAATCGGAAGACCTACGTAATCGCTTAAGGTCTGGTAATAATATCCATCGTCTACCTGGACGTCCATCGCCACGGAACCGTCTGCCAGGTTCATCTGTCTTAAGCGCAGGGAACCTATGGTTTCTTCCCCTGCCGCTAACGGCTGCATCTGGGATGTAATTTCTTTCATATATCCATGCTTCTGGATTAAATCCCTGGCTTTCTGAACCAGAGCCTCTTTCAGCCAGTGGGAAGACGGCAGAAGCTCCAGCCATTTGGGAATATAAAAATCCATTTCCGTTACTGGAAACTCCTTCAAAACCTTTTCTAAAATGCGGGTAACATCCTCTTTTTTTAGCTGTTCGCAGTTGACTGGCATGACCGAGACCTGATACTCATTTTCCAGATTTTTTGCAAGGGCTGCGCTTTCCTCCGAATAGGGGCGTTCGCAGTTTAACAGCATAATAAACGGCTTTCCGATTGCCTTTAATTCTTCTACTGCCGCTTTCTCTCCTGCCGCATAACCGGCCCGTTTAATCTCCCCAAACGACCCGTCTGCCGTTACCACAATCCCAATCGTAGAGTGATCGGTAATGACCTTTCTGGTACCGACTTCTGCAGCCTTTGTAAATGGGATTTCGTAATCGTACCAGGGCGTTTTTACCATCCGTTCCGTATCGTTTTCAATATGACCGGCTGCTCCGTCCGCCATAAATCCTACGCAGTCAATCAGGCGCACCTTTGCTTCAATACCGTCTCCTAACTGGATTTTTGCCGCTTCTTTGGGGATAAACTTAGGCTCTGTGGTCATAATGGTCTTTCCTGCCGCGCTCTGGGGCAGCTCATCCCTGCTTAAATTTTTCTGGTTTTCATCTTCCATTCCAGGAATGACTAAAAGTTCCATAAACCGTTTGATAAACGTGGATTTTCCAGTTCTGACCGGCCCGACTACCCCAATGTAAATGTCCCCTCCGGTTCTGGCTTCAATATCTTTGTATACATGGAAATTGTCCATAAAAATACCCCCCTTGCTGTGCTGATACAGTATATGCAGGAGGGTATTTTCTTATTCTCTATAAAGTTTACTCGCTTAAATATGCCTTCTTAACCCGTTCGTCATTCATAAGCTGCTTGGCGTCTCCGCCTAATACGATGTTTCCGGTCTCTAATACATAGGCTCTGTCGGCAATGGATAATGCCTTTTTTGCATTCTGCTCTACCAGAAGAACCGTTACTCCGTCTGCATTGATTTTCTGGATAATATCGAAAATCTCGTTTACATAGATAGGAGAAAGTCCCATAGACGGCTCATCCATTACCACAAGTCTTGGATGGCTCATCAGCGCCCGTCCCATGGCAAGCATCTGCTGCTCGCCGCCGGAAAGGGTTCCTGCCATCTGGTTCTTGCGTTCCTCCAGTCTGGGGAATCTCTGGTAGATCATTTTTAAAGTGTCTTCAAATTCTGCTTTGTCATTTCTGGTAAATGCGCCCAGTTTTAAGTTCTGTAATACGGACAGCTGGGCAAACACCCTGCGCCCTTCCGGCACATGGGCAATTCCCATAGGAACTAACTTATGCCCCGCCATTCTGGTAATATCCGTTCCCTCATAGGTAATGTGTCCTGCCTTGGAAGGAATCAGGCCGGTTACGGTGTGGAGAATGGTGGTTTTTCCCGCTCCGTTTGCGCCGATTAAAGCGATAATCTCTCCCTGGTTTACATCGAAGGAAATCCCTTTAATGGCCTGGATCACGCCGTAATACACTTCCAAATCCCTGACTTCCAGCATTGCCATACTTTTCTTCCTCCTTATTCGCCCAGGTATGCCTTGACAACCTGTGGATCGTTTAATACTGCAGAGGTATCTCCGCTTGCAAGCACCTGACCGAAATTCAGTACGGTCAGCTTTTCGCAGATGCCGGATACCAGCTTCATATCATGCTCAATGAGCAGAATGGTCATGTCAAACTTTTCCTGCACAAACCGGATAGTTTCCATCAGTTCCGCCGTCTCATTGGGGTTCATGCCGGCCGCCGGCTCATCCAGCAAAAGAAGCTTAGGATCCGTGGCAAGGGCTCTGGCAATCTCCAGCTTTCTCTGCTTGCCGTAAGGCAGGTTGGACGCCTTATAATCTGCTTCCTGTTCCAAATCAAATACCTTTAAAAGCTCCATGGCTTTTTCATTCATCTCTTTTTCTACCTTGTAATACTTAGGCAGGCGGAAAATACCAGTTAACGTAGAATATGGATGATGGTTGTGAAGACCTGCTTTTACATTGTCTAAAACACTCAGGTCTTTAAACAGACGGATGTTCTGGAAGGTACGGGCAATGCCGCACTGGTTGATCTCAATGGTCTTTTTGCCGGTAATATTTTTTCCGTCCAGAACGATGCTTCCGGTATCTGGTTTATACACGCCGGTTAGAAGGTTGAATACGGTAGTTTTTCCTGCGCCGTTTGGGCCGATAAGTCCATACAGCTGGCCCTTTTCAATGGTAATATCAAATCCGTCTACTGCTTTTAATCCTCCAAAGGAGATACTCAAGCTCTTTACTTCCAGCATTGGTAATGCCATGTTATGCCGCCTCCTTTTTTACTGTCTTTTTCCGGAATGCCTGTGCTGCCCTCTCCCGAAATTCAATGGATTTGGGGCTGGAGTTAAACAGCATGATTGCAATCAGCACAATGGCGTAAATCAGCATACGGTAATTGTTCAGTCCTCTTAGAAGTTCCGGAAGAAGGGTCAGAACAACTGCCGCAATTACGGAACCTCTTACGTTTCCGATTCCGCCCAATACGACAAATACCAGAATCATAATGGACTGGTTATAGCCGAAATTTTTTGGAAGAGCTGCCAGCGTCGTCAGGTTGTGGGCATATAAAACGCCTGCTACTCCCGCCAGCGCCGCAGATACGGTAAACGCCAGCAGTTTGTATTTGGTAATATTAAGGCCGATAGACTCTGCGGCAATCCGGTTGTCGCGGATAGCCATAATCGCCCGCCCTGTACGGGAATGAATCAGGTTAATGGAAATTACCAGGGTAATCAGCAGCAGAATCACGCCGATCGTAAAGGTAGAAGCCAGCGGCGTTCCCGTAATTCCCTGTGCGCCTTTAATCAGAACCGTACCTTCTGCATCTAAGTTTAACGCCACTTCGCTTTTCATGGAAAAATGGAGTCCGGAAGAATCCACGCCCAGATAGATCGCGTTGATAATATTTTTAATGATTTCCCCAAACGCCAGGGTCACAATAGCCAGATAGTCGCCCCGCAGGCGGAGAACCGGAATTCCAATGAGAATGCCGAATACGGCTGCCGCGGCTGCGCCGATAAAAATGGCGATTACCAGGCTGACGGTCGGATCCAGGCTTCCCTTAAACACCTTGGAAAACAGCGCGCCGGAAAATGCGCCTACGCACATAAAGCCTGCATGGCCTAAGCTTAATTCGCCGGAAATGCCTACTACCAGATTTAATGAGACCGCCAGAATCGAATAGGTACATAACGGTACCAGAAGACCTTCCATCAGACTGGACATATGGCCGGTCTTTAATGCAATTTCTACCAGAACATAGACTAAGATCACCATTCCATAGGTCACCCAGCTGCTCTTTAAAACGTTCTTTTTTTCTTTTTCTAATTTCATACCAGTTTCCTCCATCATCAGACTTTCTCGCTGACTTTTTTGCCCATAATACCGGTCGGACGTACCAGAAGGACAATAATCAGGACAGAGAATACAATGGCGTCGGAAAGCTGGGAAGAAATATAAGCTTTGGAAAGATTTTCAATCACTCCCAGTAAAATTCCGCCAATCATGGCTCCAGGAATGGATCCAATGCCGCCGAATACGGCTGCTACAAAGGCCTTAATGCCTGGCATGGCGCCTGTGTAAGGCGTTAAAGACGGATAAGCGGAGCACAGCAGCACGCCTGCTACTGCCGCCAGGGCAGAACCAATGGCAAAGGTAATGGAAATGGTGCGGTTTACATTGATTCCCATTAAGGTTGCCGCGCCTTTGTCTTCCGATACGGCAAGCATGGCCTGGCCGGTCTTCGTCTTGTTGATAAACAGGGTTAAGGAAACCATAACCACGATACAGGTTGCAATGGTTACAATCGTCTCTCCCGTAATCATCAGCTGGCCGTCTGCCAGACGCAAAGGTTCCATGCTGACAACAGAAGTAAACGCCTTGGTATCGGCTCCCCACAAAAGCAGAGCCAGATTCTGAAGCAGATAGCTGACACCGATTGCCGTAATCAGGACTGCTAACGGAGAGGCGCCGCGGAGAGGCTTGTACGCTATCCTCTCAACCACTACACCTAATAAGGTACATACCACCACTGCAGTAAGAATTCCTGCTGCCGGAGGCAGACCCATTGTGCTCACTACGATAAATACCATATATCCGCCGACCATAATAATATCGCCGTGGGCAAAATTCAGCATCTTTGCGATACCGTAAACCATTGTGTAGCCCAGGGCGATAATTGCATATACGCTTCCCAGGCTGATTCCGCTGATTAGATAGGACAAAAAACTCATGTTGTGACACCTCTTGTTTTTTTATGCCGAGAAAAGCTGCTGCCTGGGAAATCAAATTTGCTTCCACTGTGCAGCAGCTCCCTGTCATTTATACTAAATCTGTTTAAACATATTATTCCATAGAAACGTAAGCGCCGTTTTCAATCTTTACTGCCTTTGGCGCCTTGGAAGGTTCTCCGTCTGCATTCCAGGTCATGCCTGCGCCGGTCAGGCCGTCTACGGAAACCTTAACCATAGAAGCTTTCATTGCTTCGCAAAGGTCAGACACGCTCATATCCGGAGTTGCGCCTGCATCCTCGATCGCCGCCTTTACTGCATAAACCGCATCGTATGCATCTGCCGCAAACTGGACTGGAGTGTCGCCGTACTTCTCTTTGTAAGTCGTAACGAAATTAACCGTTAAATCATCGGTTGCATCTGCCGCAAACGGAGTCAGAAGCATCAGGCCTTCTGCCAGGCTGGTATCAAAGTTCTTCACGCCTAAGATGCCGTCCATGCCGTCGCATCCGAAGAAGATTGGATCCCATCCCATTGTGTTTGCCTGGCTTAATACCAGAGCCGCCTCTGTATAATAGAATGGAAGGAATACTAACTCAGCGCCCGCATCTTTTGCCTTCTGCAGCTGGGTAGTAAAATCTTTATTGGTATCTGCGGTAAATGCCTCTTCTGCTACAATCTCTAATCCCTGATTGGCAGCCTCTGCCGCAAACTTGGAATAGATACCGCTGGAATATACGTCGGAGCTGTCATAGATTACTGCAATCTTTGTTGCCAGCTTGTGCTCGCCGATATACTTTGCAGAAGCTGCGCCCTGATCCGGATCGGAGAAGCAGACACGGAATACGTTAGGATTTTCTGCACACTCTACTGCAGAACCGGAAGGAGTAATCTGGAACAGATTATCCTGTGCGGACTTTGCTGCAACTGCAATACAGGAGTTGGAAGTTGTTGCGCCGACTAAAACCTGCATTCCCCAGTCCTTTAAGCTGTTATACGCGTTAATGGACTTTTCTGCATCGCTCTCGTCGTCTTCTCCCTTATATTCAATCTGGTAACCGTTAATGCCGCCTGCCGCATTGATTTCATCGACTGCAACCTGAGCGCCGTTTACCACTGCATTTCCATAAATCGCATTAGGGCCGGTTAAAGGTCCCATGGCGCCAATCTTCCATACTGATCCGTCTGCTGCCGCCTGTTCGCCGCTGCCAGCATCTGCTGCCTCTGTTTTTCCCGCTTCTGCAGACGTCTGTTCTGCTCCCTCAGAACCGCCGCAGGCAGTAAGGGAAGCTGCCATAGCTGCTGCTAAAACCAAACTTAAAACTCTCTTTTTCATAATAATTCCTCCTCTTCTTTCCCCTGATTCATCTGGAATATCCGCTTGCAGGCGGACACTGTTCGCCCTATGCGTACACTCCTGGTCAGGAAAAACGGCTTCCGGCAACTGGATTTCCCTTTACCTTCGCCACAAAGCCGTTCCTTGAAAGCTTTTCTAAATTATAGTGAGGAAACTGGTTATTGTCAACCATTTGAAACGCCTGTTTTCTCATTTTCACTGAAAAAACAGGCGTATTATAAGTACTATTTATAGGTCTCATTCCGAAGGGTTATTGTACCTGGGATCCCTCGTTTTTCCAGTCCAGATCCCTGCTTTCTATCTGCCGGTCTCTCAGCATCAAATCTGCCACTGCTTCCTTTGCCGGCTTGTCCTCAAATAAAATCTGATTGACCTGCTCAACGATTGGCATCGGCACCTGATACTTCTTGGACAAAGCCAGGGCCGCTTTGGCAGAGTACACGCCTTCTACCACCATTTTTACTTCTTTCATGGCTTCTTCCATGGAATAGCCTTTTCCAATAAGGATTCCGGCCCTGCGGTTGCGGCTGTGCATACTGGCGCAGGTCACAATCAGATCGCCGATACCGGAAAGTCCTGCAAAAGTCTGGGGCTTTCCGCCCATAGCTGCCCCAAGACGGCCGATTTCTGCAATTCCCCTGGTAATCAGCGCCGCTTTGGTATTGTCTCCATACCCCAGTCCGTCTGCCATGCCGGCAGCCAGAGCGATTACATTTTTAAGAGCAGCCCCGACTTCAATGCCAATCATATCCGGACTGGTATAGACCCGAAACGCCTGACTCATAAAAACAGCCTGAATCTTCTCGGCAGTCTCTCTTTTATGAGCTCCTGCCACACAGGTGGTAGGAAGAAGACGGCTGACCTCCTCTGCATGGCTGGGACCGGAAAGGACTGCCACATCTGCCATGGGAAGTTCTTCTTCAATGACTTCTGAAAGGGGTTTTAAACTTTGTTCTTCAATGCCCTTTGCCACATTCACAATAATCTGGCCCTGTCTGCAGAAAGGCGCCATCTTCGCAGCCGTCTGACGGACAAAAATAGACGGAACCGCCAGCACCAGAATCTCTTTTCCCTCCATCGCTGCCTGCAAATCCGCAGTAATTTCTAATTCTTCCGGAATTACGGCTTCCGGAAGGTTGGGGTGCTTTTTTTCTGTCCTGATTTTATCTGCCTCTTCTGCAAACGCAGACCACAATGCAACCTGGTTGTGATTCTGAACCAGTAAAATAGCCAGGGCTGTCCCCCACGTTCCAGATCCAATTACCCCAATCGCTGCCATGTTTCATTCTCCTTCTCTGCCTTTTAAGATTTTTTTGCTCCAAGTTTATTTTCTGTTCCATGGAGCAGCCGCTTAATATTGGCGCGGTGGCGCCAGAAGGCCATAGCCGCAATGACAAATGCGGCTGCCACGCATTCCCATTGGAGATACGATGTATTCAGGGAAGTCATACCAGACACATCATGGAGTACAGCCGTCCCATAACTTCCGGTAAAGGTAAAATACGCTGTCATAGCCAGAAAAATAGCCGCTACCAGAAGGGACCCTAAAGATACGTAGCGGGTAATGACAACCGTGCCAATAAATACCGCCGCACAGATTAATGTAATCCGCCAGTCACTGGCCATTAAAATGCCAGCCATGGCCGCGATTCCTTTGCCCCCTTTAAAACCTAAATAAAATGGGTAATTGTGTCCCAGAGTCACACCCAGTCCGGTATAAAGGACCAGCACATGACTGTACAGCGCTCCGTCTCCCAGAAACATTCTTACCAGAACGCAGGGCACAAAGGTTTTTAAAAAGTCTCCGGCAAATACGATAAGCCCCGCCTTTTTTCCCAGGACCCGCAGGGCATTGGTAGTGCCGGAGTTGCCGCTTCCATGGTTACGGATATCCACTCCATGGAGCTTCCCATAAAAATATCCGGTCTGAATCAATCCAAATACATATCCGATTGCAAGACATAATACCCGTTCCATTCTTATTGCTCCTTTGCTTTTCTCTCCCTGATTAAGAACCGCAGGGCAGTGCCGCGGAAACCAAATGCTTCTCTGATTTTGTTTTCCAGATATCTGGTATAGGAAAAATGCATCAGTTCTTTATCATTTACAAAGATAACAAATGTGGGCGGTTTTACTGCCACCTGGGTCATGTAGTAAAGCTTTAACCGTTTGCCCTTATCAGACGGCGGCTGCTGCATGGCTACAGCTTCCGTCATAATCTCATTTAATACGCCGGTAGCGATTCGTAAAGTCTGGTTTTCCCTTACCATGTCGATTAAGTCAAACAGCTTGTTTAAACGCTGTCCAGTTTCTGCAGAGATAAATAAATATTCTGCATACGGCATAAAGGACAATACTTCCTTGATCTTTCTGGTATACTCGTAAATGGTCTTGTCATTTTTTTCAATGGCATCCCATTTGTTGACTGCCACAATAATGCCTTTTCCTCTGTCGTGGGCAATTCCGGCGATTTTAGCGTCCTGCTCGGTAACGCCTTCGGTCGCGTCAATAACCACAACCACCACATCGGCCCGCTCTACCGCAGTAACCGTACGGATAATGCTGTACCGCTCCAGATCCTCTTTAATCTTATTTTTGCGGCGGAGACCTGCCGTATCAATAAATACGTAATCGGTTCCGTTATGGGTAATCTCGGTATCGATGGCGTCCCTGGTCGTTCCTGCAATGTTGGAAACAATTACTCTGTTTTCTCCTAGCAGCTTGTTAATCAGGGAAGATTTCCCAACATTTGGTTTTCCAACCACTGCGATGCGTGGGCGCTCATCTTCTTCCTCTTCGCCCTGGTGCTCTGGAAAATGTCTGGCAACCTCGTCTAACAAATCGCCGATTCCCAGTCTGGATGCTGCAGATACCGGAATCGGATCGCCGATTCCCAGATTGTAAAATTCATATACGTCATTGCCAAACTTCTGGATGCTGTCTACTTTATTGACGGCCAGTACAACCGGCTTCCTGGACTTGCGCAGCATATCTGCCACTTTGGAGTCAGAATCCTGCAGACCCTGGCGTACGTCTACAATAAAAATGATGACGTCTGCCGTCTCAATGGCAATCTCTGCCTGCTCCCTCATCTGGGACAGGATAATATCTTTGCTGTCCGGCTCAATACCGCCGGTATCAATCAGGGTAAAGTTCCGATCCAGCCAGTTACAGTCTGCATAAATCCGGTCTCTGGTTACTCCTGGCGTATCTTTCACAATGGAAATTGCTTCTCCTGCCAATACATTAAACAACGTAGATTTGCCCACGTTTGGGCGGCCTACGATTGCGACTACTGGTTTACTCATAGTTCCTCCTTATTCTACCTCAAACACAATCCCGTCTGGGCCAATTTCCATATGGTCTCCTGGACGGTGTTCAAAAATTCGTTCCGGCTCATAGCCCTCATAGACCGGCAGGCCGTCTTCTTCCTCTGGATGAAGAATGGTTTCTACCAGGTCATATCCGCTTGATTTTACTATACGTACCGGAACTTGTAAAGCGTTTTGTACCTCTGTCCTGGTTACGTCGTCTAAGAACACTTCCTCGCCGCTGCGGAACATACAGGCTGGAAGCAGCAGATACTCTCCTAATTCTTTGTCTTTTAACTGGGCCAGGATGTCCTGTCCGGTAATCAGCCCCGCTACGGTAATCTGCTCGCCAAAAAAGTCGTTCCGGATGGCATATAAATGGATCTTGCGGCCTGGATACTCGTCCATAATCCAGTCGGTATACTTCTTTAAATACGGATAAGCCAGACGTCCCGTGGCAATGGAAATATCTCCTTTTATGGCGTCTTTGTCCTCTTTATCCCTCTTTTCTTCTAACGCTTCCCTTACCTCAGAAGCCAGAAGTCTCAGCATCCCTACGCCATTTTCCAACTGGGGATAACCGTCGTAGCGCTCTTCTTCCGGCAAAGCCCGTTCTGCCAGGATATAAAACTCGTCGCTGGCATGGATGAAATGAACGCCGTGCTCTTCGTAAATCTTTTTCTGCCAGGACTCAATTAAGTCAATGGTCTCTTCTGCGTCTTTCTTCGTAAATGGTTCTAACGGATGCAGACCGTCCCGAAACTTCGAAAGGCCGACCGGCACTACGGAAACGCTTTCCATATAAGGAAGATACCTGGTCAAATCGGAAATGGTGCGGTTTAACTCTTCTTTATCATTAATTTCCCTGCACAATACGATCTGGCCGTTCATCGGCGTCTGGGCGTCGTACAGCTTGTCAATCAGTTTCAATGATTCTCCTGCAAACCGGTTGTGCAGCATTTTACAGCGAAGTTCTGGATTGGTGGTGTGAACCGAAATGTTGATGGGGGACAGCTTAAACCGGATAATCCGGTCAATGTCCTTTTCCTTCATATTGGTCAGGGTCACATAATTGCCCTGCAGAAAAGACAGCCTGGAATCGTCGTCCTTAAAATACAGGGTATCCCTCATGCCAGGAGGCATCTGGTCGATAAAACAGAAGATGCACTTGTTGGTACAGGATTTGTAATCGCTCATTAAACTATTTTCAAAGTTAATGCCTAAGTCCTCATAGTTGTTTTCAATGTCCAGTTCCCATTCTTCTCCGTCTGCCTTGCGGATTACCATAGTCATCTGGTCGCTGTTTACATAGTATTGATAATCAAAAATATCTTCGATTTCCTGCCCGTTTATAGTCAGCAGGCAGTCTCCGGATTCTAATTCCAGTTCTTCTGCAATCGATCCTGGATCGACACTGGCAATCCGGTGTCCTTTATATAATCTGCTCATGTATTCTTTGCCTCTCTCTCTATTTCTTTTAGTATACAAGAGGAACTCCTCTTTGACAAGTTATAGCATAAAAAATCCTCCCTGCTATTGACGCTTCTCCCTCTGAAATGGTATAAACATAATATAAAATATAACCCCACAAAATTTTACGGAGGACAAACATGAAAAAATCTTTTGTTTTTCAAAATTCCCTGCCTGTAGGCCCGTTAAAGCTTGCGGCTTTAGAAAGCTGCAAGGATCTGGCCCAAAAGGTAAACGATCATATTGTTACATTCCGGAAGAATGACACCGAAGAGCTGCTTCGCCGCAAAGAAGACTTAAACTACCGCGGTTATGATGCAGAATCTTACCTGTTAAAGTGTGCCTGCCCCCGTTTTGGAACTGGCGAAGCAAAGGCGGTTTTAAATGAATCCGTCCGCGGTACGGATATTTTTGCAATGGTGGATATTACCAATTACAGTTTAACCTATACGGTAAACGGCTATACCAATCATATGTCCCCAGACGACCATTTCCAGGATTTAAAACGACTGGTAGGCGCCTGCGGCGCAACTGCCCACAGGGTTAACGTCATTATGCCGTTCTTATATGAAGGCCGCCAGCACAAACGCTCCAAAAGAGAGTCTTTAGACTGTGCCATGGCATTAGTCGAATTAATCAACATGGGCGTATCCAATATTATTACCTTTGATGCCCACGACCCAAGAGTCCAGAACGCCATTCCATTAAAAGGCTTTGACAATTTTATGCCGACCTACCAGTTTGTAAAGGCTCTGTTTTCCCACGACCATACCTTACAGATTGACAAGGATCACCTGATGGTCATCAGTCCGGACGAAGGCGCTATGAACCGCGCTGTGTATCTGGCCAACAACTTAAGCGTAGATATGGGTATGTTCTACAAACGTCGGGATTACTCTAAAGTAGTAGACGGACGCAACCCAATCGTTGCCCACGAATTTTTGGGTACTTCTGTGGAGGGAAAGACCGTTCTGATTATCGACGATATGATCTCTTCCGGCGAAAGTATGTTGGATACTGCCAGAGAATTAAAGGAACGCAAGGCAAAGAAAGTCGTTGTCTGCTGTACCTTTGGTCTGTTTACCAGCGGTCTGGAAAAATTCGACGAATTCTACAACAGAGGCTATATTGATTACGTCATTACTACCAATTTAAATTACCGTCCGGCAGAGCTTCTGACCCGTCCATGGTACATCGAAGCAGACATGAGCAAATACATGGCTGCCATCATCAATTCCTTAAACCACGACGTATCCATCAGCGCTTCTCTGTCTCCGACTGAGAAGATTCAGAGACTGCTTCAGAAATATCAGGCAAGCGGATGCGGCCATACAGGAACCCTGGTGTAGCCCTTACCCGTTTTGACAAAATGGTGCTGCAAAACCATCTGGCCAGATGATTTTGCGGCACCATTTTTCACTGTTTAAATCAGACAAAGGAATGCAGCCAGATTGCCTCTCTGGTTTCCCATGATCCGGTGGGAATACAGGTGTCTGGGATTACATCTGGTACAGATATTCGTAGTATGGATATTTTCCGGCAGAACTCCCGCTTCCTTTAATACGATTTCATTGGCTGTCCATAGATCCAGCTGATACTTTCCAGGGGTTCCATTCGGATAAAACAGACTGTCCCAATATTTCTGTGAAAAACCGCTCTGGAATTTTTCAATCACTTCTTCTCCCACTTCAAAGCAGGACTGGCAGATGCTGGGGCCAATGCAGGCAATTACGTCTTCTGCCCTGGTTCCAAATGCCTCTGTCATTTCTCTTATCGTATGTTCCCCCATCCGCTTTACCGTACCTCTCCAGCCGGAATGGGACAATCCAATCGCTTTGCGGACCGGATCCAGAAAATACAGAGGAACGCAGTCTGCATAAAAGGTTACTAAGGTAATGCCGGCAATGTCCGTAATCAGTCCGTCTGCATCTTTATAATCTCGGTCTTTCCAGATTCCTTTTCCGCAGTCTTCTTTCGTTACCTTGCGGACATTGGTGGTATGGGACTGCCAGGATGTTACCATTTTCTCCGGATCTACCTGGAGGGCAGCTGCCATACGCCGGTAATTTTCCCAGACCCGTTCTTTTTCGTCCCCTCTGGAAAAGGACAGGTTCATGGATTCATAACATCCTGTGCTGACCCCGCCGTATCTGGTGGAAAAACCATGCCTTACCATTCCGGATTTTTCCAAAGCCGGAAAAGAAAGGTAAGGCACTCCTTCCCTGCATCTGGTTACCAGTTCATCCGGCCTGTCTGCCTTTTTCCAATTTATTTCCATAGCGAATCCTCCTTTTATCAAATATCTAAAATGCATTCCGAATCAGCCGGATAGTCTGTCCCAGTATCGCTACTACGTCAAACCGGCAGGCAGTATCCATAGAAAGCTGGTTTTCATAAAGATAAGAAAGGGCTGCTTTCCGGATTCTCTGCTGTTTGCGGGCATCCACTGCCTCCGCCGGCTCCCCAGCCGTCAAATCCTTCCGGTATTTGACTTCAACGAAAACCAGCGTGTTCCCATCCCTGGCAATCAAATCAATTTCTCCCCGCCTGTGGTTCTGATAATTGCGGCACAGGATTTCATATCCCTGGCTGGCTAAATAATCAGCCGCCATGGATTCATAGCGGCTTCCTGTCTGTCTTTTATTCAACTGTCTGACTCCCTTATACGAATCTGGTAATAAAGCTTCTCCGGTGAATCGGACATGGCCCATACTCCTTTAATGCGCTAATATGGACGGCTGTCCCGTATCCTTTGTGACGGGCAAATCCATATTCCGGATAGATCTTGTCATATTCTATCATCATATGGTCCCTGGTTACTTTTGCCAGAATACTGGCCGCAGCAATGGATACGCTTTTGGCGTCTCCTTTAATAATCGGCACCTGGGTCAGGCTTTCCGGCAGTTCTGGTATGGTAACGGCGTCGTTTAACAGCACGCCTGGAGCTGGGTTTAGCTGCCCCACTGCCTGTCTCATCGCCCGATAGGTTGCCTGGAGAATATTGATTTCGTCAATTTCCTCAGGGCTTGCAATTCCCACTGCCCAGCTGACCGCTTTTTCTTTGATCTCCAGAAAAAGCTCTTCTCGCCGCTTTTCGGAAAGCTTTTTTGAATCGTTCAGATATAAAATCCGGCAGTCCGCTGGCAAAATGACAGCCCCTGCTACTACAGGTCCTGCTAAAGGGCCTCTTCCCGCTTCGTCAATGCCGCAGACAAGTCCTGCCCACTGGTATTCCTGTTCATACGCTTTCATCTGCTCTAACCGCAGCAGTTCCTGTTCTAGTTTTTCCCCTTTGAGTACTCTGGCCATTGTTCCTCCTGCTCTATCCAACCGGCCAGATTTTCAGCCAAATCCTGCCGATGATATCGTCCTCTTTAATATTTCCTACGTCAGTATCCCTGCTGTCTGAGCTGTTATTCCGGTTATCTCCCAGCACAAAGTATTCGTCTTCTCCCAGTGTAATGGCCGCTTCGGCCCGTCCGGCTTTCTGGATGGGTTCTGCACTTATATCGTCTGTCAGCTGTTTCCCATTTATCCATACAGCGCCGTCTTGAATCTGCACCGTTTCTCCAGGCAGCCCGATAATCCGTTTGGTATAATACCGGCCTTTCTGGTAATGGTAAGAAAACACAATGACGTCATACCGCTCCGGCTTTTTCCATCGGTATGATACTTTATCAACCAGCAGGATGTCTCCGTCTTTTAACGCCGGCTCCATAGAAGCTCCATACACATCTGCCCTCTGAACTACAAAGACAATCAAAAACAGAAAAACGGATGCCATTACTGCCAGATAGCAGAAAAAACGTTTTAATTCTGTCCAAATCGCTTCGTTCTGCCGTCTGTTCATTTCTGCAGTTCCGGCTGTTCTAATGTAATTTTCCCTAACCGGCCGCTTCTGAAATCATCCAGCAGAATGGACGCTGCCTTGGCAAGATCCAGCTCACCGCCCTTTAGCAGGCAGGATCTGGTTTTTGCCACCTGTTCCAAAACTGCCAGACAGCCGTTATCGCCGTCTCTGCAGGGAAGCTCTTCCATCTGGTACCGCTTCTGCAATGCTTCCGGATAACGGTCTGTCAGCACTTTAATCAGTTCGAATGCCAGTTCATCTTTATTTAAAATCTCGTCGTTAATGGAGCCGATAAATGCCAGATTCAGCCCCACCTTCTGATCCTCAAATTTAGGCCACAAAATTCCTGGGGTATCCAGCAGTTCCAGAGTCTTATTTAACCGGATCCACTGGTTTCCCTTGGTTACACCAGGCTTATTGCCGGTTTTTGCGCAGGCCTTTCCTGCAAATGCATTGATAAATGTAGACTTCCCTACGTTTGGGATTCCCACTACCATAGCCCGAACCGGACGGTTTAAGATTCCTCTTCTCCGGTCCCGTTCGATTTTTTCTTTGCAGGCTTCCTGAACCGTTGCATTAATCTGCTTTAAACCGGCTCCGCTTTTACAGTTTACCTTCAATACATGAAATCCTTTTTCTGAAAAGTAGCGGATCCACTGTTCGTTAAGACGGTCATCTGCCAGATCCGACTTATTTAAAAGCACCATTCTGGCTTTTCCTGCTCCCAGCTCATCAATGTCCGGATTGCGGCTGCTAAGCGGTACTCTGGCATCTACCAGTTCAATAATCAGATCAATTAATTTAATATCTTCTTTCATGGCACGTTTGGCTTTTGTCATGTGCCCTGGATACCATTGTATATTCATCTTGTCCCTCTATCTGAACGCTTCCGTTTATTCAACCAGTCCCATGTCAAGGAGCGGGAATAGCCGGAGCCATACTTTTCCTATCATATTTTCTTTTCTTACATTGCCGACATTGGCAAACCGGCTGTCTTCACTGCTGTCCCGATTGTCCCCCAGCAGAAAATACTCATCTTCTCCAAGGATGACCGGATGTTCTGCCAGACCTGGCGAAGTGATGACAGATGCGGATTCTTCTTCCTGCAGCAGTATGTCATTGATATAGATCTTTCCATCTTTGATCTGCACCGTTTCTCCAGGAAGGCCAATTACCCTTTTTACGTTCCATTTTCCATCCTCCCGCCGGAATACCACTACATCAAACCGGTCCGGCGACTGGAAATCGTAGACCAGACGGTTCACAAGCACCACATCCTCTGTTTCCAGAGCCGGCTGCATGGAACTGCCGCTGATGGGAATCTGGGTTCCAAAGGCGTAAACAGTAAAACAGGCAATGGCAATTACCACAATAACGTCTGTCACCCAGCTGACAATTCGGCGAAGCAGGTTGGTTTCCTCGCTTTCATAAAATTCCACTGTTCTCACCTCATGTTAAAAAAGGAGCTGTCGCAAAATGAAACGTTGCGACAGCCCCTTCTGTCTTCAAGAATTATCGAACTAATTCTTTTACCTTTGCTGCTTTACCTACGCGGTCACGTAAATAGTACAGTTTTGCTCTTCTTACTTTACCCTTTCTTACAACTTCTACATCTGCAACAGATGGGGAGTGTAATGGCCAGGTCTTCTCAACGCCGATGCCGTTGGAATTCTTTCTTACGGTAAAGGTCTCTCTTGCGCCGCCGTTCTGTCTCTTAATAACGGTACCTTCGAAAATCTGGATTCTCTCACGGTTACCCTCTTTGATCTTGTTGTGTACTCTTACAGTATCGCCAACGTGGAACTCCGGTACAGATTCCTTTAACTGAGCTGCTTCAATATTCTTGATAATTTCGTTCATCGTGTGAACCTCCTTAAGTTTATTGGATGTTCTTAATACGCTTGTTCGTAACAGAGGACCATCTCTTCTTAATCACAACTATCACAGTGTATCATAAAGATTTTGAAATTGCAAGTAATTCTTCCAAAAACTTTCGTTCTTTTTTGTCTAAATTGGCTTCTGCCAGAAGATCCGGCCTCCGTTCCAGAGTTCGTTTGATGGATTCTCTTCTTCTCCACTCTTCGATATTTTTATGATGACCGGACAGCAGCACGTCCGGAACCTTCATTCCCCGAAATTCTTCCGGACGGGTGTACTGGGGGTATTCTAACAGATTGTCATGGAACGATTCAATGTCTGCGGACACTTCGTTATTTAATACACCTGGCACCAGCCGGCTGATACAGTCAATCATCACCATGGCCGGAAGCTCCCCTCCGGTCAGGACATAGTCGCCAATGGAAAGATAATCGGTACAAATGGCGGTCAGCGCTCTTTCGTCAATTCCTTCATAATGGCCGCATAAGAACACCAGGTCGTCTTCTTGTGCCAGTTCTTCTGCAATTTTCTGGTTAAATACCCGTCCCTGGGGCGTCATATAAATTACTCTGGGACGTTTTCCAATTTTCCTGCACAGATCCTCGTAGCAGTCACAAACCGGAGGCGCCTGCATCACCATTCCGGCGCCTCCGCCGTATGGATAATCGTCTACCGAATTGTGCTTGTTTCCCGCATAATCTCGGATGTTGACTGCCTCTACGGAAATAATCCCCTTCTCCATGGCCCGTCCGGTAATGCTGGTATTTAATCCCCCCATTACCATATCTGGAAAGAGGGTCATAATATGAAAATTCATGTTGTTCCTACCTTCTCTTTATAAATCCAGCAGACCGTCCATCAGGTGAATATTCATAACACCCTGTTCCAAATCTACATTCCGGATACATTCTTTAATCGCCGGAAGAAGCAGTTCTTTTCCATCTTTCCGGCTTACAATATATACGTCATTGGCGCCAGTGGGCATTACTTCTTTTAACACGCCCAGTACCGTTCCGTCTTCGGCAACTACTTTTAAGCCTACCAGATCTGTAATAAAATATTCGTCCTCGTCTAAGTCTACCGCCTGATCCCTGCGGATCAGAAGGTCTCTTCCCTTGTACTTTTCAATATCGTTGATATTATCGTATCCCTTAAACTTCAGGATTACCATGTTTTTAAAAAACTTTACATTCTGGATTTTTAAAACGATCTGCTCTCTTCCTGCGTCTAATATCACTTCATCTAAATCCAGAAACCGTTCCGGATCGTCTGTGGTAGGATAGACTTTTACTTCTCCTCTGACTCCGTGAGTGGAGCTGATAACGCCAACCCGCAGCATTTCTTCCATTCTGATTCCTCTCTTTTCTGAAGGGTGTAAAAAAATGGAGGCTGTATGGTACAACCCCCATTTTGTCACTGAATTTCAACAATAACTTTCCTGTCCTCTCTGGAAGCAGCCGCTTTTACTACAGAGCGGATTGCCTTTGCAATCCTTCCCTGTTTGCCAATCACTTTGCCCATATCAGAGGGAGCTACTTTTAATTCCACCAACAGGTCGTTGCCTTTCTCAGTCTCGGTTACGACAACTTCGTCAGGATTGTCAACCAGTGCTTTTGCGATAACTTCTACTAATTCTTTCATAGCGCTCACCTCTCAATTATTGGATGCCAGCGATCTTCAGAAGTTTACCTACGGTTTCAGTAGGCTGAGCACCTGTTGCTAACCACTTCTTGGTTGCCTCCTCATCGAACTTGATTACGCTTGGTTCTACGTTTGGATCATAGTAACCAACCTCCTCGATGAATCTGCCGTCTCTTGGAGCTCTGGAATCTGCAACAACAACTCTATAGAAAGGAGCCTTCTTCTGGCCCATTCTTCTCAGTCTCATCTTTACTGCCATTTCAATTCACCTCCTTATAATACTGTTTATAGACAATGCAGGAATCTGCTTTGCTAACCGTTAAAAGGGCATCTTAAATTTGCCGCCCATCAGTCCGCCAAGGCCTCCTAATCCGCCTCTGCGTTTGCCGCCTCCCATCATGCCAGGAAGCTGCTTCATCATCTTTTTCATCTGTTCAAACTGCTTGCACAGACGATTGACTTCGTTTAAATCCACGCCTGCGCCTTTTGCAATGCGTTTCTTTCTGGGAACGTTCATTAAAGAAGGGTTGGCCCGTTCTTCCTTTGTCATGGAAAGGATGATTGCCTCTACCCGCTTCATATTTTTTTCGTTCTCATCCATATCAATATTGCCAAGATTTCCCATGCCTGGCATCATGTTCATTATGCTTGCCATGCCGCCCATTTTTTTAATCTGGTTCATCTGGTCTAGGAAATCGTTATAATCAAATTCTGCTTTCTTCAGCTTCTGGCTTAACTCTTTGGCCTTATCCTGGTCAATCTCGGCTTCCGCCTTCTCAATCAGGGAAAGGATATCGCCCATGCCTAAGATACGGGACGCCATACGATCCGGATAAAACTGCTCCAAATCTGACAGTTTCTCTCCCATACCTACGTACAGAATCGGCTTGCCGGTAACGGAACGGATGGAAAGCGCTGCACCGCCTCTGGTATCGCCGTCTAACTTGGTCAGAATAATACCGTCAATGCCAATCTTATCGTTGAACATACCGGCCACATTGACTGCGTCCTGGCCAGTCATGGCGTCTACTACCAGAATAGTCTGGTATACGTCCACCTGCTCTTTGATCTCAATCAGTTCGTTCATCATATCTTCATCTATATGAAGACGTCCTGCAGTATCCAGAATGACGACGTTCAGATTATTTTTTGCCGCGTGCTCAATGGCTGCTTTCGCAATGTTCACAGGCTTCTGCTTATCGCCCATGGAAAATACCGGAACCCCCTGCTTCTCTCCGTTGATCTGCAGCTGCTGGATCGCAGCCGGACGGTATACGTCGCAGGCAGCCAGTAATGGACGTTTGCCTTTTGCCTTTAACTTGCCGGCAATCTTTGCTGTGGTAGTGGTTTTACCGGCGCCCTGAAGACCTACCATCATAATGACAGTAATGTCGCTGCCGCTCTTTAAGGCAATCTCGGTTGTCTCTGAGCCCATCAGACGAACCAGTTCTTCATTTACAATTTTAATTACCATCTGTCCAGGAGTTAAACTTCCCATGACGTCTTCGCCAATGGCCCGTTCCTCTACAGATTTGATAAACTGTTTGACTACCTTGAAGCTTACATCAGCTTCTAACAGAGCCATCTTGACCTCTTTTAATGCGGCCTTTACATCGGCCTCTGACAGACGGCCTTTTCCCCGCAGGTTTTTAAATACATTCTGCAGTTTATCGGATAAACTCTCAAAAGCCATGTATGTCCTCCTCTACAGCTTTGCGATGTCCCTGGAAATCTCTCCGATTTTATCAACCAGACGTCCGTCTCCGCTTTTCTGATACTCTGCGGTCAGATCTTCAATTTCGCGGACCAGTTCTTTTGTCTTTTGAAATTTTTCTACCAGCCGGAGTTTTTCTTCATAGCCGGTCAGAATCTTATCGCAGCGCTTTACCAGGTCGTGAACGCCCTGTCTGCTGATGCCCTCTTCCTGGGCAATCTCGCTGAGCGACATATCATTCATTACAACGTCTTCATAGATATGCTGCTGATGCGATGTTAACAGCTCTCCATAAAAATCATAGAGCAGCCCTTGCTGGACTATCTTTTCCATTTCAATCACCTGTGTAATCATACACGAAAGGCGGTTAGTTGTCAAGTATTTTTTCTTTACGAACTGTTGTTCGAGCTATTTCATCTTTTTGTATAAAGAAATAAACTTTTTAGAGAGAAATAATTTCTTCAGTAAAATTTTCAAATTCCTTTGTTGATATTTCAGTTTCTTCCCAATAAGGTACACCATTTTGTATACTATGATGTACCTTTGACATAGTATCTAAATAGTATCCTTCGTAATCATAATCTGCTGCTGAAGATTGACGTATATACATGGCTAATTCTTGAGCCGCTAAATGAGAGTTACTATCATTTAAACCTCCGATTGCTGGTCCGCTTGAAGCACAATACACCTCTAAAAGTAAACAATCCCCATTCTCATTGATTGCTTTTATAATATAACTAAACTGATTTTCTAAATTATTAGTAACATACCTAGGTTTCCCAAATAAATATTTGAGTTGTCCTAATGCCATGACACAATTTTTTTCAAAGTTTTCATCGAACTCATAAATAGAACAAATATTTGATGATGGCATATAGTATTCTACTGTAGCATTAGCGTTTTCAAATTTATACATCTCTTTTCCTCCCCTTGTAAGCAGCTAACACGATATGCAGATATTATAGCATCTGCACCGTCTCCCGTCATCATTCTTTCCATTTCTTACATTACTTTTAAAAATATTTACACCGTTCTTTTTATCCTATATAATGGCAGCATAAAAAGGAGAAGCTGCCTATGTATCATGAAACAGAACTTAGAAACTTATATGACCGTCTGGGTGCACAGTACCCTCAGTATGAACTGTCATTTTCAGGGGACCATCTGACTATAAGCCGCCTGCACAGCAAGGCAGAGGTAAGCCGAAAAGGAGCAGAATTATACGCCAATGGAACCTTGTATGACCAGTTTACCAGTGACGAGGTCGAAGACCCTGACGATCTCTATGAACTCATTGAACTGTTTTTCCTGGATATCCAGCACTTTGGCATGACGCAGGGAAATGAGACCTATATAGCTGCCCAGAAAAAGGCGGCAAAACTGGGCACACGTTTTTTAATTCTTGCAGGCGCCCTTTTTACTGCCTATCTGCTTCCATTAATGGCGGCACACAGCCTGTGGCTGATACTGCCAGTCTTTGCAGGTCCGGCCATATCTCTTGTGGCGCTGGCCATGATTTATAAAAATGCATTCCGGCTGTACTGGATCTGTCCGGCGTGCGGCCGCCCCCTGCCTTTAGATCCCAAAAGCCGGTTTCCTAAAATGGAGTACGTTCCCCAGTGTCCTCATTGCGGCCACATATTGGAGCAGGAGCCGGAACTGGAGCCTGTCCGTCTGGAAACCAATGAACAGACGCAGCCGCTTGATCCCTCCTATATCCCGCCTGCAAAAGGCAAAAAATGGCCCTGTCTCTTTACAGGCAGCGTTACAATTGCCATGTCGCTGTTTTTATTTGTAATTCTATTCTTCTTTGGCGATCCTTTAGAAGCGCAGAACGCAGGAATGACGATGATACTGCTTCTGGTATTGTCTGGCTTTGGCCTGACGCTTCTTCTCTGCCGTCACACCGAAACGGAAAACATTCAACAGCCCCTTGCAGTGCTGCGGGAGCAAAAGATGGTAACAGGTGTTGGCATACTTGTATGGCTGATAGGACTCGTCGTTATGTTTATGGCAATTGCTGTCGCGGTTGCCGTTCCTGTTGATGCGGCTACCTGTTTTCTTGCATTAGCCGGTGTATCTGCCACGTTTTTTGGCGTCTGGATGGTACTTGCGGGACGCAACCGGTCTCTGTTCGTGTTCCGTGACAATTCTATTTTGTACATCAGCAGCTGGGGAAGGCAGAAAGAATTTGCTCCTGGACAAGTGGCTTCTGTAAAACTTACCATCAACCGCTCCATTCACCTGTTAGACAAAAATGGGAAAAAGCTGGTTTCAGTTGAAACCAATATGCAGGGAATTTCCCGATTTGTCCAGTGGATTGAGAACTCCAATCTCACTGCTGCCCTGACCCCTTCCATGGAAAAACAGGCAAAACAGCAGGCCGAGACAGCGGCCTCCGTTCAATGGCGGGAAGAATATCGTACCCACTGGCATGACCACATCAAAGCCATCCGGACAGGAATGTGGCTGGTTTTGTTTTTCTTTGCCGCCGGTACTATCGCGCCTATCCCGCTGTTTCTCTTTGCCGGTGTAAAGTTCCGCACCCTGATGATCATTTCCGCCCTTGCTCCGGTTCCATTTTTGGTGTTTTGTCTGGTATTTGCTCCAGTTCTTCTGTTTGACGACCGGCCTGCAAATGCCACTCCTGAATGGAATTCTATGCATATTAAGGTCCCTCTGATTCCAGCCCTGCTGATCGGACTTCTCTACATGGGACAGGTCCACTACATCTGGGATGGATTGATTCTCCAGGAGCCTGACGGCAGCTGGCTCTGGCTGATACGGGTTCTGACTATCGGCACAGCGCTGACTGTTCTGCTGATCCGCCGTACCCCGAGACGGCTGCGGCTGGGAACCGGAATCTTTATGGGGATGATGAGTTTTTGTCTCGCAATTGGCTTTCATTACTATGTCAATGCAGCGTTAAGCGGGCCAGCCCGCCACTATCCGGCAGTCATTTTGGACAGTCATGCCAAAGATCCGGACATTGAGGATGACGACTACACGCTTACCATTCAGATGGATAACGGAAAGGAAGCTACCATTGCCGTACTGGAAGAAATTTATGAACAGGCCATACATGGCGAACCGCTGGATGTCTGCCATCGGGAAAGTCCCCTGGGCGTCAGCCTGTTAGACATCCATGCACCGAAAAAGGAAAAACAGCAGTAAGAAAGGAGGCCTGCAATGAAGCAAAAAGCAAAAAGGATCCGAACCATCTACGATGATTCACTGCCCCGAATCTTTCTCTGGTCGGGATTTACGGTATTTGTGATACTGCTAATCGCCTGTGTCATCATCGGGGCTGTTATATTTTTTAGTCATTACAATCTGGATGAAGGGCGAAAGATAATCCTTGCCTGCCTGGCTCTGGCAGTGCCTGGTTCCTATGGATTGCCCCTGATTAGTCTCATCAAGGTCTGGAACCAGGAACGCGCCCTGGGAATTTACTGGAAAGACCGGACGGATCAGGAACGTCCCGAATGGGAACGGGACTGGTATCTGTCCTATGAAAGAGGCGGTTTTATCCTGATTCACAGAGCCTATATCCAATGCATCACAGGATCCAAAGAAGAGCTGGAAGACACTGGAAGTTATGCCAAGGGATCCGTTTACCGCACCGCATATGAAGACATCAACGGAACTCGCCACTTGCTGAACTTTTCCTCGGAATCCGGATCAGAAGAATTTCAGAAGTGGTACAAAAAACAACCGTTTAACAAGGAGAACCGCGACGATGAGCAACAAACTGATTAAACAGAACGATTGGGATCGGATCATGTTTACTATGATTACGAAAAAGACGGTATTTTGCCCAGAGACCAGTTTCGGAATAAGGAACTGATGAAAGCTGCCGGTGCGCTTTGCGGCTGCGCAGTTGGTATGCTGGCGCTCTATTTATGGCTGAGCAAAGACTGGTATGCCGGATAGGCGGATTTCTCTTTTATTCCGCCTCAAACGATACCGGCGTAATGGCATAATTCTTTCTATCTCCGCCTGTGCCGCAGGCCAGCGCCTCAATGGCTCCGATGTTTTCCCGCTCTATCGGATAGATAAGCTGCAGGCGGTTTCCATCGGCTTTTGAACTCTTAGGCCCCCTATAGGTCTCTGGTTCGTCCCAGCCTTTCTTTTTTAAAAGAACGACATTCTTTCTGGAAAATGGAGCCAATTCATCTTCGCTGCCTTCCAGACATAACAGCAGGGCATTGGAATAGACTTTTGCCTCAGTAAGTGTGATCGGTTCTCCATTCATTCCCATAACGTCCAGATTCATCGGGATTTTTTCCGGCTCTTCCGGAGGTTTGACCTGGTAACGCAGGTCGTAGCTGGAACCGCTGCAGGAAGCGTGAATGACAATTTCGGACACCTGGCCGTCTGTGTTCCAATATTCAAACTGGATGACCGTCTCTTCTCCTCCGCCCCATCCATAAGCCTGGTTTTCCAGTGGTTTCCCATTTTTATCCAGAAATTTTACCTCCATCATCAGCTGATTATTTTCTTCATCTGGCGTATAAGTTGGAGGCTGTACCCTTCCAGTGCCGCCTTCCCGCATGATTAATCCTAATGTCATGTATTCTCCCAGATACTGTTCTTCTGCTATATCCAGATAATTGTCAGCAGGAATCTGCTCTTTCCGGCTGTCTGATTCCGGTTTGGTTTCACCAGGGCTTTCCTGGACAGCCGGTTCGGTTACTGTTTCTGGAATGGCAGTTTCCGCTTCTGCAGAAACCACTTCCGGTTCTTCTGGTGCTTTACTTCCAGTAAAGGTGCAGGCTGCAAGTAAAACCGTACATCCTGCCAAAATCGCGGCTGCTGCCGCGGAATATTTTTTTCTGGATACCAATGTTTTTATTCTTTCTTTCATCGTCTTTCCTCCGCTCTCAATGGTCGCTGCTGCATAAAACAACTGGCTGGCAGAGTTTTTGTGTTCCATGATATAAAGCAGGGTACGCCCATAGGAAATCCGTTCCGTTTCTCCCAGCAATCGGATCGCTGCTTCATCGCAGGCCAGCTCACAGTCTTTTTTTGACAGTATGGCGGCTGCCCACACAAAAGGATTTACCCAGTAATAGCATAACAGTCCGACTCTGACCGCTCCCCAGATCTCATCTTTATGCCTGGCATGGCAAAGCTCATGGGCCAAAATATGAGAGAGCCTTCTTTTTCCTTCTGGAGAGTTCTCCTGCGCCATTCCTTCCGGCAGATAAATAGAACGTTCCCCCAGATAGCACAGGTAGCAGGGAGACGAAACTTTTGGTGTTTCATAAACGGGAATCTTTCTAATATTCTCCTGCAGTCCCTCTGAATCCCTTTTATCCGGAAAAGCGTCTCCGGACAGGAACAAAAACCTTCTATGGGCTTTTAGTCTTTTTGCGAACCGGATATTCACCGCCAGAAACCAGACTGCTAACGCGGCTGCGCCGCTTACCCAGACTACTATGATGAAAAGCTCCCAGTCGATTCCCGCCGCTTTTTCCAACAGTGTCATCGGCGTATCGTAGGTCCTTACGACTCCGTGCATGATATTTTCTGCTAAATCAGCAGCCGCGCTGTTATCGATTACCCTGGATTTTACCTGCTCTGCCACATTCATAACGCTGAACCGGCTGGTAAGCTGTCCAATAAGCTGATTCAGAGGATAAAACCAGGGAATTACCAGACGGGCTGCTGCCAGTCCCCACAAACTATATAAAAGCAAGGGCCGGATCCTGCCTTTTCCGAAAAATCGAATCAGGCAAATCGAACCAATCAGGACAGAAGATGCAATTAAAGTCTCAATCATAAAATTCCTCCTCCGCTTGTTCTAAAATCTGATAAAGTTCGTCTAACTCTTCCCTGCTGACTTTATTGGAAGAAATCAGCGTATTTACCATAAGGCCCAGACTGCCGTTATAAACCCGTTCCAACAGTCCGCTGGTTTCCTCTGCCGCCGCTTCTTCCCGTCTGATACAAGGGTAAAATTGCTTTGCTTTTTCCCCTTCCTCATGGCGGACTGCTTCTTTGGCCTCCAGCCGGTTCAGCATCGTAATGATCGTGTGCTTGCTCCACTGGGTCTTTTCATACAGTTCTTTCGTCAGCTGAGTAATGGTCTTAGGCGGGTTCTGCCACAAAGCCTCCATCAATTTCCACTCCCCATCTGACAAATTAATCGGTTCCATGAAATCCCCCCTTCTCTATAAAGGTATACATCTGTGTACCTTTATAATACCATCCAGGTATACAAGTGTCAACCTTTGAAGTCAAAAAAACGCATTCGAGGCAGCAAAAAGCCTGCCTGGAACGCGTTTTCTATCTGGTTTCCTTAATATATTCTTCCCGTAAAAATTACTACCGTTCTCGGCCGCATGACGTAAGAACCGTCAATTCTGGGTTCTTTCCCTCTGGGATACACATATTGTCCGGCCTCATCTCCATAGGTATCGACGCTGAGATGCCATACCCCTCTGTGATTGAGGTTTGGCAGCGTAATGGTTACCGGTTCCCAGTAGGTATTAATGGCCATATAAATGATGTCGTCTCTTCCTTTTTCCCTGTCATATCCGGCGAAGCTGACGGCAAATGTCCTGGTATTTTCCGGCAGGTTGGTATTTTCTGCATTTACATCATGGGAATGAAGCGCTTCCATTCCGCAGACTGCATCCGGAAGGCGCTTGCGGATTGCCGGATGTTCATGGCGGTAATGAATCATAAACTTAAAAAATTCAAACAACTCTCTGTTTTTTTCCAGCAGATTCCAGTCCAGCCAGGAAATCTCGTTGTCCTGGCAATACCCATTGTTATTGCCGTACTGGGTATTGCCGAATTCATCTCCTGCCAGAAACATAGGAGTTCCCCTGCTGCACATCAAAACTGCACAGGCATTGCGGATCATCCGGTAGCGGAGTTTTAATACTTCCGGATCCGTGGTTTCGCCTTCCGCTCCGCAGTTCCAGCTTCGGTTGTCATTGGATCCATCCGTATTGTCCCATCCGTTTCCCTCATTATGCTTCTCATTATAAGAATACAAATCGTATAACGTAAAGCCGTCATGACAGCTCAGGAAATTAATGCTGGAATTATATCCTGCATAATTTTTATCATGCTCTGGGTCGAAACCGCCGTATAAATCGCTGGAACCGCAGATACTCCAGGCTGCCGTCCAGGAAAGCCAGTTCTCGCCCTTTAAAAATCCCCGAATCACATCTCGGTATCTTCCGTTCCACTCTGCCCACCGTTTGCTTGCCGGAAAACTCCCTACCTGATACAGTCCTCCTGCATCCCAGGCTTCTGCAATGAGCTTGACGTTGCTTAGTACTGGATCGTAAGCCAATGCCCTCAGCAAAGGAGGGTTGTTCATCGGAGCACCTTTTTCGTTACGCCCCAGAATACTGGCCAGATCAAAGCGGAATCCGTCTACCCGATAACTGACCGTCCAGTAACGCAAACATTCCAGAATCATCTGCTGAACGATTGGGTGGTTGCAGTTTAAGGTGTTGCCGCAGCCGCTGAAATTGTAGTAATTGCCGTCCGGCGTCAGCATATAGTAAACCTGGTTGTCAAACCCCTTAAAGCAGAATACCGGCCCTTTCTCATTCCCTTCTGCAGTGTGGTTAAATACCACATCCAGAATTACCTCGATGCCATTGTCATGGAGAGTCTTTATCAGGGTCTTTAATTCTGTGCCTTCATGGTTGTACTCATCCGAAGCCGCATAACTGGTATTGGGCGCAAAAAACCCTACAGTATTATATCCCCAGTAGTCTAGGAGCCTCTTTCCATCAATTTCCCTGGAATTCATGGTTTCATCAAATTCAAAGATCGGCATGAGTTCCACCGCATTGACGCCCAGTTCTTTCAAATAGGGGATTTTTTCCATCAGACCGGAAAATGTGCCTCTGTTTTTCACTCCGGAGCTGGGATGCTGGGTAAATCCTCTTACATGGAGTTCATAAATAATCAGATCGCTTAATTCTCTGGAAGACTGGGGCATACTTCCCCAGTCAAATATATTTTTTACGACTCTCGCATGATAGGTTTTCCCGCCTTCCACTCCCCAGACTTTCCGGCTGGTAACCACTCTGGCATATGGATCCAGCAAAATATTGTCCTTGCAGAACAGCTGCCCCTTCTGGGGATCGTAAGGGCCGCTGATCCGGTAAGCGTATTCAAACTCTTCAATGTCCAGGCCAAAGACAATCATCGAGTACACATCGCCGATTTTATAAGACTCCGGAAAAGGAAGAACGGCATACGGTTCTTCTTCATCTCTATGAAACAGCAAAAGTTCGCATCCGGTTCCCTCCCTGGTATGGACGGTAAAATTCACGCCGCTGGCTAAAGCCATTGCCCCGTTTACATCAAACAGGCCTGGGCGGACGTCAAATCCGGCAATGTTGTCTGTCGGGTTAATCGGGGTCTGAACATCTGCTGTATATTTCTGACTGTAAAGTTTCACTGGCAGCGCCTCCTCATAGTAAATGGTTAATTCATGTATCGCTTCATTGTTTTGCTGACTCTTTTATAAACCAAACGGGTAATAACGGAAGTTATCCCGTATTTAATCAAATTAAACGGCACAATTCCAAACAAGGCCAGCGTGAGGGTGTTTTTCATCAGCGGATTGACCGCACTGCACATCGCGACAATCTCTTCCATACTCATTCCCATCAGCTTTACATAGAATGGAAAAATCAGCAGCAGATTGCTGGCAACCGCCGCAATGGAACAGAGAATGGTTCCCGCTGCCATTCCAATCTCTCCCGATTTTCTGGATTTGTGATGCTGGTAAATCCAGGCAGCAGGCACCGCATACGCGCAGCTTAGCAGGAAGTTGCTGACTTCTCCGGTCAGCATGGTACTGGTTCCCATAAAAGCCAGCTTGACCAGAAGCTTAACCAGAATAATCAGAACTGCCGCCCCAGGTCCCAGTACAAAGCCTCCGATTACTTCTACCAGACCGGACAAATCAAACTCCATAAAGGGCGGCATAAAGGGCAGAGGAAATTTAAACAGCATCAGTATTCCGGCCAAAGCCCCTAAAAGTCCAATCATTACCAGTCTTTTTACATTTGTTACCTGTTTCATAATAAAGTCACCTTTCCGCTTTGGGTCGGCGTCTTTAGAAGAACGACAAAAAGCCTGGGAATACAGTAAGCCCAGGCATCATCTCCAAAAAACGTCTTTTCTCATCCGGACTATACCGTCGGTGCCGGAATTGCGCCGGCTCAGCCGTTTTGTCAAACGGGTCATGGACTATTACCATCGGTAGGGACTTGCACCCTGCCACAAAGACTTATTATATTTTACGGCCTTTATTATACTACTGCCCACACCGGTTGTAAAGGCTTTCTTTTTAAAGCTGCCTCATGGCGTTCTCCGTCATTTTTTCCAGCGCTTCTTTTACGAGCTGCAGCGTTTCTTCTCCGATTCCTGCCGTAGTATCCGCTTTAAATTGTTCCACTACTGGCAGAAGACTTAAGCACAAATCTCTGCCGGATTCCGATAATTCCAGGTATTTTACCCGCCGATCTTCCTTTGACGACTCTCTTATCAGATGGCCTTCTATCTCCAGCTTCTGAAGCACCGGTACAATGCTTGGTTCTTTTAATACCATCTGTTCCGCCAGCTGTTTCTGGGTCAGAGGCCCTTTGCTTAAAATATAATACATGGCAATCCACTGGGTTCTTGTCATATGGTATTGATTCAGCTGTTTTTCCATCGCTGCCGCAAAAATCTTTCCGGATCGGCTGGTCACAAAGGCCATACAGTCATTTAAATCAAACACGTTTTCATTCCTCCTCACCGCGTCCAGCCCCTTTTTTCCAGACGCTGATTGGCTTTATGATAACACGTATCGTCCCAGCTCGTCAAATACTTCATCTTCATCATACCAACGTCCGGAAAGCCGCCGTTCACACTCCTGCCAGTCCACTGGTTTTAAGCAATCTGTATAAATCCGGATGCCCGCAATCCGCCCGTCTTTTACGGAAACCAGTGCAGATACCAGCCCTTCCAGAAAATGGCGTTCCAGCCGTACGCTCCAGTCGGGAGACTGACCGTAAAGCCATTCCGAACTCTGAAGTTTCAAGATTTGTTCTCTGGGTACTGCGATTCCTGCTTCTTCTGCAGAATAGATTTTGGCTTGCTCTGTCCTGCCAAATGTCTTGGTAAACTGGTCTGCTAACTGCTCTGCTGCCTTGCGGACCGTCAGATCCGGTACGGCTTCTGAAAGATTCATTACCCTGCTTCTTACTGAAGAGATCCCCTTAGATTCCAACTTTGCTGCCGACGGGGTCAGCGCCTTTTCCATCATTTCCAGATTCGTCCCGCATAACATGGTTCCATGGTAAAAAAGCCTTCCGTCTTCTTCATAATAGGCATGTCCGGAAAACTTTTTCCCATTGCACAAAAGGTCGTTGCGGCCTGTAAACTCACAGCAAATCCCCAGAGCTTCTACGGCTTTCTGAACCATTCTGGAAAACTGTCCTATACTAACGTCCTCTGCCCCGCAGAGAAAGGTAAAATTTAAATTTCCCTCATCCTGAAAGACCGCTCCGCCGCCGGAAAAGCGGCGGACTGGCAGAATGGACGCTTCTTTTAAATAAGCCAGGTTACATTCCATATACAGATTCTGGTTCCGTCCAATAAAGACACTGGGGCAGTTCTTCCACAAAAAAAGGGTAATTCCCTGGAAATTTTTCTTCATCAGGGTATATTCTAATGCCACATTGTAATAAGGGTTGGTCTGGCTGGAGTATAGAATCCGGTTCATTACTGATGCAGCGCTCCTATGCCAAGACCCATGGCAGCCTCATGGATCACTTCGCCGGTTGTGGGATGGGCAAAAATGGTTTCTGCAATCTGGTCTGCGGTCACATGGTTCTTTATTGCCAGAGTCACAGCAGCGATCAGCGCGGATGCGTCTGCCCCCATAATGGTACATCCCAGGATTCTTCCCGTCTCTTTTTCTCCTATCAGCTTAATAAATCCCTGGTGACGGCCTAATGCCAGAGCCTTTCCATTTCCTTCATAAGAAAAGCGGCTGACCTTATAAGCAATCTGCCTTTCCTGGCAGGCCTCTTCCGTCAATCCTGTGCTTGCAATCTCCGGAGCTGTAAAAATAACGTTTGGGACTGCCGTATAATCCATTTCTTCTGCCTCGCCCAGAATGTTTTTTACGGCTGTAATTCCCTGATGGGACGCAACGTGGGCCAGCTGCATAATGTTAGTAACGTCTCCAATGGCATAGATGTGTTCTTTATTCGTACGCATATGGCTGTCCGCCTTTAAGCCTCTGCCCCGTTCATTTAACTCCAGACCTGCTTTTTCCCAGCCAAGGCCGTCCATATCTGGCTCTCTTCCAATAGCCACCAGGACTTTTTCACTGACAATCAAGCTTTCTCCGTCCTGTCCCTCGCAGACTACAACGGCCTGATTGTCCATAGCCTTTTTAATCTCTTTTACCTTCGTTTTCGTATGGATCTGGATTCCCGCCTTTTTCGCTTCTTCTTCAATGGCTTCAGACGCCTCTTTGTCTACCATTGTCAGCAGACGATCCATAAATTCCACTACATGGACTTTTGCCCCCAGATAGGCGTAAATAAAGGCAAATTCCATACCAATGACTCCGCCTCCGATAATGGCAACAGACTGGGGCAGTTCTTTTAAATCCAGGGCCTGGGTACTGTTCATTACCATTGGAAGCTCCATTCCTGGAATCGGGATTTTTGACGTTTTCGATCCAGTTGCGACAATAATATCTTTTGCCTTCACAAGATAACGCTTCTTTCCCCGAATCTCTGCCTGAGTTTCTGATAAGAATTCTGCTGTTCCTTCTAGAACCTGAATCTGATTGCTGTCCATTAAGCTCTGGATTCCGTGAAGCAGCTTCTTTTTCACTTCATCTTTTCGGGCAATGACCCGTTTCATATCCACACAGGGCTTTTCTGCCTGGATTCCAAACTCTGCCGCACCTGCAATCTCGTGACAGACTTCTGCGGAACGCACCAAAGCCTTTGTCGGAATACAGCCTGCATTTAGACAGGTTCCGCCAAGCGCTTCCTTCTCTGCCAGAATCACGCTCTTACCTCTCTTTGCCGCATAAATTGCCGCCACATATCCTCCTGGACCTCCCCCGATAATGAGAATATCTGCGCTCTTCTCTTCTGCCGGTTCTTCCCTTTCCGGCACCGCTTCTTTTGCTTCCTCTTTTTCTGCCCGCTCTTCCAGTTCAAATAGAAGCTGCTTTGGCTTTATTTCATCTCCTTCAGAAAACAGGATTTTCCGGATCACTCCGCCCTCCGGAGCTTTTACAGGGCGGTTTCCCTTTCCTGTCTCTACCTGAGCCAGCAGCGTTCCTTTTTCTACTTCTGCCCCTTCTGCTACCTGTATCTTTCCCGCAATTCCAGGCTTACTGCCTGGGAACACAGACATCCTTATTTCCATTTTTCCTGCCCCTTTCTACTTAGAAAGGAGGACTATTGCCCCCAGCAACCGTCCTCCCTAAGCCTGTACCAACTATCCTTCTGGCACATGATTCTGATCATATTTCTATTCTCTGACAACTCCGGCCCTTACCAGCTTCACTCCATTTACCAGACAGTCTCCTACCGGACAGGTCTTCTCGATAAAGTCTGCAAATGCTTCTGCTGCCTCCTGGGTTTCGTCTGTCTTAAAATGAATGGTATAGCGGATCTCCTGGAAACCGTTGCGCACATCGTCTGCCAGTCCCATAAATCCATCCGGATCCAGGTCGCCTTCCAGATCAATGTGGAGCTCGTCAAAATGGAATCCCTGGGCTTCTGCAAATGCAGATGCTACAATACTCTGGCAGGCGCCCAGAGCACACAGCAGCGCTTCTACTGGATTCATGGCAGCATTGGTTCCACCCAGATCTTCCGGCTCATCCATCATAATCTTAAATCCTCTGGAATCGGTAGAAACCTGAAGTCCCTCCGGAAGTTTTTTTGCAGTTGCTTTAAATGTGGTCAACATAACAATACCCTCCTTTAATTTTTGCTTTCCTTTTGTGCATATTGTAGCATATTTTCTTCAGAAAATCAATAGTTAGAAAACTAATTATTTTTCTCTTTGGAAATTTTCCCAAAACAAAAAAGAAAGGGGATTACTCCCCTTCTTTTCCCAGCGCATGGAAAATCAGGTCTTCCACGCTGTCAAAAACTCTGGAAGCAGCCTGCTTTGCCGCTTTGCAGCCCCTTGTAATGGTATAGCCGTTAAAATCGCGGATCATATCCACATCGTTTCCGCCATCGCCCACCACAAATAAAGGCTCTCCCTTTCTTCCATCCAGCTCCAGATACCGGCTGATTCCAACGCTTTTGCTGATTCCGGCCCTGACAACATCGATGCTTTTCTGATTGTAGTATGCAGTCAGCTCTTCTCCCATCTGCCGGTTAATTTCCGCCGCACAGGCCGCCGCGCTTTCTTCATCTGCACAGCCTAAGCTGAACTGCCAGACCGTTTCCATCTGAAACAGCTCTTCCAGGGAAATGTGGGGCGCTTTCAGCTGGATTCCAAAAATCTTGGGATCCTTCATGCGGACGGTAAACGTTCCCTGGGAAGAAATTGCAAAAATCCTGGGAAGATCGTCTGTCGTAGGAAGCTTAAAAAATTCTTTTACCGCGTTTTTATTCATCGGGCTGTGCTCGATCACAGTACCGTCCAGCCGGTAAATCGTGGCCCCATTGTTGCAGATTAAAAAATCCAGAGGCAGGTGGTATTCGTGGATGGGAAGCAGCGCCATTTCGTAAGAACGTCCGGTTATCAGGCCGAACTGATGGCCTTTTTTCCGCCATTCTGCTACTGCTGCCAGATTTTTAAGGGTCTGTTCTTCATCCACATGGAGTGTGCCATCGTAATCGCTCGCAAGTATCATTTCACTTGTCTCCTTTATTTTATGTCGCAAATGTGCTATGATAAACTCTATGAATCTTTCAAAGGAGGTCTTTCATATGCACTTACCGAAAAAAGTCTGTGTCTTTGTCCATAATCTGTTTCTGTTTGCCGGTCTGATTATTCTGTTTATTGCAATCTTATGCACCGAGCTTATGACCGTTATGGGCATCGGAGCTATGGGCATGGCGTTAATCGGCCTGGCTTACGGATTTGTAGCGCTGTTCTGGCGCTGTCCTTCCTGCAAAAAGCGTCTGCCCTGGAAAGAGGGAAAGCACCAGGTCTCTTCCTGCCCTCACTGCGGCCACAGATTGGACTAATCCTTAATTGGCCTTCCGGTTGATAAACTCTGTCCGGATCTTTGAATACACAAACTTCTGGCTGCTGTAAAGTCCATAATATCCGGACAGAGTAAAGGATACTGCCACAACTACCGCAAAATACGGCATAGCGTCATACCCAAACAATTCTAACGCGATCATCAGAGCTGAAACCGGACAGTTGGTTACCCCTACAAATAAGGCTGCCAGACCGCAGGCCGCACATAAAGACGGAGCAAATCCTGCCGCAATTCCCACAACGCATCCAAAAGAAGCCCCTATGGACATGGTCGGCACAATCTCGCCGCCTTTAAATCCTGCGCCCAGGACAATGGCGGTAAATACCATTTTCAAAAGAAAGGTTTCCCAGCCTGCCTGCCCTTCCATAGCCCGTTCAATGATCGCCGTACCGCTTCCCAGATATTCACTGGTTCCTAAAAGCTTTGTAAGCCCGATAAAAATAACGCTGGCTGCCGCAATCCGGACATAGGGGTTTTTCAGATATTTCTGGTACAAATGCTGGGCTCCATGAAGGACGATGCACAAAAGAATGCTGACCAGAGCGCACAAAATCCCCAGAAATACAATAAATAATGCCGAGGTTCCCGTAAAAGCAGGCACTTCCAGGATGGTATAGGCCTCTGGCTTTGTTCCAAGAATAACGGCAATTCCTGCACCAAGAAGCGACGAAAACAGACAGGGGACAAGGGCCGCATAATACAAAACGCCTACACTGATTACTTCCATTGAGAAAATTGCCGCAGCAATGGGGGTTCCGAACAGCGCTCCAAATAAAGCGCTCATTCCGCACATCACTACGATTTTCCGGTCTTTTTCATCTAATTTCATGATCTTTCCCAGCAGGTTTCCTATACTTCCGCCAATCTGTAAGGCGGCGCCCTCTCTTCCGGAAGAACCGCCGACCAGATGGGTCAGAACGGTTCCCGCAAAAATCAGAGGGGCGGTTGCAGGGCTTAAATCGGTTGTAGAAGAAACTGCAGTCAGCACATCATTGGTTCCCTTGTTGTCCCCTTCTTTTGCCAGCTGGTACAGGCCGACTATCAGAAGGCCGGCAAACGGCATCAGATACAGCGTCCAGGGATGAGTCTGCCGGAAAGCTCCCGCCCAGGCGACGGAATGGGAAAAAGCAGCGCCGACGACTCCTCCCACACTGCCCATCACACAGGAAATCAGAGTCCATTTTATAAAATACAAAATATTTGACGCCAGCGGCGTTTGTTTCTCACTCATTATAGGTGCCTTTTCCTTTTACCAGTCTCGGCCGGTATCCCTTTTCATTTAACGCCTGTAAAATTGCCTGTTTATGGGCAGTTCCAAACGCCTCCATGGTAATGCGGAGTTCTACTGCTGCATTGCGGTTGATGCTGACAAACTGGTTGTGCTCCAGCTTGATGACATTGGCCTGCTGTTCTGCCAGAAGGGAAGAAACTTTTGCCAGCTCGCCTGGCTTATCCGGCAGAAGAACCGACGCGGTAAATACCCGATCCCTTAAAATCAGGCCGTGCTGGACAATGGAAGCCATGGTAATCACGTCCATATTGCCGCCGCTTAAAATAGAGACAATCTTTTTCTTCTGGACATTTAGATGCTTTAAGGCAGCAACCGTTAAAAGGCCGGAATTTTCTACGATCATCTTGTGATTTTCTACCATATCCAGAAATGCCACAATCAGTTCGCTGTCGTCAATGGTAATGATATCGTCTACATTTTCTTTTATATAGGGGAATAAAAGGTCTCCTGGCGTCTTTACCGCCGTACCGTCTGCAATGGTATTGACAGAAGGAAGTCCTACTACGTGTCCGGCGTCTAAGGAGGCCTTCATACAGGCAGCTCCTGCCGGCTCTACTCCGATTACCTTGATCTTCGGATTCAGCATCTTAGCCAGAGTGGACACGCCGGTACACAGCCCGCCGCCGCCGATAGGCACCAGAATGTAATCAACAGTAGGAAGCTCTTTGATAATCTCCATGGCAATGGTACCCTGTCCGGTTGCTACTGCCAGATCATTAAAGGGGTGTACGAAGGTGCCTCCGGTCTTTTCTACCAGTTCATAGGCATAGCTGCAGGACTCGTCAAATACATTGCCCTCCAACACCACTTCTGCGCCGTAGCTCTTGGTGTGGTTAATCTTAATCAGCGGGGTGGTGGTCGGCATAACGATCGTCGCCTTAATGCCTGCCAGCTTTGCCGCATACGCCACTCCCTGGGCGTGGTTGCCTGCGGAAGCCGTTACCAGTCCTCTTGCCTTTTCTTCCTCTGACAAAGTGCTGATCTTATAATAAGCCCCACGGACCTTGTAAGCGCCGGTATACTGCATATTTTCCGGCTTGAAATACACCTTGTTGCCGGTCTGGTTGGAAAAATACTCACTGTAGACCAGCTTGGTTTCCTGGGTTACCTGGCTTACGATTTCAGATGCTTCTTCAAATGCCTCTAATGTTAATTTTTCCATAATGGTTTCTCCCCTTCTTTTTCCTGTCCTAATTTTTGTCTGAAACGTTAAATAAGGCGTTTACAAAATCATCCGCGTTAAATTTCTGGAGATCGTCAATGTGCTCCCCTACCCCGATGTATTTTACTGGAAGTCCCAGCTCGGACTGGATCGCTACGGCAATTCCTCCTTTGGCCGTTCCGTCCAGCTTGGTCAGAATGATTCCCGTAATGTCTGCTACTTCCATAAACTGTCTGGCCTGGGCCATGGCGTTCTGTCCGGTGGTTCCGTCTAACACCACCAGGGTCTCCCGATAAGCGTCCGGATACTCTTTGTCAATAATCCGGTTAATCTTTTTTAACTCCTCCATCAGGTTTTTCTTGTTGTGAAGCCGTCCTGCCGTATCGCAGATCAGCACGTCTGCATGGCGGGATTTCGCAGCTGCTACTGCGTCATAAATAACAGCCGCCGGATCGGATCCCTCTTTCTGGGCAATAATTTCCACTCCTGCCCGATTTGCCCACTCCGTAAGCTGCTCAATGGCAGCCGCCCGAAAGGTATCGGCTGCAGCCAGCATTACCTTTTTACCAGAATCTTTTAACTGTCCGGCCAGTTTTCCAACGGAAGTGGTCTTTCCCACTCCGTTGACGCCAATGACCAGCACAACGGATTTCCGGTTTTCAAACTCATAAGCATTTTCTCCCAAATCCATCTGGGCTTTGATGCTGTCAATTAAAAGCTGCTTGCACTGGGCCGGTTCTTTGATATGCTGCTCTTTTACCTTATGCCGCAGATCCTCTACAATGGCCATCGTGGTCTGGATGCCCAAATCCCCCATAATCAGGGTCTCTTCGATTTCCTCATAAAAATCGTCGTCAATGGCAGAAAACCCGCTGAAAATCGAGTCAATGCCAGATACAATGTTGTCTCTTGTCTTGGTAAGGCCTTCTACCAGACGGCTGAAAAATCCTTTTGCCATACTCATACTCCTTAATTTTCTAAATCTGCTTCGATTAAATTAACAGAAACCAGGGCGGAAACTCCCTTCTCCTGCATGGTAATGCCGTAAAGCCGGTCTGCAGACACCATGGTGCCGCGCCGGTGGGTAATTACAATAAACTGGGTGTTTGCCGTCAGCTTATGAAGATAGCCGGCAAACCGGTCTACGTTGGAATCGTCTAAGGCCGCCTCTATCTCATCCAGCAGACAGAAGGGGGACGGCTTTAAGTTCTGGATTGCAAACAAAAGCGCAATGGCTGTCAGAGCCTTTTCCCCGCCGGAAAGCTGCATCATATTCTGCAGTTTTTTGCCTGGCGGCTGGGAAATAATCTGGATGCCTGCTTCCAGGATGTCTTCGCCTTCCATCAGCTCTAACGTGCCTCTTCCGCCTCCGAACAGTTCCTTAAATACCTTATCAAACTCTTTGCGGATCAGGGCAAACTGTTCTTCAAACTGCCGTCTCATTCCGGTATCCAGTTCCTCGATAATCTGAACCAGGGTCTGTTCTGCCGTTACCAGGTCGTCGTGCTGGGTTTTCAAAAATTCATACCGCTCCGACACCTCTTTGTAATCCTCAATGGCGTTGACGTTGACGTTTCCAAGCCCCTTTATCTGGGCTTTTATTCTCTCGATGTCTTTCTTCATCTCCGGTATGGACGTCTGGTTTTTGTCCCGCAGCTCTTCTGCTGTAGTGTACGTCAGCTCATACTCGTTCCACATATACGATGCGCAGGATTCCATCCGTTCTTCCAGCTTTTCTTTCTGTCCCTGAAGGCGGAACAGATCTTTATCCAGTCCGGATATCTGCCTGGACAGCTCTTCCCTTTTGTCAAAAAATCCCTTCTGCCGTCTGGCCGTCTCCTCTTTTTCCTGGGATAACGACAGGATTTCTTCTTTTAAGGTTTCTAAAAGCTGTTCCCCATCCTTCATTTCTTTTTCAATTCTGGCAATTTCTTCTTCTTTTCCCTGGATAACCAGACCGCTTTCTCCGCTTCCTTCTGTCAGGCCGGACAGTTCTTCTTTTACCTTCCGGATTTCTTCCTGCACCCGTCGGATGTTTTCTTTTAAGAAATTCTCCTTCTGCTGAAGTCCTGCCGTCTCCATCTGGACAGCCGCCAGATCCTTTGCCAGGATCTCCCGCTTCTGACGATAGCTTTCCAGAAGGCTGGAAAGATTCTGGATTTCTTCCTGGTTGTTCTCTCCCTGGGCTTCTAACCGGAGCGTTTCTTCCTTTAACCGCATCCGGCTGCCAGTAATTTCCTTTACCTGCTCTTCCAGCTGCCGGTGTTCCGTAACCATATCAGAGGCCGATTCTGCGATTTCCGTCTTCTTTGCTTCTAACTGGCGGATTCCAAGACGGATGGTATTCTGATCCAGATAAAGGGACTGCTTCTTCCTCCTGTTTTCTTCCAGTTCTTCATTCATGCCGTTTAGCAATTCTTCCTGGAATACCAGGTTTTCATTGACCTTGTCGATTTCATGAAGAACCGTCTTGCAGGAATGCTCCAATTCTTCAATTTCCCGCTTTCTTCCCAAAAGATTGCTGGTATTTTTAAAAGCGCCGCCGGTCATGGATCCTCCGGCGTTTAACAGCTCGCCTTCTAAAGTTACAATTCTCAAAGAATACTGGTATTTTCTGGAAAGGGCAATGGCGTTGTCAATGGTGTCCACAACCACAACCCGTCCCAACAGATATTTTAGTAGTCCCTCATACTGTTTGTCGGCCTTGACCAGCTGATTTGCCAGTCCCAGCACGCCTTTTTCTGTCAGGGCCTTGTCCTGGTTAAAGGTACTGCGGTTGCCGATACTGGTAAGAGGAAGGAAAGTAGCCCGTCCGAATTTATTTTTCTTTAAATACTCGATCAGGGTCTTAGCCGTCTCTTCTGAATCGGTAACAATGTTCTGGATACTTCCCCCCAGGGCCGTTTCAATTGCCACTTCGTATTTCTTTTCCGCGGTAATCAGATCCGCAACAACGCCGTGGATTCCCCGCACCCTGTCCTTTACTTCCATGATCCTTCGGATGCTCTGGCCGTATCCTTCGTAACGCTCTGCCAGATTGCGCAGAGATTCCAGCTTGGTATTGGTTCTGTGATAGGTCTGCTGATGTTCCGACAGCAGGCGGTTCAATCTCTTTTCCTCTGCCAAAGCCGTCTGAACCTGCTCCTCCAGTTCCGTTTCCTTTAAAAGGACAGCCTGGATGTTCTCTGTAATCTGATCCAGCTCTGTCTGCTTTTCAGCAATCTGTTCGTCCTGGACAGACTCGTCGCTTTTGCTTTTTAACAGCTTCTGGCTGACCTCCGCCTTCCGCATATTGACCTGCTCTAACATTGCCTCATATCGCTGATCTTTGGCATTTACAGAAGCCTTTTCATTTAAGGTGTCAATAACCGACTGTTTCAGCTGTTCTAACGCCCCTTCGGTGTCCCCAATCAGAACGTCCTCTTCCATTAAAGACAGTTCTGCCTCTTTCTGACGTTCTAAGACTTTAGAAATCTGGAGTGACAGCTCTTCTTTTTCTGTTTCATAACCGGAAATCTCCCCTTCTCTCTGGGCAATCTCTGTCTTTATGGATTCCATCCGGTGGCGGATGTGCTCTGCGTTCATCCGTTCCGTGTTAATCTGCTCTTTTAAAACGTTGATCCGGCCTTCCAGATTCCCCCGTTTTAAGGTTTCCTGGGCCTGGGCGCTGCGGCCGGCGGTTACTTTTTCATCCAAAACCGTCAGCGCTGCATCTAACGTGTCGTATTCGCTGCGGATGGCTTTTGCCTCTTTCTGGACCCGCTCCAGATCCTGGGATACAATGGACTCATTTTTCGAAACCGATTCGATCTGTCCTTTTAATGAACTGGTCTCAGCCAGAAAGAGATTGGCATCCAGATGCTTTAAGTTCTCTTTTAACCGCAGATATTCTCTTGCCGCCTGGGACTGTTTCTCTAATGGGCCAACCTGCTTTTCCAGTTCGCTTAAAATATCGTTGACCCTGACCAGGCTCTGGCGCTCATCTTCCAGTTTTTTCTGGGCAATGGCTTTTCTGCGCTTAAACTTTACAATGCCGGCTGCCTCGTCAAACAGTTCCCTGCGCTCTTCCGGCTTTCCGCTTAAAATTTTGTCAATCTGTCCCTGTCCGATAATGGAATACCCTTCTTTTCCAATACCGGTATCGTAAAACAGTTCATTGATGTCTTTTAACCGGCAGGGACTTCCGTTGATCCGGTATTCGCTTTCGCCGGAACGGTACAGCCGCCTGGAAACCGTTACCTCGTCATACTCAATAGCCAGTTTATGATCTCCGTTGTCCAGGGTAATGGCCACATAGGCAAACCCTTGAGGCTTTCGAAGTTCGGTTCCGGAAAAAATAACGTCCTGCATGGAAGCGCCCCGAAGCTGCTTGACCCTCTGCTCTCCCAACACCCAGCGGACTGCATCGGCTACATTGCTTTTTCCAGATCCATTGGGGCCTACAATGCCGGTAATTCCATTATGAAATTCAAAGACAATTTTGTTGGCAAAGGACTTAAAGCCCTGAATTTCAATACTTTTTAAATACATACGTCACCTGCCTGCAAAGAAGCTTCTGATTTGCCTTTTAAGGTCAGAATCGCCTTATATGCCGCCGTCTGCTCGGCTGCCTTTTTGGTTCTTCCTACCCCCCTGCCAATTTCCCTGCTTCCCAGCATAGCCCTTACTTCAAATACTTTGTTGTGATCCGGTCCTTCCTCCTTTAAAATCTCATAGGAAAGAAGCTCCTCTCCCGTGCTCTGCACCAGTTCCTGCAGGATAGTCTTGCTATCATAAAAGAGCTGTTTATGCTCCATATCATTCAGTACAAAACGGTCAATAAACTCTTTTGCATTAGCAAGACCACCATCCAGATAAATCGCGCCGATTACCGCCTCTAACGCATCCGAAGTAATGGATTCCCGCATTCTTCCGCCGGTCGCGTCTTCTCCTTTTCCCAAAAGCAGGTAGTCTCCCAGGGAAATCTCTCTGGCGCAGTAAGCCAGAGTAGGCTCGCAGACCATGCTGGCTCTGGTTTTGGTTAAATTTCCCTCCGGCATCTCTGGAAACCGGTGAAATAAAAAGTCGCTGGATACCACCTCTAATACGGCGTCTCCTAAAAATTCCAGCCTTTCGTTGCAGTACATCTTGTCCATCCGGTGTTCATTGGCATAAGAACTGTGGGTCAGGGCCTGGGTCAGCAGCTTTTTATTGCGGAAGCGGTAGCCAATCGCCTGTTCCAGATTTTCTTGTGTCTGTTTCATCAGATCCTCCTTTTATTGAAAAAAGAGGCCGCGCCACTGGACAGCCTCTTTTGCTTTTCATTTCTTAGTTTATTGCATTTTTAATCTGCTCTACAGCATCACCTACAGAAACGATATGCTCAGCGGCATCATCCGGAATTTTAATATCGAACTCTTCCTCAATGCCCATAATAATCTGGAAAATATCCAGAGAATCAGCGCCTAAGTCGTCTACGAATGTAGAAGTCATGGTAACCTCATCCGGCTCAATATTTAATACCTCCGCGATAATACTCTGCAGTTTTTCGAATTCCATGTTACATCCTCCCTAATTTGATTCGTTGGTCTCTGCTGCGAGACTTTCTTTAATTTTTTCATTGATACCCTGTTCTTTAAAGGTAACACACTGAATAATGGAATTGCAGACCTCATTGGCCTTGGAATTGCCATGGGTCTTTACTACCAGGCCGTTTAATCCCAACAGAGGAGCTCCTCCGTACTGGCTGGCGTCAAATGCTTTTAAAGTCTCTTTTAATGCCGGTTTTACAAGAAGGGCTCCTATCTTGCTCCGCAAACTGGTCATCATGCCGGACTTTACTTTACTTATGAGAGTTGCCCCTACGCCTTCATAAAGCTTTAAAATGACATTTCCCACAAAAGCCTCGCAGACAATCACATCTGCGCCTCCATGAGGAATCTCCCTTGCTTCAATGCTGCCGGTAAAGTGAATGTCTCTGCACTCTTTTAAAAGCGGGAAAGTCTCTTTTACCAGGGCATTCCCCTTTTCTTCTTCTGCACCAATATTGACAATGGCAACTCTCGGATTCTTTACTCCCATTACGTGTTCCATATAAATAGAACCCATACGGGCAAACTGAACCAGATGAGATGGCCTTGCATCTACATTGGCTCCGCAGTCAATCAGCAATGACACGCCTTTTTCCGTTGGAATGAGAGGCGCAAGCGGCGGTCTCTCCACGCCCTTGATCCTTCCGACAATGACCTGCCCTCCAACCAGGATGGCTCCGGAGCTGCCGGCTGAAACAAATGCGTCCGCTTCGTTCTTTTTAACCAGATTCATACCTACAACAATCGAAGAGTCTTTCTTTCTGCGGATGGCATGAACCGGAGGTTCTTCGGTAGCAATTACCTCAGAAGCGTGGACAATCTCAATCTGATCCTTTGGATAGTCCTTTCCGGACAATTCCCTTTCCACATCTTCCCTGCGGCCTACCAGGACTACCTTGATGTCCTTTCGTAAATTGACGGCAGCTATCGCTCCTGCTACCATTTGGGACGGCGCATAATCTCCGCCCATAGCGTCTACCGCTACTGTAATCATATGTGATTCTCCTTTCGGCTAATCTACAACATAATATACTAGATATTATTATAGAAATCAATATTATTTTTCATAGATCCTGGAAATAAATTTTTCTTGCAATCTGGAAAGCGCCGTCGTACAATAGCTTCAGATTCCAGCGGAAGTGTTTCTGTCAAATTCTGCCGATTGTACTGAATTCCAGACAATACGGCTTTCTTCCTTCGCACCGCAGAAATACTTCCTTTCCTGGAACAATAACGCGGCGTACCCAAAACGGGATGCCAGCAGGAGGGAAACCATTGAATCATACAACAACCAACCAAGTATCTGTAACCAGCCGTGTGCATCTTCTGACCCAGATGGCGTTTTTAACTGCGCTTATGATAGTCATGGCCTTTACGCCATTCGGCTATATTCCTCTGCCTTTTATGAATGCCACCACCATGCACATTCCAGTCATCATCGGCGCCTGCCTTCTCGGACCCAAAACAGGGGCTTTGCTGGGCGCCATCTTCGGAATTACCAGTGTGGTAAAGGCCACCATACAGCCAAATCTCACTTCCTTTGTATTTACCCCTTTTTACAGCTTCAGCCCTCAGTTTCACGGCGGCATAGAAAGCCTGATTGTCGCCATCGTTCCCCGTATTCTCATCGGCCTGATTGCCGGATGTTTGTTTTCACTTTTAAAAAAGAAGAAAAAAAGCCTTTCTTTTTCTCTTCTGATTTCCGGATTTGCCGGTTCCATGGTCAATACCGTCGGTGTTATGACTCTTATTTACCTGCTGTTTGGGGAACAATATGCAATGGCAGGAGGAACCGATCCTTCTATGCTGTTTGGCGTCATTATGGGTATCGTGGGGCTAAACGGAATCCCAGAAGCTCTCATTGCCGCCATTTTAACCCAGGCAGTGGGAAGAGCTCTTTTTGTTGTAAAAAATCATTCCGGCAGAACAATAAAATCTGCCGTATAAGGGGGTACGAACTATGAACGCTATTACTGAAATCCCGTTGTTAAGCATCGGCGGATTTTCTGCCGGCCACGCCCAGAACGAAGAAGCGGCTACGGGCTGTACCGTTTTGCTGTTTGACCGCTGTTCTCCTGCCGGCGTGGACGTAAGGGGCGGCGGCCCTGCTTCCAGGGAAACGCCCCTGTTAAATCCACTGGCTGCATCCGAAGGCATCCACGCCCTGCTCTTATCCGGCGGTTCTGCCTTTGGTCTGGACGCCGCCGGAGGGGTCATGAGATATTTAGAAGAACAGAATATTGGCTTTGACGTGGGGATTACCAAAGTCCCCTTAGTCTGCCAGTCCAGCCTGTTTGACCTGGTTATCGGGGATCCTGGCATACGGCCGGACAGCCGGATGGCTTATCAGGCCTGTGAAGATGCCGACAAACGCCGCAGCGCCATAACATCCGGCTTATTTGACCTTCCTGAAGGCAACGCAGGAGCCGGCTGCGGCTGTACCGTTGGAAAATATCGTGGACCTGCGTATGCCATGAAAAGCGGAATCGGCTGTTATGCCGTCCAGGCCGGCCCGTTAAAAGTAGGCGCTATCGTGGCAGTCAATGCCCTGGGAGACATTTTTGACATAGAAAATGGACAGCAGATTGCCGGCCTTTTAAATCAAAACCGCAGCGCTCTGCTGTCCACTGAAGAAGCATTTTTAAACGACGTCTCTTCCATGCCGGATCTCTTTACCGGAAACACCACCATTGGCGCAGTCCTGACCAACGGCGCTTTTTCAAAGGCCCAGGCAAACAAACTGGCTGCCATGGCGCAAAACGGCCTTGCCCGCACCATCCGTCCGGTTCACACTACTGCAGACGGAGACTCGGTTTATGCAGTATCCGTCGGAGACGTTCCCGCGGACATTAACGTTGCCGGAACCCTGGCTTCCTACGCAATGGGAAAGGCCATTAACCAGGCGGTACGGGCCGCCCGTTCCAGCCACAGATACCCTGCCGTCTCCGATCTTACCTTGTAAGCTCTTCTTTTCCTTTTATCAGTTCCAATCCGGAAAAGAGAGAGCCCAGATATAAGGCGCTCCAAATACATTTAGCTTTTTCGGGCCATGGATGGTCTGGCCATTGTCTGCTTTCAGCTTTTCATAGGCCTTTTCCACAGTGGCCCTGGTAATGGATTTGGAGCGTCTGTCTACAAACATTTCCCCGCCCTTAATGGTATAAGTAAATGCCAGGCCCTTTGCCGTATAAAACACCTGATTCTGGTGCTGTTCAAACAAAGGCCATAGTTCTTCTGTTGTTATCCAGTCTGTCCGTATTTCCTCCATAATGTCCGTCTCCCATCTTCACAAACGTCTGTCAGCAGCCCTTTCCCTCTGTCTCAAAATACTCCTTTACCAGTCTGACTACGGTTCCGGAAAGGAGGAACACGGCAATCAGGTTGGGAATAGCCATCAGTCCGTTAAAGGTGTCCGCAATACTCCACATAAGGCCTAAATCCATGGTAGCTCCCAGAATGGAAACCAGGGAATATATTACCATAAACGGCCGGATCAGCTTCGACGAGAATAAAAACTCCACGCATCTTGCCCCATAAAGTCCCCAGCCGATAATGGTGGAAAATGCAAAGCAGCACATTGCGACTGCAGTAAAGATCGAAACCCAGTTTCCATAAGCGGCAGTAAATCCGCGGATGGTCAGTTCTGCGCCGGCATCTGCCCCATAAGGAACCTGTATGCCGCTGCATAAAATAACCAGAGCGGTCAGGGTACAGATTAAAATAGTATCCATAAAGACTTCGAAAATCCCGAAAAATCCCTGTTTTACCGGCTTTCTGGTGTCCGCGCAGGCATGGGCGATGGATCCGGTACCCAGTCCGGCTTCATTGGAGAAAATCCCTCTGGAAACTCCCTTTTTCATACTCATAAACAAGCTTCCCACTGCGCCGCCTGTAATGGCTTCCGGATGAAAAGCTCCGTAAAAAATGGAAGCGAATACCTGTGGAACCTGATCGAAATTGAGAATTACCACACCAAGAGCCAGGGCGATGTAAAACAGAGCCATAAACGGCACTAATTTTTCGGTTACCTGGCCAATCCGCTTGATTCCCCCTAACAAAACCATGCCTACAATCAGCGCCAGGACGATTCCCATAATGAGATTGCCCATTTTTGTGGAATCTTCTGTAATCAGGTTGTAGTTTAAAAGGGCTGAATTAATGGCCGCGGTAATGGTGTTGACCTGAGTAGCGTTTCCTGTCCCGAATACGGTAAAGATTCCAAATACAGAAAACAACACAGCCAGGAACTGCCATTTTTTTCCCAATCCATTTTTGATATAGTACATGGGGCCGCCTACCAGTTCTCCGTTTTCATTGGTTTCCCGAAAATGGACTGCCAGGGTAACCTCAGAAAATTTGGTACACATTCCCAGCAGGGCGGATATCCACATCCAGAATACGGCTCCTGGGCCTCCGATGGCAATGGCTCCGGCTACACCGGCAATATTTCCCGTTCCCACCGTAGCCGCCAGGGCCGTACATACTGCCTGGAACGGCGTAATAGCCCCGTCAGAAGCTTCCCGTTTGCGGAATACTCTTCCAATGGTAGTTTTCATTGCATAGGAAAACCTGCGGATCTGGATAAAATGGAGGCGCAGGCTTAAATACAACCCAACGCCAAGTATACAGATCATGGCGGGAACTCCCCATATAAATTGATTCACTGCGCTGTTTACAGCTTCGATTGTCTGCAGCATAATAACTCCTTCGTAATTCGTCTGGAACATTTTAAGCAGTTCCCTGATTTCAGGCCTTTACCTTTTCATAGATCTGATTCAGCCAGTCGATTCCCTTCTGAATCCCTTCTTCGTCAAACGAAAACCAGGCCTGCCGGATTTTTTCCGGATCCGTTGCGTCAAAACTATACGGCTCCGGCCATGCAGAAGTTAAAAGGCCGATCTCTTCCTGACCTTCTTCTCCTCCTTTGGCCAAGCGGGAGGATTTTTCCATACGGAAACGCATTCCCTGAAAACTTCCCGTAAACTTAGCCTTTTTTAAATACGGAATCGGCATAAATCCGCTTCGTTCCAGCATCTTTTTCTTCCTCCCTGACCGTTATTCTTTAATGGGCGTCAAACCAGCTTGCCCCTTCTTTTGCATCTACTTCCAGGGCAACCGACAGATCAGCCGCGTGCTTCATCTTATCTTCCAGAATCGCCTTCACTTCTTTTGCCTCTGTTTCCAGCGCCTCAATCAGCAGTTCATCGTGAACCTGGAGCACAATCCTGGACTTCAGTCCTCTTCGCGCCAGTTCCTGATCTACCTGGATCATGGCAATTTTCATAATGTCTGCCGCAGTTCCCTGAATAGGGGAATTCATGGCCACCCGTTCCCCAAAGGATCTCTGCATGAAATTTGCGGATTTTAACTCTGGAATGGGGCGGCGTCTTCCAAACATAGTCGTAACAAACCCCTGCTCTTTGCCGTCGGTTACCTGCTGATCCAGGAATTTTTTTACTTCCGGATAAGTCTCAAAATAGGTATTAATATAATCCAGGGCTTCTTTTCTGGAAATACTTAAATCTTCGCTTAATCCAAACGCGCTGATTCCGTAGACAATGCCGAAGTTGACCGCCTTGGCGTTGCGGCGCATTAACGGAGTCACTTCCTCCAACGGAATGTGGAATACCTGGGACGCCGTAATGGCATGGATATCCTGAGCAGACCGGTAAGCTTCAATCAGCCGCTCATCTTTCGACATATGGGCCAGAATCCTCAGTTCAATCTGGGAATAATCTGCGTCAATGAAGATACAGCCTTCTTTTGGCACAAAGACCTTGCGGATTTCTCTTCCCAGCTCCATCCGGACCGGAATGTTCTGCAGATTTGGCTCTGTACTGCTGATTCGTCCCGTCGCCGTAATGGTCTGGTTAAATTTACCGTGAATCCTCTCGTCTTCCCCGATATAAGCTGCCAGGCCTTCTGCATAGGTAGAATACAGCTTGGTCAGCTGGCGGTAATCCAGGATCTTTTGGACTGCCGGCACTTCTAAAGCCAGCTTTTCCAGCACGTCCGCTGCCGTAGAGTAACCGGTTTTCGTCTTTTTGCCTCCCTTTAACTGCATTTTTTCAAACAGCACTTCCCCTAACTGCTTAGGAGAATTAATATTAAAGGTCTCTCCGGTCGCTTCGTAGATTTCCTGTTCCAGCTTATCAATGTTTACTTTCAACCGGCTGCCATAATCCTTTAATTCCTGACGCGCTACCTTTACGCCTGCCGCCTCCATCCGGTAAAGGCTGTAAATTAACGGCATTTCAATCTTCAAAAACAGATCCTCCATGCCGGTTTCTGCCAGTTTCTCTTCTAATACCGGCGCCGTCTTCCACAAGGAATATCCCATAAAGCATACGCAGTCAAGAGCCTTTTTCTCTTCTCCCAAAAGCGCCTGAAACAGCGGTGTTTTTCCCAGCAGATCGGACTGGGAAGGCAGGGTCATGCCGCCGTAATCTCTCGCCAGATCGTCATAGGCATAGGTATCCTTTAGCGGATTCAAAAGATACCCTGCCACGCCGGCATCTCGTACTCTCTCCCCCCATAGCAGGTTTAAAAATGGAAGCTGGCTCTTTAAATCCAGCACCCACACCATACCGGTTGTTCTCTTACACAGCTCTTCCAGTTTTCCAGCCAGATAGCTGCCAGTTAAAAAGCCCTGTACCGGCAGGAAGTACAAATCTTCTTTTCCAAAGCAGAGACTAAGTCCTGCAATCTCTCCCTGGCCGGAAGCTTTCTTCTTTCCGCCTTCCTGGCCAATTATCAGCTGGGCGCCGATTCTCTCTGCCTTCGCCGCTTTTTCCAATACCTGTTCCGCCTGGGAAAAGCCGCTTACAACCTGAAAATGTTTCCGCACGTCTGCTTCTTCTTTATTTTCCGGAATATCCTGAAATCTAGCCAGAATTGACTTAAACTCCAGACGCTTCATGTACTGGTACGCTTCCGGTGTATACAAGTTTCCAATCTCTGCATCCTCATAAGAAAATTCAATGCCGCAGTCAATGCAGATTGTGGCCAGGGTCTTGCTCATCTGCGCCATGTCGTAATGTTCTTCCAGCGCTTTTTTCGCTCTGGGCGGCCTTACCTCTTCCAGATGCTCATACGCATTTTCAATGCTTCCATAGGTCGAAATAATAGCGGTGGCCGTCTTTTCCCCAATGGAAGGAACTCCTGGGATATTATCGGACGCATCTCCCATTAGAGCTTTTACATCTATAAATTCCAGAGGCGTTACGCCGTATTCCCGTTTTACATCTTCCGGATAGTAATCTTTTATCTCCGTTCCTCCTCTGGACGTTTTCGGAATCCGGATCTTAATATGGGTATCCGAAAGCTGAAGCAAATCCCTGTCTCCGGAAACCACAGAAACTTCTACGGTTTCTCCGGCCAGGCGCTTTGCCACTGTTCCCAGAATGTCATCTGCTTCAAAACCAGCCAGGGTCAGAATCGGAATCCCCATAGACTGGAGCACTTCTTTCATCAGAGGAACCTGTTCCCGCAGTTCCTCGGGCATGGGTTTTCTGGTTCCTTTATATTCCGCAAACATTTTGTGACGGAAGGTAGGTTCTTTTAAATCAAAGGCCACAGCCAGATGATCCGCCTGCTCTTCTTCTAATATTTTAAACATAATGTTGAGAAACCCGTAGACCGCATTGGTATGAAGTCCCTCGGAGTTGGTCAGCTCCGGCACTCCGTAAAAAGCCCTGTTTAAAATGCTGTGTCCGTCAATCAATACTAATTTTTCCATGTCATCCCTCATTCTATGAAAATAATCCTAATATCCGAAGCTGCATCAGAATCATAACCCCAAGGCTCATTACCATAAGCGTATCAACCGAATACCGCACAGCCTGCAGCATACGGCGGTGGCGGACGTGCTGTTTAGACGCTTCCAGCAGCTCATCTAATTCTCCTTTGATGTTATAATTATCGGCATCGGAGTCCAACTGCCGGATACCGGAATCCACTGTAAAATAAATTTCCAGTTCTTCCTGACAGTTCTCACAGGTTTCAATGTGTTCCAGAAATTCTTCCAGAGTATCTTCGTCCAGCTCCCCATGAATATACGAGGTAACCAGGCGTTCTGCCTCTTGACAATTCATAGTATGACCCCCTATCCGTTTTCCCACTCCCGCATAAGGCAAAATGCGTAAAAATACGTTTCCACCGGCTTATTTTGGATCCCGTGTAAAAAAAAGACCCGAAAGCCTATCTCACAATAAGCCTTCGGGTGCCCCTGCCAAGGAGTGCCGGCTGCGGGACTTGAACCCGCACGATGTCGCCATCAATGGATTTTGAGTCCACCTCGTCTGCCATTCCGACAAGCCGGCTCGCTTAACAACGAGTGTTATTTTACCATAAGTCGTTCCATTTTGCAAGCACTTTTTCTTCGCTCATAGCCGCCCTGAGAGATCGGACCGTTTTTCCTTATCTGATGCTTCTCTCTTCCAGTTCATCTCCCAGCGCCTGTACTTTTGTCACATCTAAAATAACTGCCGGTGAAATCTCCTGAATCAGCCCCGTATAGGTAATGGAAATCAAATCTCCCTTCTGCAGATCACTTAATGTAATCGGAATCCCTCTCCAGGAAACTTCGGTCTCTTCTGTAATGTGAAACTGAAATCTTCCCCTCTTATTGATATCATTCATTTCCAGTCCCTGAACCACCAGTTCAGAATCCCTTATTTCCTCAATGACTGCATAAAAGGTTTCACTTTCCAATGGTTTCACACTGCTTTTTCCAACATCAGTATAGCACTTTTTCTGATGAAAACAAGCTTTCAACGTTTTTTCCTGTCTGAATCTTCGCACGGCTGAACTGCTTCAGAAAATCGTAATGATTTCTTCTACACGCGTCAGCCTATCTATGGTATAATGATAGCATCCGTGTACAGGGGGCAATACGGTCAGAAACGTCCAGATGACGCGCCTGCTGCGTTACTTTCAATCGGTGTACGTCCAGTACACCTCATTCAAGTGCCTTGCAGACGCGTCATCTGACCTGTTTCTGACTCTTCTGACCTCAAGTGGAGAGAATTTCCCCATTTTTAAGGCAGACGAATGAAGCGTACTGGATATACGCTGATTGAGAATAACGCAAAAGATGGGGAAATTATCCCTCTTTGAGGCGTGTTGCCCCTGTACACGGATGCTACCATCCAATAATCTGATGCTTATGAAAAGGAGCTGCTATGAATAAAAAACTGATTATCGGCGTTTCCGCCGCTGCTGTGGCTGCTGTTGTAATCGGCGCTACCGCTGCCCTGATGACCTCTTCCACACCGGAAAAGATTGATTTGTCTACTACCCATACGACCGAAGCCCCTTCCGAGTCTGCCAAAGAACCGGAAACGACTTCAGCGCCGGAAACAACTGCCCCTGAGACTACTGCTTCCAGCACAGCCAGCGTCACTTCTTCTTTGGAGACCTATACTTCTGGAAATATTTCCATTCAATATCCGCAGGTAAGCGGCCTTAGCGATTCGAAGCTTCAGGATTCCATCAACGAAAATCTGAAAAACAACGCGTTATCTGTCATAACTGGATATGAAGCTGACGAGGCAAAAGACAGTATGACGGTAACCTGCGAAGTAGTTTCTGTTGACCGCCGCAGCATTACCGCTGTTTATACCGGCACTTATACAGCCGACGGCGCCGCCCACCCAGTCAATCTTTTCTACAGCAATACCGTAGATTTAAAAGACAATACCAATCTGGGACTGGGCGATTTTACGGATTCCTATACCATGGCCGGCTACGTGTTAAGTTCTGATGTAACCTTTTTCGGACTGGATGAAGAACAGACGAAAGCCGTCTTAGAATACCGCCAGGGCCTAACCATGCAGGAGCTGACCGACACCTTTAACCAGGCTGATTTTCCTATCCAGCAGGGCGTTGTATGGCCGCCGTCCTTCAGCTATGAAAAGCAGGGCGATATCTTCTTCTCCCTTCCGGTTCCCCATGCATTAGGCGATTACGTCATTGTCCGGTTCGTACCTTCTACTAAGTAAGACGCAAACAATCACATTACTATTTCTAGAAAGGATTTATTATTATGAAAAATGTAGTTATTTTCGATCACCCGTTAATCCAGCACAAAATCTCCAGACTGCGGGACAAGCACACCGGAACCAATGAATTCCGCAGCCTGATCGAGGAAATCGCCATGCTGATGGGTTATGAGGCTCTTCGGGATCTCCCTTTAGAAGATGTAGAAGTAGAGACTCCTATTGAAACCTGCATGACTCCCATGATTGCAGGACGCAAATTAGCCGTTGTTCCCATTCTGCGCGCAGGACTTGGGATGGTAAATGGCATTCTGGCTCTTACCCCTACCGCCAAAGTCGGACATATCGGCCTGTATCGGGACGAAGTGACCCATGAACCTCACGAGTATTACTGCAAGCTTCCGGATCCAATCGAGGAGCGAACCATCATTGTAACAGACCCTATGCTGGCAACCGGCGGTTCCGCAGTCTCTGCCGTTGATTTTATCAAAGCCCATGGCGGAAAGAAAATCAAATTTATGGCCATCATCGCTGCTCCGGAAGGATTAGAACGGCTTCAGAACGCCCATCCGGACATCCAGATTTATGTAGGGCATTTAGACCGCTGCTTAAACGACGACGCCTATATCTGCCCTGGACTGGGAGATGCAGGAGACCGGATTTTCGGAACAAAATAACCATTGCACATAAAAAAACATCTAAAAAGATCCTGCAGAGAGATAGCAGTTTCCATCCCTCTCTGCAGGATCTTTTTTACGCTGTTTTCTTTACCGGAAAGACCTGCCTCTGGCAGGCTTTCCGGATAATAGCAGTCAGAATGCTTACAGGAAGTATTTCACTCCGCTTTCAAAAATCTTCATATCCTGTTCTCCATAGATATTCATGGCAACTGCGTCGCCGCGGCGCTCAGAATGAGCCATCTTGCCCAGGATACGTCCGTCTGGGCTGGTAATGCCTTCGATTGCCATATAGGAACCGTTTGGATTCCAGAATTCGTCCATGGTAGGATTGCCCTTGTCGTCTACGTACTGGGTCGCTACCTGGCCGTTGGCAAACAATTTCTTTAACCACTCTTCGGTTGCCACAAACCGCCCCTCGCCATGAGAAGCCGGATTGCAGTATACGCCGCCCAGTTCTGCGCCTGCAAGCCATGGAGACTTGTTGCTCATTACCTTGGTGTAAACCATCTTGGAAATGTGGCGGCCAATGGTGTTCATTGCCAGCGTCGGAGAATCCGGACGCTGTTCTTTTATCATGCCTTCCGGAACCAGTCCCAGCTTAATCAACGCCTGGAAGCCGTTGCAGATGCCAAGCATCAGACCGTCCCGTTCGTTCAGCAGTTTTTCAATCTCTTCTTTGATAACCGCATTTCTAAATACGGCTGCAAAGAACTTTGCAGAACCTTCCGGCTCGTCGCCTGCGGAGAAACCGCCTGGGAACATAACGATCTGCGCCTTTGCAATCTCATTTTTGTAAACTTCTACAGACTCTCTGATATCTTCTGCGCTCAGGTTCTTAAATACTTTTGTTACAACCTTGGCGCCGGCTCTCTCAAACGCCTTGGTGCTGTCGTATTCGCAGTTGGTTCCTGGGAATACCGGAATAAATACATTCGGCTGGCCAATCTTATGATTGCATACGTAAACGGAATCTGCTTTGTACAGTTCATCCAAAACCGGAGTCTGCTTTACGCCGGATCTGGTCGGGAATACGCTCTCCAATGTTTCCGTCCAGGAATCCAGAGCCTCTTCCATGGTAATCTGGGTATTGCCATATTCAAAAACTGCCCGATCGGTTACTTCGCCGATTACGGTATAGCGGATAGACAGTTCTCCCACCTTTTCTGCCGGAACTTCCAGTACCAGATTGCCCCATCCGGCTGCAAAGAAGTCTCTTGGATCCAGGTTATGTTCAATCTTTACGCCCAGCTTGTTGCCAAATGCCATCTTGTTGACTGCTTCTGCGATTCCCTGTCCTTCTACTGCATAAGCAGAAAGGATCTTTCCTGCCTGAATCTCTTCAAACACTTTGCCGTAACCGTCCATAATCTGTGCGTAATCCGGCAAATCATACTGGTCTTTTTCAATGGTAAACAGCACAATCTTGCTGCCTGGCTTCTTAAACTCCGGAGTGATGACTGTCTTAGAGTCCGCCACATCGACTGCAAAGGAAACCAGGGTCGGCGGAACGTTGATTTCGCCATGCTGCTCGTCATTAAAGGTTCCGGACATACTGTCCTTTCCTCCGATGGACGGCAGTCCGAATCCCATCTGGGCGCTGTAAGCGCCAAGTAAAGCTGCAAACGGCTGGCTCCAGCGGGTTGGATCTTCCGTCATTCTCTGGAAGTATTCCTGGAAGGTAAAGCGGATCTTTTTGTAGTCGCCGCCTGCTGCCACAATTTTTGCTACGGAAGACAGAACTGCGTAAACCGCGCCATGGTATGGGCTCCAGCTGGACAGGTATGGGTCAAAGCCGTAGGACATCATGGTAACGGTATCGCATTTGCCCTTTAATACCGGAAGTTTCGCTACCATTGCCTGGGTTTCGGTCAGCTGATATTTTCCGCCGTAAGGCATATAGACGGATCCTGCTCCGATAGAACCGTCAAACATCTCAACCAGGCCTTTCTGGGAGCAGACATTTAAAGAAGCAAGAAGATTTAACCATGCCTTCTTTACGTCTCCTGGCTCTTTCCGTTCAAAAAGATTTCCCTCTTTATTTGGAACCTGTAAGGTAACGTCTGCTTCCTGATGCGCGCCGTTGGTATCTAAGAATGCGCGGCTGATGTTTACGATGGTCTTGCCTCTCCAGCTGATGACCAGTCTTGGGCTTTCGGTTACGACTGCAACGGTTACTGCTTCTAAGTTTTCCTCTGCCGCATAGCCTAAAAACTTCTCTGCATCTGCCGGAGCAACTACCACTGCCATACGCTCCTGGGATTCAGAAATGGAAAGCTCTGTTCCGTCCAGGCCGGCGTACTTTTTCGGCACCTTATCTAAGTTGATTTCCAGTCCGTCTGCCAGCTCGCCGATGGCAACGGACACACCGCCTGCGCCAAAATCGTTGCACTTTTTAATCAAACGGCTTACTTCCGGACGACGGAACATTCTCTGAATCTTACGCTCGGTAGGCGCATTTCCCTTCTGTACCTCAGCGCCGCAGACTTCGATGGAAGCCTCGGTGTGAACCTTAGAAGAACCGGTTGCGCCGCCGATGCCGTCGCGTCCGGTACGTCCGCCAAGAAGGATAATCATATCGCCTGGATCAGAAGTTTCTCGGATAACGTCCTTTCTGGGGGCTGCGCCCATAACTGCGCCGATTTCCATTCTCTTTGCCGCGTAGCCTGGGTGGTAAATCTCTTTTACATAGCCGGTTGCAAGGCCAATCTGGTTGCCGTAAGAACTATATCCATGAGCTGCCTCTGTTACAATCTTTCTCTGAGGGAGCTTGCCCTTCATCGTCTCGTCTAACGGACGGGTCGGGTCAGCCGCGCCGGTTACGCGCATTGCCTGGTATACATAGGTACGTCCGGACAACGGATCGCGGATTGCGCCGCCAAGACAGGTTGCTGCGCCGCCAAAAGGCTCAATCTCTGTCGGATGGTTGTGGGTCTCGTTTTTAAAGTTCACTAACCACTCTTCGGTCTGTCCGTCAATTTCTACCGGAACTACGATAGAGCAGGCGTTGATTTCATCAGACTCTTCCTGATCTGCAAGCTTTCCTTCCTTTTTCAGCTTTTTCATTGCCATCAGAGCCAGATCCATCAGGCAGACAAACTTATCGTCTCTTCCTTTGTAGATCTCTTCCCTGTCAGCCAGATACTGATTGTATGTATCTACAATAGGCTTTTTATAATCCCCGTCGGTAAAGGTCACATTTTTCAGCTCGGTAGAAAAGGTGGTATGACGGCAGTGATCGGACCAGTAAGTGTCCAGAACGCGAATCTCCGTAACCGTCGGATCCCGATGCTCTTCGTCTTTATAGTAATTCTGGATATGTTTAAAATCCTTAAAGGTCATTGCCAGATTTAAGGAACGGTATAATTCTTCCAGCTTGTCCTCTTCCATGGAAGAAAAGCCGTCAAATACTGCTACATCCTCCGGAGTCTCAAATACCGTTACCAGGGTTTCCGGCTTTGCTGCATCCGCCTCTCTGGAATCCACCGGATTGATGCAGAAGTTCTTTACCGCCTGTACTTCTTCTGCAGTCAGAGTTCCGGAGATCACATAGGTGGTAGCAGAGCGGATTACCGGCTCTTCCGTTGCTTTTAACAGTTTTACGCACTGTTCTGCAGAGTCCGCTCTCTGGTCAAACTGTCCTGGAAGATACTCTACAGAAAAGCAGGTGTCTCCTGCTTCCTTTGGAAAGTCTTCTTCATATAACGTATCTACCGGCGGCTCAGAAAAAATAGTGCCAAGGGAGGCCTGATAGGTCTCTTCGGTCAGATTTTCAATATCATAACGAATCAGTACCCGCACATTGGTAACGGTCTGAATCCCTAAATAGTTCTCGATTTCCTCACGCAGTTCCTTTGCCTTTACTGCAAAGTCCGGTTTCTTCTCTACAAAAATCCGTTTTACGCTCATTGGTAATCCTCCTTATTCTTTTAACCCTGACTGTATCATAACACAGAAGTTACAAATAAGTAAAATTAATATAACTTATTTTTCATATTAATATAGATAATAGGTTTTCACTAGCAAAGCTTTTTCCCGCATTTTCTGCAGAACGCATAGTCTGCTTTTACCGGTTCCCCGCAGTAAGGGCAGAATCCATCCTCAGAAGCTTCTGAAGCAGAACCGTCCAGCGCAGAATTCTCCGGCGCCGCCTTATCTTCTTTTCCATCTGCTTTCTTAAAATAAGAATCCATGGGATCTCCTTCTTCCCTGCTGTCTACAATGTCAAACTCCGAAAACCTCTTATCGCCGGACGCATTTTTAAAATTGTAGACGGCCTGTACCACTGCAATCCCGATAAAGCACACTCCAAACAGCGCAAAAATTGCAGGAGCTCCCATGCCGACAGCCATAATCGTCCAAAGGACTCCAAAAACTGCTGCAAAAATGCTTCCGGCTCCCTGCATCATCGACGGGCCTCTTCCCCTTTTGATACTCTTCATAAAACCCCTCCTTGTCTCGCTACTCGATTTCTCCCCCAATCGTAGAAATCGCATCCAGAGTCATTTTCATAATGTCCTTAATTTCCTCCGGAGTCATTTTCATCTTTTCTGCCAGTTCTTCTACAGTCGCTTCCCTTCCCAGTTCTTTTGCCATTACTTTGGAAACTTCCTGAAGCACATTGACTCTGGCTGTAATCTCTTCGCTGGTTTCTTCTTCCCGCTTCTGTTCCTCCAGAGCCAATTTTAACGCTTCTTCTACCTGGGCTCTTAAATGGCTTAAAAAGTCGCCCCCCTCGTAGCTGTCTGCTGCCAGCATCAGCGCCACATTGGCTTCCTGAATCAAATCTCCTGCCGGAAGAGGTCCTTCCATATAGTCAGACGCCATTTCAAGAACCGCCTGTAAATGGCCTTCAATCAATCTTTTCTTAGCTGCTTCCTCTCCCAGAAGCAGCTTTTCCAGCAATTCTTCCCGTTCTGCCTCTGTGCAAGGCGTAATCTCTGACAAATCATCCAGATACATCTGGTAAAAATCTTCTTTTTCAATGGTTTCGTCCCGATAGTCCATCCCAAAAACCTCCTTATGTTTTCTTACACTTTGGAACCGTTCTGCCATGCATCTTCTTGCCCGCTTGCAGCGGACAAGAAGCGGCTGGCGTTCGCCCTATGAAGATTCAGGCAGAACTGTTACATATACTTTATCATATTCCTCTTTTTGCCACAATCCCCTCTTTACAATCCTATTTCTGCGTGTTAAAATAACCTTGTATTTATAAGGAGGACTAATAATGGATATTAATTACGAATTATATAAAGTGTTCTACCATGTTGCCAATACCCTCAGTTTTTCCGAGGCGTCCAAGCAGCTGTTTATATCCCAGTCTGCAGTCAGCCAGTCCATTAAAGTATTAGAAAAAAAACTAAATCAGACTCTTTTTATCCGCAGCACCAAGCGGGTTTCCCTGACGCCGGAGGGAGAAATCCTCTTAAAACATATTGAACCGGCCATCAACCTGATTCAGAAAGGGGAAAACCAGCTCTTAGAAGCCAACACCTTAAACGGCGGCCAGTTAAGAATCGGGGCCAGCGACACCATCTGCCGCTATTTTCTGGTACCCTATCTGCAGAAATTCCATGTATTGTACCCCAATGTCCATATCAAGGTAACCAACCAGACCTCCATTGAATGCGCCCGCCTGTTAGAAAACGGACAGGTAGATTTTATTGTAACCAATTTTCCCAACTCCGGCCTTTCCAACGCCCAGAACATCCGTCCCATCAAGGACTTTTCGGATGTCTTTATTGCCAACCGGAAAAGCTTTCCTTTAGAAGACAAAGTGCTGACCTTAAAAGAACTGCAGAATTACCCGATTCTCATGCTCACAAGAAAAAGCACTACCAGCGAATTTTTACACCGGATGTTCCAGAGAAGCCGGCTGGATCTGGTTCCGGAAATCGAACTGACCAGCAACGATCTGCTTTTAGATCTGGCCCGCATCGGCCTGGGCATTGCCTTTGTACCGGACTTTTGCATTCCGGAAAACGAGCAGGATTTATTTGTCTTAAAACTCAGCGAACAGCTTCCTTCCCGCCAGCTGGTTGTGGCGTATAACGAAAATCTGCCGATTTCCCAGGCATCCAAACAATTTATCGGTATGCTGTAAATTGGAACAGATTCCAGCCTTTCCAGGAAGACGTCTCTTCCTGGATTTTTTCTGTTTTTTCAGGCAGTCCTTCTTTTGCCTGATCATACTTCCTTCCAGAACCGCTCTAACACCTGGTTTACCTGATTTCTGCTTACCGGATAATATTCGTCCCATTCTCTTGGAAACAGGGACTGATAATCCGCCTGCAAAAACCGATCGTCCAACAGGGCAATCACGCCTCTGTCTTCCATGGTACGGATCAGCCGTCCCGCCGCCTGCATAACCTTATTCATCCCTGGATATTGGTAGGCGTAGTCAAATCCCTTTTCTTCTTTTTCGTCAAAATACCCTTTCAAAATCTCCTGCTCTGTGCAAACCATCGGGAGTCCGGTGCCGATAATTACCACGCCGATTAATCGTTCTCCCCGCAGATCAATCCCTTCCGAAAACGCTCCTCCCATGACGCAAAGCGCTGCCAGACTTCTCCCAGATTGGTCAAACTCCGTCAGAAATTCTTCCTTTTCCTGTTCCGTCATATTAGGAGACTGAACCAGAAGTTTTGTCCTCTGCCTGCTCTTAGCTTCCTCCTCCAGATCCTTTTCCCAACGGGCCCGCAAAATATCCTCTATCTTTTTCATATACTGATAAGACGGACAAAATACCAGGTAATTTCCCTGTCTTCCATTGACAATAGCTTCTATATAATCCGAAGTCTTTTCATACTCCCTCTGGTTTCTCCGACTGTAGCGGCTGCTGACCTCTGTGGCCACTAAAAGGAGCTTATGGCTGCCTGGGAACGGGGAATCGGCATAAACTGCGTATTCTTCCTTATCTCCCGACAGCAGCTCTTTATAATATGGAACCGGAAGAAGGGTTGCAGAAAAAAATATGGTGCTGACTGCCTGGGCCATACATTCTTTTAAATTTTTCGCCGGATTGACGCAGAACAGGCGAAGCAGAAACTCTCCGGAGGGCAGCAATTCCGTATAAATCCGGTAATGATCATCCAGACGATCCTGGACATATAAAAAGGCCCTCAGATTAAAATAAAAGTCCAACACCAAATCCCGATCTTCAAATTCCGGATGATCGTCTAAATATTTCTCCAGTTCTTCAAATAAAGGGCGGATATGCAGCATCAGAAAATCTACGTCGGGAAGGATTTCGTACCTGGTACATTCCCGTTTCAACGCCAGCAGCGCCCGATTGCAGGCATCCAGCAGCTTTTTTATCTTTTCCGAACGGTTATGGAACATCCGCTTAACCAGAAGGACGTCTTCCTTTTTCAAGGCTGCGCTGTACATCTCTCTGGACCGCCCTACCAGGTTATGAGCCTCGTCTGCCAAAAACAGATATCTTCCCGTTGCGTTTCCTTCTGCAAAATACCGTTTCAGCTTTACGTCCGGATCAAACACATAGTTATAGTCGCAGATAATGGCATCTGTCCAGTTGGTAATGTCCAGACAGAACTCAAACGGGCAGACCCGATACTGCTTTGCATATTGAAGAACGATCTCCCTGGTTATTCCAAACTCCTGATGAATAATGTCAAATACCGCGTCATTTACCCGATCATAATGGCCTTTTGCATAGGGACAGGCGTCTGGATTGCACTCTGTTTTTTCCTGGAAACAGAGCTTTTCTTTGGCTGTAATGGTCACACTTTTTAAATACAGCCCCTTTTCCCGCAGGATCTGAAAGGTTTCCTCCGCTACCGTCCTGGTAATGGTTTTTGCCGTCAGATAAAAAATCTTGTCAGCCTTTTCTTCCCCCATGGCTTTTAAAGCCGGATAAACGCAGGATAAGGTCTTTCCTATTCCGGTCGGCGCCTGGATAAACAGATTTCTCCCCTGGGCAATGCTTTTGTAAACAGAAACCGCCAACTCCTTCTGCCCTTTCCGGTAAGGATAAGGAAATTCCAGATCTTTTATGGATTCTGTCCTGCGGACTGCATTGTGGTACAGATATTCGGCCCATTTGACATATTCATGGATCAAACCGGAAAACCATTGGCTTAATTCTTCCCAGGACCATTCTTTCCGGAACCGGCGGATTTCCTCGGTTTCAATATTGCAGTAAGTAATCTGTATCCATATAGAAGAAAGACGGTGTTTCAGACCGTACAGATAACCGTAGCAGGCTGCCTGGGCCATATGCACCGGAACGGCTTCTTCCAGCCGGTTTACATCCATATACATACACTTAATCTCGTCAATAGTCACTCCGGAAGGTTCTGTCAGAATCCCGTCTGCCCGTCCTTCTACCTGGATGCGGAAACCATCCTCCTGAATCTGATGCTTTAACGGTACTTCCGCCTGGTATCCGGCTCCCATTCTTTTTTGAATCTTGCGGTGCAGACGGCTTCCTGCCTGCATGGCTTCTTTTTGCGATCCTGCAGTCTTCCGGTTGTCCAAATCTCCGGAACGCAGGACAAATTCTACCAGGTTCCGGACAGAAATCCGGATCACTGTGTTAGAATCCTGGCTCATATCAGACTGTCCCCTTTCTCTCGTCTCTCATTCTACCACAGATTCCCTGATTCTGAAAAGAAAAAAGCAGACTCCATAGAATCTGCTTTTCATTTCATTACCGTTTTTCTTATGCAACTGCAATGTTCTTTTCTAATTCGTCTAACAGCTCTTCGAATTCCTCGTTTTCGCCGTTATACTCTACTGTCAGCACTCTGGTCAAATCCAAACTTAAAACGCCTAATAATGATTTTGCATCAATAATCACTCTGTTATAAAATACGTCAATGTCAAAATCACATTTTCCTGCTTCTTTTACAAATTCCTTTGCAGCGGAAATAGAAGGAAGCATGATTTTTCTCTGTTTCATAAAAACAACTCCTTTGATAACCATAAAAAATTAAAAGTGATTTGTGTTGCAATATATATATCACGAATGTCAAATCTTGTCAAACTTTCTGTTATATAATTGTAAACTCTTACATTTTATGCGCTTTCTCTAGTTTCCATAATCCTTGTTTCGCCTTTTCCCGCAAAATAGCCACACATTTTTCGACAAAAAAATCGGCTCTCCCTTTATTTTATTGATTTTACACGAAAGGGACGCCGATTTTTTTACATTTATACCAAAATTTTCCGTGAAAAATTACCGTTTCAGCACCAGATGCTGCGGAAGTCCATTGACCATAAACGGCTGATAATCGCCCTGAATCAGCGGTTCAATGTAGTTTAAGAATTCTTCCGTTACATAATTTCCTTCTTTATTAATCCAGTTTCTAGGGACCAGTTTTTCATTGTTTGCAATACGGTGAACATCGTAGATACCTGCCGCGCTCATATACGGATCGTCTGAAATCCGGTCAATGACTACCATCTTGCCGGTATCGCCTTCATCTGCCGCCTTAACTGCCGCGCCGCCTACCATAAATGCCTCATTGACATCCACTCTGGACGCCATATGGGACGCGCTTCTCTGAAGGGTGGAAAACTCCACGCTTCTGGTCTTGCAGCCAATCTCGGCTCCCATAAATCCGGCCAGGTATGCCGCCGTTCCCTGAAGCTGCTTGTGTCCAAAAGCGTCCACATATTCTCCGCCGCCGGACAATTCGCAGACATAGCGCCCATCTGCCAGTTTGATACCTTCTGATACTGCAATTACAATCGAATTTTTCTTTTTCAGCAGTTCTTTTACTTTCTTTAAGCATTTTTCCAAATCAAACGGCAGCTCCGGAAGATAAATCAAATCCGGCCCTTCGCACTCTTCTGTCTTTGCCAGGGCGGTCGCTCCGGTCAGCCATCCTGCATTCCGTCCCATAACTTCGATAATGGTAATCATGCTTTTATTATAAGTAAGGCCCAGAGCATCCCGAATAATTTCTTTTGTGGAAGCTCCGATATATTTGGCCGCGCTGCCAAATCCAGGCGTGTGATCCGTCAATGCCAGATCGTTGTCAATGGTTTTAGGAACTCCCAGAAACTTCTGGCTGTGTCCTTTTACAATGGCATAGTCGGACAGCTTTTTAATGGTATCCATAGAGTCATTGCCGCCAATATAGATAAACACCTCAATCTGCAGCTTATCCAGAATTCCGAAGATCTTTTCGTAGACCTCTGGATTGGTATGGATCTCCGGCAGTTTGTAACGGCAGGAGCCTAAAAATGCAGACGGCGTTCTCTTTAACAGTTCAATGTCCATGTCGGAATGAATCTGGGTTGATAAATCTACATACTGCTCGTCTAACAGGCCCTGGATCCCATGAAGCATTCCATATACTTTGTGAAATCCTCTCTCTTTGGCAGTTTTATAAACGCCTGCCAGACTGGAATTAATGACAGATGTAGGTCCTCCTGACTGTCCTACAATAATGTTTCTCTTCTTTAACGCCATAGTAAACATCCCCCTGTTCTCACGCTTTCTTTCAATTATAGCAAAGGACTTCCCGCTTTTCAACCGTCAATTAGATAATTTGTATATTTTAATTTGTATACAAGCTTATTATTTGTATATTTTTCACACTTATTTCAAAAAATCCTCTGTTTCCTCATAATTTTTCAAATTTTTTTAAAAAACTTGAAAAATACTCATTGACAGCTGCAGATGATTGTGCTATTATAATGGAGCACGAGGCAAACAGCCAGATGCAAAACACAAAGGGGAATAGTTCAATGGTAGAGCAGCGGTCTCCAAAACCGTAGATGGGGGTTCGAGCCCCTCTTCCCCTGTTTCCTTTGGGAAGAAATTATAAGTGTGAAAAAGTGTGAGGGAAAACTCCGAAGTGTCGCTGCTTCGGAGTTTTTTCATTATCCCTCCATTTATATTTTAATAAAAAAACACTTACAGCAGCGCAATCGCTTCTTTAATATTCCGGACGCCGATAAGACGGATTTTGTCTGTCGGCTTCATCTTTTCCAGACAAATCTCCGGCAGAATACAGGTAGTAAATCCCAGTTTGACCGCTTCTGCCACCCTCTGCTCCGCCATGGATACGGCCCGAACCTCTCCAGACAATCCTACCTCGCCAAACAAAATCACTCCTGGGTCCACAGGACGGTCTTTATAGCTGGAAATCAAGGCCATCACAATGGCAAGATCCAGCGCCGGTTCATTCATTTTCATACCGCCGGCAATATTGACGTATGCGTCAAATCTGGCCATATCGTAGTGACAGCGTTTTTCCAGAACCGCCATCAGCAGATTGACCCTGTTGTAATCCGTTCCCGCCGCCGTCCTTCTGGGCATTCCAAAGCTGGTTTCCGTAACCAGGGCCTGGACTTCCAGAAGAATCGGCCTGGTTCCTTCTATCAGGCAGGCCACAACTGCTCCAGACGCATCCTGGGGCCGTCCGGAAAGCATATATTCCGATGGATTTTCCACTTCCGCCAGTCCTGTTTCCTGCATTTCAAATACGCCAATCTCGTTGGTCGAGCCGAAACGGTTTTTTACTCCTCTGAGAATCCGATAGGAAGCATGACGGTCTCCTTCAAAATACAGAACCGTATCTACCATATGTTCCAGCACCCTCGGTCCTGCCACTACGCCTTCTTTCGTCACATGGCCCACGATAAAAACTGCAATCCCAAGGCCTTTTGCAATCTGCATCAGCAAGCCGGTCGATTCCCGTACCTGACTGACGCTTCCTGGCGCAGACGCCACTTCTTCCCGAAACATAGTCTGAATGGAATCAATGATCACGATTTCCGGCTTTTCCCTGCTGATAACGCCTTCAATCTGCTCCAGATTGGTCTCGCACAGAAACCGAAGCTCTCCGGTTACCGGCCCAATCCGGTTTGCTCTCAATTTAATCTGTTTTAAGGATTCTTCCCCTGAAATATACAGAACCCTTCTGCCATTTCCCGCCAGATTGCGGCACACCTGCAAAAGAAGGGTGGACTTTCCAATTCCAGGATCTCCTCCCACCAACACCAGGGAACCGGCTACGATTCCATCTCCCAGCACTCGGTCCAGTTCCGGAAATCCAGTAGAAATCCGGTCTTTTTCCTCTACGGAAATCTCCGACAGCAGCGAAGGGCGGATACCGCTTTCCCCAGCCTTTCCCTGCTGGCTGTAAGGCCCTCCTAAATTACGGGAAGCCGCAAGGCCAAGGCCCCGCGGCTCCTTCTTTTCGGCTGGCGCTTCTACGAATGTATTCCATTCTCTGCAGGCGGGACACTGTCCCATCCATTTAGCAGATTCATATCCGCATTCCTTGCAGAAAAATACAGTTGTTTTCGCTTTTGCCATAAGTTATCTCTTCTCCACACGAATATCTGCTGCAGCGCCTTCGCCAAGCTCTACGCTGACTACCAGCTTGCCGCTCATATTAGTCTTCATTCCGCCTACAGAAATGCCGTCTACATAAACCTCGTAATCCGTATCATCCTCTAACTGGATGGTAAGCTGGGCATCCTTATCTCCCTTGACCACGCAGGTACATCCCCTGTCTGTGATACGGAGCTTTTCTACCGCAGTACCTGGTACGGACTCATAAACAAACATTCCATTTTTTTCCAATTTAGTAATTTCACAAAACGTCTTTACTTTATACAAATCTCCCTGATGTTCAAAATTGTCTAATTTTGCCTTGGCAGACAGCTTGTAATCTCCAAAACTAATGCTTCCGTCAGCTTCGCTGCGGATTAACTCATTTGCGGGCATTTCTTTATCCTCCTGGTATTTTTGCTATAAGTGTTTTAGTCATTATAGCATTTTTCCGCCAAAATATCCAGTAATTTTTACTGCTTTGCTCCTGGCTGAACGGTTACAGAAAACGCAAGGGCGCCGGATGAAGGAACCACTTCTACTTCATCGCCTACCTTTACCGTTCCGTCTAATACCGCTTCTGCCAGCTTATCCTCCAGCAGATTCTGGATGGTTCTTCTAAGAGGACGGGCGCCATATTTTTCATCGTAGCCTTTGTCTACCAGAAGTTCTTTTGCCTGGGCAGTTACGGAAAGGGCAATATCCATCTGCTCTTTTGCACGTTTTTCTACCGACTTTAACATGATGGATACGATTTCCTTCATGTGCTCTTTATTCAGCTGATGGAACACGATGATATCGTCAATACGGTTTAAAAACTCCGGCTTAAACAGACGCTTTACTTCGTCCATGACCCGTCCCTTCATAAAGGCATAATTTTCCTTTTCGTCGCTGACAGAGGCAAATCCCAGGCGTTTCGGAGAAATAATGTTCTCAGCGCCTGCGTTAGACGTCATAATAATAATGGTGTTTTTAAAGTCAATTTTCCGCCCCTGGGCATCGGTAATATGTCCGTCGTCCAGCACCTGAAGCAGGATGTTGAATACGTCCGGATGAGCCTTTTCCACCTCGTCAAAAAGAATGACGGAGTACGGATTTCTGCGGACTTTTTCACTGAGCTGACCGCCCTCTTCATATCCTACATATCCTGGCGGAGAACCAATCATCTTGGAAACGCTGTGCTTTTCCATGTATTCTGACATATCAACGCGGATCAAGGCGTTTTCCGTTCCGAACATCGCTTCTGCAAGCGCTTTGCAAAGCTCGGTTTTTCCCACGCCGGTAGGGCCTAAAAACAGGAAGGAGCCAATGGGACGCTTGGGATCTTTTAATCCGACCCTGCCTCTGCGGATTGCCTTGGAAACAGCGGTTACCGCTTCTTCCTGGCCCACTACCCGTTCATGGAGGATGGATTCTAACTTCTTTAACCGTTCCGACTCTTCCTCCTCCAGCTTTCGTACCGGAATCTTGGTCCAGCCTGCTACCACGTCTGCAATCTCGTTTTCATCTACAACCCTGGGACGGCTGTTTCTCTCTTTCTCCCACTTTGCACGGATTTTTTCAATCTTTTCCCGTTTTTTTTCCTGCTTTTTCTTAATTTCACCGGCTTTTTCGTAAGCTTCTGTACGGATAGCGTTTTCTTTTTGCTTTTCCAGCGCCGCAATGTCCGCCTCTAAGTCCTTAATCTCCGGCGGCTCGGCAAATCCGGCCAGGCGCACCTTGGAAGACGCCTCGTCAATCAAATCAATCGCCTTATCCGGAAGGAACCGGTCGTTGATATAGCGGGCAGACAGCTTTACCGCCGCTTCCAGCGCTTCATCCGTAATGGTTACCTTGTGGTGTTCTTCATAACGGCCTTTTAGCCCCTTCAAAATCTCTACCGCTTCCGTTTCTGTCGGCTCATCGACCGTAACCGGCTGAAATCTTCTCTCCAGGGCGGAATCTTTTTCAATGTATTTGCGGTATTCTTCTACCGTTGTCGCCCCGATAAGCTGAAGCTCGCCTCTGGCTAAAGACGGCTTTAAAATATTAGACGCATCCAGGGCGCCTTCTGCCCCTCCAGCTCCGATAATGGTGTGAATCTCGTCAATAAACAGCAGGACGTTTCCATCCTGGGTCACTTCGGAAATCACATTTTTAATCCGCTCTTCAAATTCACCTCTGTATTTGGATCCTGCCACCATACCGGAAAGATCCAGGGTCATAACCCGTTTATCCGCAATAGTGTCCGGCACATCTCCGGAAGCAATCAGCTGGGCCAGCCCTTCCACAACCGCTGTTTTTCCTACTCCAGGCTCCCCAATTAAGCAAGGGTTATTTTTGGTACGGCGGCTTAAAATCTGGACGACTCTCTGCATTTCCGTCTGCCGCCCGATAACCGGATCCAACTTTCCCTCTTTTGCCAGGGCGGTCAGATCCCTGCTGTAAGCGTCCAGCGTCGGGGTTTCCTGCCTTCCGGCGCTTTTTCCATTTGCAGCCTCTTCTCTGGCAGAAGACGGCGCATCCTCTCCCATGGCAACCAGAAGATCTACATTGATTTTCTGAACGCTGATTCCCATAGTATTTAACAGACGGGCCGCCACGCAGTCTCCGTCCCGAATCATTGCAAGCAGCAAATGTTCGGTGCCGATAAGCGGCGCTTTAAAGCGGATCGCTTCCCGATAACTATTTTCAATTGCCCGTCTGGCGCTGGGCGTATAATTTTCCTGCTCTGCCAGGCCGATGGTATTGTCCGGAGCAATCAGCTGGCTAATCAGGCTTAACACCTTCTTTTCCTCCACCCCGTTTTCCATCAGTACCCGCGCGGCAACACCGCTTCCTTCCCTGAGAAGGCCTAACAGCAGATGTTCGGTGCCTACATAGCTGCGTCCCAGCTCTTCTGCCGCATCCACAGCCAGGCCGATGGCCTCCTTTGCTTTCGCAGTAAATCGATCTATCATATTGTGTCCTCCTAAAATTGCAATCTTTATAAGCTTTCCTTCAGTTCCGGAAGTTCTTCCCTCAGATAAGCCGCCCTGGCAATATCCAGTTCTTCCTGATTTAAGGGACGGCTGGACAGCTTCTGCAGATTTGCCGTCTGAATCCCTAACATCAGCCGGTAAATCGAGCAGGGCTCCTGGGTATGAAGCAGACCGTCTGCAGTTCCCGCCATCAGCTGGGACAAAAATACCATAGCATCTTTTCTGGACAGCCGTCTGGCATATTTTAACACGCCGTAGGATTTGTACGCTTCGTCCTCCCGTTCCAGACGGTGGCTTTCCAGCGCCATTTTACGAACCTTTCTCTCCTGTCCGTCCAGCTGTCTGGCAATTTTGGTTACCAGCTCAACAATCTCTTTTTCGCTCTGGCCCAGGGTTTTCTGGTTGGCGATCTCATAAAGAGCGCCGTAATTGTCGCTTCCTTCCCCGTACACGCCTCGAATGCTAACGCCGAAACGGCTCATTTCCGCCAGCAGATTCTGGAACTTTTTCCCCATAGAAAGGGTTGGAAGATGCAGAACCACAGACGCCCGAAGTCCTGTTCCCACATTGGTAGGGTAAGACGTCAGATAGCCGTATTTTTCATCATATGCATAAGAGAAGCGGGTATTGACATAATCATCCAGCCGATCGGCCCTCTGCCACAATTCATCCAGATGCAGTCCGGAAGACATAATCTGAAGCCGGATGTGATCGTCTCCATTTAAAATAAAGCTGGTGCTTTCATCTTCGGAAATAATTATTCCGGTAGGACTCTTTTTGGCCACGGTACCGGAATTTAAAATCCTTCTTTCCCGCAGGGCCATCCGGTCCAGTTCTCTCAAATCTTCCAGACTGGCATATTCATAAGGTCTTCCATCGTCCTGCGAAAGGTCCTTTAACCCTGTCTGCAGACGTTTTACCACTTCCCTGCCTTCTTCATCAGAAAGGGTCTGGGGGAACCGGTAGGCGTCCCAGTTTCTGGCCAGCCGCACCCTGCTGTAAACCACGTTGCCAGAAGAAGTTTCCGCACGTTCAAACCATCTAAGCATTGCCGCTTTCCTCCTTCTCCAGTTCCTTAATCTGGTCCCGATACTGGGCTGCCAGCTCGTATTCCTCATTGGAAACAGCAGACGCCAGTCGGGCTCTTAAAATCTCAATCTGCTCTTTTGCCGATACCTTCTCTGGTTTTTCCTCTTCTTCTCCCAAAACCTGGGAAACCGGATGAATTTTCTGGTATCTGGGCTGTTTTCCCACATGGGCGTCCCCGCCCTGAAGCTTTTTAATATTGTCGCTCATCAGCAAATCAAAGACGCTGTAGCAGTCCATACAGCCAAACCGGCTGTTTCCTACAAACTCCTCATAACTGGTTCCGCAGGTAGGACATACCACCTGGGCCATTTTGTCCTCCTGCTGATCCTCTTCGTCATCAATGCCCAAAAGGCCGGACAACAATTTCCCCAACGGAAACTCCCCGTCAAAAATAGCGGAATATCCGGTAAAATCCATTTCTCTGGCGCACTGGCTGCAAAGATTATGCTCATTTTTTACGCCGTTAATAATCTCTGTATATTTAATATTTGCCTCCCGAATCCTGCATCGTTCACACAGCATAGCCTATCCTCCTTGAGAAACTGTTTTGACAGAGCTTTAAAGATCCCTGTCATTTTTTGTATAGCTGTCAAAAACCTCATCCAGAAGCTTATGAGCCTCTTCCCTGCTTACGTTCCTGCAGATCCCCCTGGCCAGAACGACTTCCAGATCCTGGCGCATTTCTTCCAGCGCCTGCATCTTATCCATGTCCAAACACACAAAAGCTCCCTTTCTCCTGTCCAGTTTTACAAACCCTTCCTGTTTTAATAATGCATATGCCTTGTTTACGGTATGCATATTAATTCCAATATTGTCGGCCAGCTGACGGACAGAAGGCAGCGAATCCCCATCCCTCAGCGTATCTGCCGCAATATCCATGATAATCTGATTGCACAACTGCAGATACAGCGCTTCATCACTGCTGAAATCGATTTTCCAAAGCATAGTTTCACCATCTTTCGTTATAACTGTTATAGTAATCTTATAACATTTAAGAGAAATGGTCAAGACACAATTTCAGGCAGACACCTCCCCAGACAGCACAAAAAGGCCGCAGTTCAGGCACAGAGCGGGATTCCCGCAGCACAACGGACCTGACCTACGGCCAAATGGTTTTATTTTCTATCTGTTTTATTCATTCAAAAAGCTGTCTTTCTGATCCAGGACTTCCAAATTCTTTTTGTCGTCCATCCGCACCTTGACTACTCCATCGTAAAAGGTATGATGGTACTCTGCTCCGGCTTTTTTGTAATTTTCGCAGACTGTCATATTAGGAGCTTTGTCATTCATGGCAACTACCACCTGAGGCGACGTTGCTTTAATCCACTTTTTCGAGTTAGAGGTATCCTTTCCATGGTGGTTGGCTTTTACCAGGTCACTGTGCAGCTTTTCCCCATACTGCTCCACATAATCCCGTTCCTGGGGCAGGTATAAATCGCCGCAAAACAACGCGCTGGACTCGCCGTATGTAAACTTTAACGTAAGAGAATGGTTGTTTAAAAATTCCGTACTGTTATCTGGAAATCCATCCGGATATACAATCTCTTCTTCCGGCCCTAAAACTTCCACCTGGACCTGCTCTCCAAACTGGAATACGTCTCCTGTCTTTAAATTGTGATGCTCAGCGCCGCTTTTTTCCAGCGCAGCCACATAATCTTCATACGTCTTTGTCGTGTATTCTACATAAGAACTATAAGTTTCCCCAACCGGAAACGCTTCCATTACCTCCGGAACGCCGCCGATATGGTCAATATGGGGATGGGACGTTACCAGATAATCAATCTGTTCGATTCCTAAATCCTTCAGCGCCTGCACCACAAGATGTCCGGCCCCTGGATGACCTGCATCTAAAAGCATGACCTTTCCGTCTGGAGAAATCAGAATTGTGGAATCCCCCGCTTTATCTTCCGCATCTGGATCGGTCTCTAAATCCAGGAAATATGCGGTCAGCTTCCCTTCATCTTTACTCCGGTCAATGATTTCGTCATACCGGTCTGTCTCGGCTGCTGCGCTCTCGTCTTCTGCCGTTGTTTCTGCTGCTTGAGTGGTTTCTGCCGCTGTCGTTTCTGCGTTCTGACTGGTTTCTCCTGCTGTCGTTTCTGCTGGCGCCGACGTCTGGGGCGCAGCAGGTTTACCGGCACATCCCGTCAGGTAAAGAGCCGCTAACAATGCCATTCCCATCTGCTTAAAGCCTAATTTCTTTCTCATCCTTGTATGCCTCCTTTATTAAAACAGACAAAATCCATGGCACAAGATTAGCACAGAATTGTACATTTTGTCAACCATTTGTCCAGCAATAGTTAGGCTGTTTTGTAAATTTTATATAAATTATAGTTCAAATTATAGATAATGGTACGTTTCCTTTTTGGCAAAAAGGAAGATAAGAGAAATAATAAACGCACAAATCTCCGCTACGGTAATTGCCAGCCAGATTCCATCTATTTCCAGCACAACCGGAAGCAAAAGTACCGAAAGAAGCTGGAACACCAGGGTCCGCAAAAACGAAACTGCTGCGGATACCCCGCCATTATTAAGAGCCGTAAAAAAGGACGATACGAAAATATTAATTCCAGATAACACAAAGGCAAAAGAAAAGATCTTAAATGCGTGTTTTGTCAAATCAAACAGATCTGCATCATAGCCCACGAAAATACGGGCCAGAGGTCCTGCCAGCGTCTGCGCCAGAAGCATCATTACCACTCCGATGATTCCCATAATCAAAAGACTCTTTTTCAGCATACTCTTTAATTCACTATGGTTTCCCGCTCCATAATGATACCCGATAATCGGAGCCGTTCCGATGGCATATCCAATGAAGATTGCAATAAATACAAACTGGACATACATCAAAACGCCGTAAGCCGCCACGCCATTTTCTCCTGCAAACCGAATCAGCTGGAAATTATACAGCATACTGACAATGGAAGAAGAAATATTGGTCATCAGCTCTGAGGAACCGTTGACGCAGGCTTTTATCAGCGGCCCCGCTTCCATCCTGGTTTTCTTCAGGCAAAGGAGGCTGCTGTTGGGTCTTAAGAAATAAATCAGCGGTAAAATTCCGCCTACACACTGGCTGATTCCGGTTGCAATCGCCGCGCCGGCAACTCCCCAGTGAAATCCCGCAATAAACAGCGCGTCTAACGCCATATTGGTCAGGCCGGCCGCTACCGTTGCCGCCAGCCCCAGTTTTGGCTTTTCTGCTGTAATCAAAAAACTCTGGAATACGTTCTGAAGCATAAACGCAGTGTTAAAAAACAGCACCGAACGAGTATAAATGACACATTCCCGAAGCATTTCTTCTGTTGCGCCTAAAAAAATGGCAATCGGGCGGATAAACGCAATTCCCACCGCTGATGACAGCACGCCTAAAATCAGCGTCAGATAAATCATCATCGTAAAATACCGGTGGGCCTGTTCTTTTTTTCCTTCCCCCAGGGTTTTTGCTACTAACGCGCTGCCTCCGGTTCCGATCATAAAGCCGATTCCCCCCAGCACCATAATAAAAGGCATAACCAGGTTGATGGCTGCAAAAGATGTCTTTCTCACAAAGTTTGATACAAACAAACCGTCTACTACTCCATAAATAGAAGTAAATACCATCATAACTATGGATGGCACGCAAAAACGAAACAATTTCTTATAGGTAAAATGTTCTGATAACTGAATTGGATTTTTCACTTTTTCTTACTGTCCCTTTCCTTCTTTTTCCGGTCTATCAGTCCGGCTTCTTCCATCTTCTTTTTTAAATTTTCCGTGTACACACGAAACAAACGCAAAAACGCTTCTCGGTCCGCCTCGTCCATCTGTCCAAACGCCTGGTACTCCGCTTCCATGACCACATCCGCCGTCCTCTCTGCCAGTTCAGATCCTATGGCAGTCAGCCGGATCTGCTTGCTTCTTCTGTCTTTTCCCTGGACTAATTCAATAATCCCTTCTGACTCCAGCTTTTTCAGTGCAGAATTTATCGTCTGTTTCGGTTCATACAGCAGTCTGCAGACCTCCCGCTGGGCTGCCATTCCCCCGCTGTCTTGCAGCGCATATAAAATCCAGAACGCCGTATCCGGCAGTCCAAATGATTTTGTTACCTCTCGGTATAAATCATTGTTTTCCTTAAAAATCTGATTGTATTCCCGAAGAATCTTTTCCATAGGATGTCCCCTCACATCGCGCCTCCTATTAGTCCGAAATCGGATGTTTGTCAAGAAATCCAGCCATTTTGAATGTTTATCCTTATTTTCCTGAAAAGAGTCAAAAAGAGCGTTCCCCAACTATCACCATGCAAGATGATTGGGAACGCCCTTCTGTCATTCGTATCTGCTTACGATTTCGCACATAGTTTCAAACTGTTCTTCCATTTCTTTTACAAGCCGGAACTGGGTTCTGGCACGTACCAGGTTGTGCTCCGGATACGCGGTTTTAAAATAAATATCTCCCTGCAAAAAGTCCATCAAAAACCGGATGCCGCATTCAAACGTCATCAGACGCGCGCCCCACGGAAGACTTGCCATCTCAGCCGGAGTCAGTACGTCTTTTGCCATTTCCATATAGCCTTTTACATAAAGTTCGTATAAATGAATATCAAAATGAACTTTGTCCAGATCTGGTTCATCCTCTTCTGCAGTAGAAGCGCCAAAACGGATGGAATCTCCGAAATCATTGGCTGCAAGTCCTGGCATAATGGTATCTAAATCAATAATGCAGAGACCTTTTCCTGTATCGGCATCAAATAAAATATTATTGAGCTTTGTATCATTGTGGGTAACCCGAAGAGGCAGGATTCCCTCATGCAGCTGATCCATCAGTACACTGCAGTCATCCTTTCTGGCAAGCGCAAACTCAATCTCAGGACGGCAAAGACGCCCCCTGTTTTTCACATCCTTTTTCACTGCAGATTCAAAATCCAGGAACCGTTTTACCGTATCATGGAACTGGGGAATGGTCTCATAGAGGCTGTCTGCCGGATACTCCCCAAGCTGCTTTAAGAAATGTCCGAAACTTCTTGCCGACTGGTAAAACTGATCCGGATTCTCTACAATCTGGTAGCAGACAGAATTAGACACATAATTTAAACAGCGCCACGGCTGACCTTCATCATCCTCAAAATAAGGCTCCCCGCTCTTGGTTTTAATGTAAGACAGCGTCTCTCTGTCCAAATCTCCGCCTTCCCGACGGATCACGTCGCGAAGATATTCGGTTACGCCAAAAATATTCTCCATAACCTGCTCTGGATTCTTAAATACATGAATATTAATTCTCTGAAGCACATAAAGAGGCTGATCCACTCCGTTTTCATCCGGCATATAGACCGCATAGGTTTCATTAATATGTCCCTCTCCAAAAGGCTTTACATAACTGCATCGGGGACCAAATCCAAATGCATATACCGCGTCTTCCAGAGAACGGCTGTCCGCCCCTTCAATCTTTCTTCTCGTCGAGAACACAACTTCTCCAGCCTCTACCTTTTTCCCTGGCTCAATGGTGCAGTTAGCCTTTACAATGCTTCCAAGACACACATGAGCGCCGCAGCCTACTACAGAATCATGATCCACAACTGCTCCGCTGTTAATCAGCGCCGCCCGTTCAATACGGGTATGGGTATTTACAACTGCTCTCTGCATTACAAAGCATCCCTGTCCGATTACCGCGCTCGGACTGATAATTGCCGACGGATGGATAATCGCCGGCACCTGATATCCTTCTTCTATAAGCTTATCTGTCCAGTACAGACGGGTACGGTTGTTTCCAAACGCCGCCACCGCCATGGGATACTCTGTATGCTTAATCACATAATCGCAGCATTTTCCAACAACATCCGCGCGTTTTTCCGCATCATCCAAAAACACTACTTCTTCATACCCCAGCAGCAGCGCAGTCTCTTTTACCATCTGGCCAAATCCCCCAGCCCCAAGTATCAGTAAACGTTTCATTATACTCTCCTTTGTATTCCATCTTTTTTATTCATAATAATAAGAATGCCCCCGAGTGTAAGTTGCGAAACAAAACACTCAGAGGCGCAAGATATGCATAGTTATTATATCAACAATTTCTTAAATATGAAAGAGTTAATTAATAAAGTTTTATCTTTTTCATATTTTTGTAAAAAGCCTCTAAAAATAGTTCTAAAACCTTCTATTAATTATTAATTATTTCTATGTTTTTTCAAATATTTACAAAAAAATTTAGCAATGACAAAATGCAGTTCAGCAAATTTTCCTTCAGCAGCATTGTCCAAGCTATATTATATTCAGAAATGCCCGAAAAAACAAGCGGTATTTCTTCCAATGCAAAGCCTCCAATGCCGCGCCATTGTCGAAAGCAGGTAATTCTGATTATTTTGCTTCTTCGGAGCAAAGGTAGGCTTCTGCTTCCCGCTCAAAGGCACCTATAGAGTCCGTCCATTTCCCGATCGGCCTTGTTCTCGCGAATGGTCTTTATAAGAGGATTATAACACAGTTTTGCCAAACAGGAAAGTAATTCCGATTCATACAATTGCAGCAGGTGTCCTATGCTTATCTATTCATCTTTTCCTTCCCATTCCCTTATTTCATTTAATCTTTCATATATCTGATCTGCTTTTGCTGCCTCTTTTAAGCAGCAGTACAATACAAAATTCACTGCCAGAAACAATAATACTCCAGCAGTTACCAATAAAGTTATCATAACGCATTCCCCTTTCCTGTATTTTCTTAGTATTTGTAACAAAGCGAATATTTATGAACCACTTTTGTCCATAGATGCCCTCTTAGAACATATGCATGATGAACACTTTTTATACAGGCTTAAAACAATTGCTAAATACTAGAATTCCTCTGTTTAAATATTATAATTGATAAATTACCGAATTAGTAAGACACTCTGTTTAAGAGTTCTGATAAGTCCCAATGCCGCAGATGGCATTGGGATAGAATCGTTTCTGGCAATGTGAACCATTGCCGAAAATAAGTGGTTCTAATTATTTTGCTTCTTCGGAACAAAGATACGCTTCTGCTTCCTTCTCAAATGCACCTATAGAGTCTGCTCTGGCTGCCATCTTGTGCAGAACCTTAAGTTTTCCAAGATCTTCCTGATTCTCGATTTTCTCCTGCAGCTTTCTTGGAATCTCTCCTAAATCTTCCAGAAGTTCCAAAATATCATCTTGTTTGGCTTTTATAGTTCCCTCTATCCTTCCTTCTTGCTTTTCTTCCTGCAGCATCTCTTCGAAAATCATATAGCGTCCTCCCATTTCCCGATCGGCCTTGATTTCACGAATGGTCTTCTGGAACCTTTCTACCAGTTCATTTCCAAAATCCCCTTCGCTTTCCTCCAGCTCAGCCATTACAAACTTTAAGAACCTGACAAGATCCGGCGAAACCAGTTATTCCTTCTTTCCCTGGGTGCTTAAGAAGATAGTGCAGCAGCCGTCTTCCAGTTTCACGTTTCTGTCTTCTTTGCATTCATTTTGAAATGTGTAGCAGTAAAGTCCTTTTCCAAACGGTTCAAAATCGCATACAAAGATTACAAAGGTATCCGGAATGGTTTCATACTCTTCCCCGCTTTCCAGGGCTTCCTTTACAATCTGGCTGTGATAATAGCGGCTTCGCTTTCCAAGAGCCTTCTTTCTGCGCATCTGCATTTCTACGTTGTAATGGGTATGGTTTTCATCTTCCGCATAAATGTCCAGCCGGACGCCCTTATATTCCGGATGATAAATCATACTTCTCTCTTTGCTCACTACTACGTGGGCAATGGGAAAACTCAGCACCAATTCCAAGAATCCTTTGCTGTTTTCCTCAACGTGCATTACCGCGCCAAACAGAAAGTTATCCTTAATTGTCAAATCCTGCAGCGTTTTTCGTTTCTTCATATTTCCTCCAGTTCTACAGAGGAATCCTATGAAGGGATTATAGCATAGTTTTACCGAAAAGGCTATCAATTCGTCTGCTGCAAAAATTGAGCAAGGAAAGGCTTCTGAAAATTTAGGCAGATTTGCAATATTCTAATTCTTTTCAACCTGTGAAAGCTGCCCTATTTCCATCATTTTGGACATATTTTCTGTTGAATATGAAGCGCCATTCATTATTGACTGCTTAATTAAATTCAGTTGGCCAGAAAGTTCATTTTTAGTCTCTAATACAGTGTGTTGTATCTCTGATGTTGCAGATTTCACAATATGAATTGTGTTTTCATTAACCGCATCAACTATCTCTGCTGCAATCAAATAATCCGAAACTGAAACTTTCTTCTTGAAAAATCGACGAACAAGTTCCAGACTTATGGCAATCAAGCGACCTACTCTCTTTTTTGATTCAACTGTAGAGGCTTTAGAATATGCCACTACCTTTGAGATGATTTCTTCATGTGCTTTTCTACGAGCATCCGTGCCCACTGAAAAAAAGCTTTTTTCAACGTCATCCATCAACTCCTGAGTAATATACTCTACAAGGTGTTGAAAATCACATTCTTCTGACATTGTGCAGATGTCATTATACTTTCTTTCACTTTCAATATATTTTTTAAGTTCGTATTTCAGTTTATGCTCGTCTATTTTAGACACGATATGCTGTTTAGTTGTATCAAACCCCAAAACAACTATATATTCTCCAGCCAGACCTATTTCCATATTATACACGCCCCTTAACCGTAGTTACCTTATGCCTTTTAATTGTATCATTATGTAGTAGATTTTACCAAACTTCTCTTTATTAATAAATGTTTAAAAAATATCAATTACATATATTTTAAATATGTATAAATTTATTTTACATTTACTTTTTTAGTAAAATAAGCTATCATTGTTATAAAGGTTGGTGATTACTATGACTCAAAATGAAAAAGAGCATTTTCATCTAAATTATGAATATATGTGGAACAAACTCAACACCACTCACTATTATGTAAAATGCTATTCTAATACTGATCGTTCACTCCGAGTACAAAATATAGAAGGACGAGAAATTCTCCCTTCTTATACTATTTGTTCAAAATGCATGAATAAAGAGTATGAACCATCTATGGCAATCGTTCGGAAAATTGTTAATTTTTTTAACTTGAATATCTCTCCACAAATAAGTACAATACAGTTTCTTCGCGAAAATTTATCATTGACCGATAGTAGCAGATATCTGAATCATACCTTATTTGACCAGCGGTTTCTCGGTACTTTTTATGGTTACTATCCATCAGCATCAACTGCTTCTATAAATGGTGCTATGCTTAAAATATACACTGAAGACGATCTTTTGCGAGCAATATTAGTGACTGGTATTCGCTCTGATAAAGAATTATATGGAAACGATCTTGCAAATTTATTTTCACATGAGCTCATACAGAAACACGATTTTGATCAGTATTACCAAACAAGAACTGTAAAGAATCAGCGTTGCTATTTCTATGAAGGCCTTGTCGAATTAACAAACTGTTCATTATTAATAACTTTTAGAGGTGTTGATCCGGATCAACGCAAATTGGTTATGACACTCAATGTTGAATGTTTTCCTGCCGGATTAAACAGATCTTATTCCGGTGGATTATCTTTTGTCCTTACCAGCAACGACGGACCTTTTGATATTCGTTTTTTCAAAATGGGAATTATAAATTCTCTCTTAGCACATATCTCTCTTAAAGACAAGCGTTTACAAAATATCCTTAAAATTGCTGACACCGGTAAAGAAATAAATTTGACTTCTACCGTTGACCGAGTCTGGTATGAATTTATATTGGACAATATTGAAAAACACCCATAACAAGAAGAAGCATGTTCCATCATACATGAATATGGTATGCATAAAATATAAACTATTTCATTTTATAATATTAAAATATCTTTTTTATAGAATTCCTCTGTCTAAATATTATGATTGATAAATTACCGAATTAGTAAGACACTCTGTTTAAGAGTTCTGATAAGTCCCAATGCCGCAGATGGCATTGGGATAGAATCGTTTCTGGCAATGTGAACCATTGCCGAAAATAAGTGGTTCTAATTATTTTGCTTCTTCGGAACAAAGATACGCTTCTGCTTCCTTCTCAAATGCACCTATAGAGTCTGCTCTGGCTGCCATCTTGTGCAGAACCTTAAGTTTTCCAAGATCTTCCTGACCTTCGATTTTCTCCTGCAGCTCTTTTGGAATCTCTCCCAAATCTTCCAGAAGCTCCAAAACAGCTTCTTGTGTTGCTTCTATAGCTCCCTCTATCTTTCCTTCTTGCTTTTCTTCCCGCAGCATCTCTTCGAAAATCATATAGCGTCCTCCCATTTCCCGATCGGCCTTGAT